>Ga0247609_10001875_pt1 | contig 23591 bp, 15 predicted proteins | sample 172DNAGHGlowgp2_FD_193487 | JGI IMG/M metagenome (GOLD analysis project Ga0247609, IMG submission 193487) | Sheep rumen microbial communities from Palmerston North, Manawatu-Wanganui, New Zealand - 1728 DNA GHGlow gp2 | ecosystem: Host-associated > Mammals > Digestive system > Stomach > Rumen ...
TCATGAAGTTAAAAGCGTCAAACAGCTTTGTTTTACCACTTGCGTTAGCACCATATACCACAGCTGTTCTTAATAGGCTCGTCTTACCATCTACTTCATGGCAATAGAGGTCTTTCTTCCCTGTTCCCGAAGCGACAAGATTCAGAATTGCTTCATCTTTGAAGCTTTTGTAGTTGCTAAATGAAAACTGTACTAACATATTTGTTTCTTTTAAGCCGTGATTTCTTTTGCAAAGTTACGTTATTTTTCTTAATATTGGTCGCCTTATTGCGATTTTTTGCGATTTTTTGCATAAAATTGATATTAAACAGGCGTTTTTGGAGTTTTTAAACTATAATTCTTGAACGATAAGGTAAAATGGTTAGAAAGTGAATTCAACGAAAATATATCTATCAACCATACATCATCGTTATAAAAAGTTAAATACGTTAAATCTTCATCTTTTTTGCATCTACAGAATCAACGCCATCACTTTTCTACCGTTTGGAATAAAATTAATTGAAATACAGTGAGTTACAAATACGACGGCTGCACCTCTCTCAAGACCATCAATGTGCCATTCAGAAATGCCTACTTTTGCAAGAAGTGCCTGCCTAACAAACTGCACCACCTCATCGTGGAGTTGCCCTCAGAGGAAAAGTGACGAAATGAGAAATCAAAATCTTTAACGATCGAGAAACTCCCAATGACTCCAAGAAGGTTCACCTGTGAAAGGTTCCATCGCAATCCAGAACAATGCCTCTATGACATCAGGCAGGCAAATCCACACGAAAAGTATCGTAGCGATAATATAAGCGAAAATGATACCAGCTTTTTCAAAACTCTCCATATCTCATTAGTTTTTAATGTTATTTACTATAATGTTATCTACCTTTGTTGGTGTTATTCTGCGGCAAAGATACCCACTGGCTGTCTCACAATGCGGTACAGGAGTGGAGATTATTCAAAAATCGTCATCTTCCCTAAGGGTTTGATAATGATATCTTAGTCATACTCATAAAGAATTATCCCCATCGCGCCAGCCACTCCCCTCCCATCTAAGGGGAAAGGCTCTATCAACTCCCCTCCTATCTAACGTGAAAGGCTCTATCAACTCCCCTCCCATTTAAGGGGAGGGGTGCCTGAAAGGCGGGGTGGGGTGTTGCACCCTCGAATGTTCGAAAGGCTCCATCGACTCCCCTCCCTTCTAACACCAGTTGTTCCGTCGCGTCCGCGACGGCCTTTTCTTACCCAAAGGGGTAATGTTGTTTAAAGTTGTTATAAGTTGTTTCCTAATCAAATCTAACGTCTATGTTCTAACGTCTGTTGCACTTGTGTGCGAAGTTGCAACAATTCCATGAGAAATAAGTTTAAAAAAAAACGAAATATTACATTGTGTTTCTTGCACATAAAATATAAATAACTTACATTTGTCATAACACACAACTTGACATACAAATAACTTTTATATATATGATTATAGAACATTTTGAAGACGGTTTGAAGTTGGCAAAAGCATTTCTTGAGACCAAGAAACGTGACAATTATTTTGATTTCACTGCTTTATGTGAAGAGAACCTTGAGGAGTGTGTTTATTCTAACCATCTTGAAGACGACGAGGTTGAACTCCTACGCGCTTTAAAGGAGAAATATGGTGAAGAATATATCAAGCACCTTGATGAGGTTTTTGACGACCCTGACATCATCCACGATTTCACTTGTGGTGACGAGATACTTGACATTGACCTTGACAATATCAAGCACAAATACTCATTTAGCATCCACGAGTTGAAAACTGATGGAACGATTTCAACCCATTCTCACTTGGTGGAACTTAGTGATGACGAATACGCTAAGCTTTTAGCGTGGTGCATCTACGACGAACATCTCACCATTAACGTACTTCGCCATCGTGATAGCAACCTTTTTGATTGCATTATGAGAGAGATAGATAGTTATTACTTGCAAAAGGAAGGATATTTTTGGGTTGACAATCCCTATATACCAACCCTTGACGAAGCTAATGAGGACACTAAGCAAATTATTCGTCAACACAACATTCAAAGAGATGGATTCTATTTAGGTCTTTTCCCGTTCATTTAGGGACAAAAGAGCATAACAAAGAGGCAATATCATCTTTTTTACGAAATGATGCATTTTACACTGTTTTATAGTACAATAAGAATGTTTTAATTGGATTGAATCAAAAAAAGGATATGACAAACAAATATTACGAATCACTCGACGGCTACGGCAAGCGCCGTTATGACGAGCATAAAGCCAAGGCAATGGCATTTCTCAACCAGAAGCAGAAAACCAAAGCTTATCATGTTTATGGCTACGACTCTTTATCTGAAGAAGAAATAAAAGTGGACTATTTCGTAGTGCTAACCGATGACGAGGTGTCCACACTCTCCGAATACCTCATTCAGCACTATAACTCATTTGAGCTGGAAGATGCTGTATCCTCTCTCGAGGAGTTTATGCAAACAGACGATAGCATGTTTGAGGAGTTTTACCAGAAGTTCCGTGATGAGGAAGGACTATGGAACAAACTTGTTTGCCAACCATTAGAAGCTTGCAACATGATTCCCACGAAGATAGACTTTCTGGATTATACATATCTGTTCAGGTTTGATTGTTTTCTATACAACGATGAGAAGAATCAGATGGAAGGTCCATATGAGTTTCTTGTCAGTTTAACAGACGAGGAATATGTCACATTGCTCACCCTTCAGCTTGACTGTAGAAGAAACCTCACATTCAACAGACTCTTTAGTTACTGCCCAGAACTTGCAGAGAAGATAAGCAATAGTGTAGAGTCTTATTATTTTGACCCTCGTATTCCAGACGAAATCCAATTATCCCCCTTCGCAGTTGTTCTTACAGAGATCATCGATGACGCCAACATCATAAAGCAAGAGGAAAAGTGAACGGATATGTTCCGTTTTTTGAACCGTTATCATGCTGTATATTGAACTAAGATGTATCAAACTCGTTTGAGTGGGTGGAATTGCTCCAATAAAATTTGAGGCAAAAAATGCCAAAATTATTGCCAGAATCATACAAATTGCTTACATTTGCGTCACTAACCATTATGAACAGAAACCATTAACTGAAAAACATGGAAAAGGAAAAAGTTTATAGAGTTGGATGCAACTGGATATACTTTGAAGACCAAGATGAAGCTAAAAAAGAGCATTGGGAAGAGTCTAAAGGGTTCGATGAGACTGCTTATGTATCTGTCTATGACCAGATTGTTATGCAGGTCTGTGTCATTCGTAAAGGAAAAAAATATGGAATCTATACCCTCGACAGAACTCATGGGATGGGTGGGTCAGGTATTTTCTGCAATCCGACACTCAATCCCTTCCCTTATGATGAGGTAAAGTGTTGTGCTTCTATAGATGATGGTTATGGTTTCTTCGCTTTTCGTATAGGCAAAAAGTGGGGGATTATAAAAATCGTTGCTTTCAATAATAAGGAAGAAGGTGTCTATGATGCAGAATATTATGCGACTAAGCGTCGTATTATCGTTCCTTGTGAATACGTAGCTTTGGCTGATGCCGAACTCCAACTGAGAATGTCTTTAGAATGGGGAGACCCGTTTAAGGATGAATTCGCTATGATATATGCTTCAGTACCCAATAGAAAAAAAGGAACCCAAAAGGCTGATGATTCGTTGCTTCGTGTAACCTTTCCCAATGGAACTGTGATTCAAGAAGACGAAGCTGTGGACACATTTGAAGAAACCATCGATATCCTTGGAGTTGAGAGGGTTTCAGCTCTCAATATTATGGCTGTCAAAAAACATGGCATTCTTTTGATAGACACAAAACCAACCACTTTGGCTACTTATAGAAGTCAACAGCATGAAATCAAGCCAGGCTATTTTCTTATGACCAAGAACCGTACTGATAAAAAGGCTGAATACCTAGAGGACATTTCCGAAAGATTGCATGCTGGTTTGAAGGTTGAGGTTATACCTTGATTCTTTATATCTGTCTATCCACTCAACGACTTCATTTGGAGCATGAATGTATATAATAACAACAGCAGCTACAATCGAATCACGTTGTAGCTGCTGTTGTATTATCATTACAGTTTTAGTTCCTGAACTTCACCCAATGCATAGTTTTTAGCCATCTAAGCTTTGAGTATAGCTATATTGTTCAATATGTCACTTCGTTTGTTTATAGTCTTAAGAATATCTATTTTTGACTTCAATTCTCTTTTGAAGAAATATCTATCCATGTATGTTAATTGGGTTGTACCACCTAACATGTTGAAGTACTTTGTGATGTAAATCATCTTACCTTCAAAATATATATCCATTAAATCCTTATGCTCAATCATAAACTCAAGGATTCCAATCGCTGCCTCACGATATCGAAAGATAGTTGTAGTACCTAGACGACGTGTACGCAAATCCACACGACTAAAGAAATATCGAGTCAATTCGTATTTATATTCTCGACTCTCGTCAATAGTACAATACACTCCCCACCAAAGATTCATAAGAGTTGTTCGCATGGTATGTTTCTTCTTGAACCAATGATCTTGGATGTATTTTTTTATCTTATTTTCTTCGCTATCTTCTTTCGAAGTTTTAGCACTTTCTTCTTTTATATTCTCGTCTATATTCTCGTCGTCGCCTTCATCGTCATCATTATCTTCTTCAGAAAGATTAATCGAATCAATATCCAATGGCCAACGCTTTTTTGTATATTCAAATAAATCTACGTGAGTAAGATATATCCAGAACTCAGGCATAGCTGCTACCAATGGTGTAATTCCTTTGTATGACTCATAGAGAAGAATAGCAGCCTCAAAGTCCTGTTTGCTTGAAGCGTAATTCAATATTTCTGTTGATAAATTGTCGTTAATGCAGTATACATTAGCCAAATCCTTGACTTTATCCACATCATACTCAAACTTTTCCTCCCTATACTTAGCTATATCTATATTGTTATATAACTCCTTAGCGTACTTGCTTTTAAATATTTTTTGTAGGATTTCCATAGGTTTTAACGTCTATTGTTGGTCTGACTATTCTGAATATCTTTTAATGACAGAAGAAGACGACTGTATGGGTCATCTAATATGGCTTGTGCCAATTCGTAAACACGTTGTTTACTTCCTTGCTCTTCGATAACCTCTCTATACTCTTTAAGGTTCTTTTCTGTATTGACTCTTTGACATATAGCTCTAGCCCACAACTTGTTCTTGTAGATATCCTCATGAATATGCATCAATGCTTCAGCCAAAGCGTTCATAATAAATGAAGCTTGGAAAATTGTGGCAAATTGTCTATCACGGTGAAGTTCCTCAAACATTTTATATGTTTTATTGGGAAGCATAATGACTATCTTTTCATCATTTATGTCTATCCAAGAGGAAGGTTTGTCAGTCTTGTCTACTTGAATGAAACTACCTGCTGCGTATAGTTTCTCAAACTTTAAGTCTAATGGAAACACGCGTTCTGGGTATATAACGATTGGATCACCCTTTTTTAATTGAAAAGATTCAACTTCTTTAAAATCGTCTGACCATTCGCCGTAAGGGTCTTGATAGTCGAGTTTATCTTTAACAACGATACTACATGAGAATGTAAGTTCATGATAAACACTTTTTCTTGGAATGACGAATGTAAATTCTCTCTCAATAGAACTTTTACTCATACGGAAAAAAGTATATTCACAGTCAAATTCCGCAAGGAATTCAACCTCTTGTCTTTTGATTAGCTCTTTAACATATTTCCCTTTAGTTATTAACTGAATATAAAACACCAAATTCTCAGAGTCATCTAGATTGATGCCTAATTTAAAATCTTCCAAGCCCACAGACTCCTTGAATCCATGACCTATCCCATCTACAGGATGCGGAAAACACATGTTTTTATTTCTCATATGCTGTTACAGTTAAAGAGTGTTCATAATTATCAGAAAAAGCCACTTTGATTTTTACCATTGAGTTTGCGTCTGCAACAAGATTTGTTACACAGTTCTCAATAACACGGACTTCATTACCATCTACCCATGCTTTTTCTATCTTAATTTCTTCGGAAAGCTGCTCACCTACAGAATACAGGACCAAACGACCTTTATTCAAAGGTTCATTATAAAGATGAAGGCAAATATAATGGTACATCCTATTCGAGACAGCATCAGGCAGTGCCCAAGAATTAAAGGTCGTACGTAGTTTTTTACCATAAAGACCTTTCTTTCCATTCTTGTCTTCAGTACTTTTGTTTTGTCCTTTTCCTGGGGGTGTGTTTCCGCCGTTACCACCTTTTCCGCCACCATTACCGCTATAACGGTCACCATTTTTGTTAGGTGATGTCTGTGTCTCTACCAATGTATAAACAGAACCATCAGAACTGGTAATCTTTGTGGTTTCTTTGGAAATTGTGTTTGTTGGAGAGGTCCCATCATCTTTGATTTTGCCGGTAGAGGCTCCCGTGTGTGCAGTATCTTCACTGTCATCATCTTCGTCTGCTGTAGGTATGTACAGGTAATGGTTAGAATCAATCAACTCGAGACGTGAGCTTTTGTTTGTTGCAAAATACTTTTTCTGTATTTCGTCTACGAAGTTCTTCATCGCATCGATAGCTTTCTCTGCAGCGTTTTTTTGCTCATCGTTGTTACATAGTTTTTTATCCCAAATAGTATGTGAAGGATTTTCCGAAGGCCTCAGAGCCTTATTTCCTTCATCACCATCGCATACGAAAACCCCATAGAAACCATATCGGGATAGCGTTTCATAGTGTATATACATCAATTCCTTACGCATGTAGATGTAGCGATCAACAGGTGCGTCCTTACACATATTCATATAGAATCTGACCTTGCCCAAATACTGGAGTTCTTCATCAATTTTTATGTGTTTTTTATCAGTACCAGCCAATCTTACTGCCTCGTAATAGGGACGCGGATTATTATGACCTCTTGCTGCATCTGTCATATCTGGGAATTGTTCTTCCATGTAGGACTGAAGGTTACTTGCATTGATTCCTATTTCGGAATTCTCAGTTTTAACAACGACTTCAAGACGCTTGTCGAAAACAGCAAGCCAGAAATTAAAGAGCACGGCACGTATTATTTCATTTATAGCTTTATCCTGAGGGATAGATTCGTAGTCGAGTCCCATAACACAGACAGTTGTTCCTGGACTTTCTCTGTTAAAACGTTTAGGGATGTCTGATGTTATAGGCTTTTCATATGAGTCTCCCTGCATACAAAAGAAACCAGAGGGCTCATATTTTTGACCATCAATAAAATGTGTAGATAGGCGAGACGTTCCTTCGAAAAATTTTTCTCCAGTCTCAGTCATTGAAGAAACGAGTAAAGTACTTATTGAAGAAAGCATAAAGAAAGCAGACTTACCGAAACCGAAGGCTCCGCCAGCCACTTCTCCTTGCGTTTTGTTGCCAACTCCAACACCTTTCATAAAAGCAGCGAATCTTCCAGTCTCTATTGAACCGCTCATTTTATAATCCATGCCGATGGTATTCTCATCAGAGACCTCAAGATAAGGCATACTGCTTGAACTATATTTGTCTATATAGTTCTTAATAGGCTCAAAACGTATTTTTCTGTCTTTACTGTCATCATATTCTGTTCCCAGACATGCTTCTACATGTTGACGCAGTGTTTGGAAGAAGTTATTGAAATTAGTGGAAGGTATGTTTCTAAAACGAAAAGTTACTTTTACCGGATAACCTTTATTGTCTGCTGCATCCAAAGAGTTCTGTATGGATTCTCGAACAAGGGACTCATATTTGTTCCCTTTGAAATGTTCAAAGTTGGCATCTTTAGCACCATAAGTATTACCGCCAGTTATTTCTGCGAAATGCCAACAAAAATTGGAATCTAAGATATTTGCCATGCTGATTGTTTTTGTTTTCTAGTGCAAAGATATGATTTAACTAACTAAATCAGAAAGTTTGTATACGTATAACGAAACTTAGAGCACATTTGGTCTAAGTATAATGATTAATTCTGCACGTCGCATATGTTTTCAAGTGTCTTAACCACCTGACTTAACCTTGAATTGTTTTTTGTAAGGTCCATCTGGAAACCGAGTGAGGAAGCCGTCTGATTCTCTGTCTTGAATAGAGCTGATACACGGCTTTCATGCTCAGCAGCGACGAAGCAAATGTCCGTCATAGTAACACCTGACATACCAGCAATATTTATTAGTCTATTGCCATTAAGACTCATGTTGTCATGCTTACTTACATGAGCTACAGGATGAACCTTTACGAAACGGTGTCCATTCTGCATGCTGTCACAAGCAAGCATATCATCCTCTGTAGCACGGAATGCTTTCAGTAATTTCACACCGTCGTTTCTGCGCCCATTCATGTAACGCTTGTTCTCCTTCTTGTTAAGATGCAGATGATAAGCGTCAACTCTGTTCACACATCCGTCTTCATAGACCATGATGAGGTCGTTCTTGCTTGCTGGAGCATTGATAGGGATACAGAATTCAAGGTCATTGTCTGAAGGGATGTTTTTGCTCCATGACCAATCGCCATTGGTGAACATATTCATATAAAAGCTTCCGTTGCCCTTCTTCTTCTCACCTTTCATCACAATCTTAGATGGAGCAGCAACCTTTATTGTCTGTGGCTCGGTCTCTGGTTCTGCGTCCCCGGTAGGCACTTCTGGAAGAATGTCATCTTGGGATTTAACTGGAGTCGGAGCAACCTGTAATGCATCAGGGCGCAACAGGTTCATCTTGTCTAGCACAAGTTTAATGATAGCTTCAGAACGTAGATGTGTAGTTCTGTTTCCCATACGTTTGAAGGCATCGTGCTCGTTGTACCATATAACACTGCGTGATGGCTGGACATTTACTTCACAGATTGTATGTCCTTTGTGTTCTGAGAATGTAATAGTCACATAATCCTGAGCTACAGGTCCAAGTAGTGCGTTCATTCCTGAGCGAAGTTTATTCTCATAACCATCCTTATTCTCTTGATAGTGATGTGGGTCTTTTTTGGAGGTATTAAGCAACTTGTATTCGTTCTCTATGCCAACAGCATCACCATTATCATTTACACCTATATATAATACACCACCTTTAGCATTCATAAAACCAGCTATGGTCTTTAAGATTACCAACATCTGTGTGTCGATATCAGCGCCAATTGCACCTGCAGGATATATTATAGTTGATTTAAATTCGCGGTTGTCTGTCTCTTCTCCGAACTCGCCAATAGGTGTTTCTTCATCCATTTTGTTAGGGGTTGCAGGTGGCATAGGATGCTCCTCGGACCTTACCTCACTAAGATAAATACAAGAGCGGTTTTTGTCTTTCTGCTTATACCCAGTCACATTAAGCTGTACTTCATCACCAGGTTGTAATGCCGAGCATGAAGCACTAGGTTTGAACATATGAGTAATACCGTAGGCATCCCTAACCACATAGTAGAGCGTGTCGTTGATTGTCTTAAGGCTGTCAACTACGAAGGTACAAACCTTGCTCTCACCCTTGTATGCTTCAGGATAGAGCACAATGAGCAGTACATCCTTACTCTGTTCTAGAATGACAGCTCCAGTGTAAGTGATTTCTTTGACGTAGCACTTCAATACTTGTACAGGCACCTGAGGAGAAGACCAGTCCCACTCAGTCTGGAAATCATAAGCATAGACGGTAAAACGTCTGTCATCATCATCTTTGAGATAAATTCTGTGATTGGCATTACCGATTCCGGTCACCCAGAAGTTGTAATATTCGCCTACTTTGTATTCTCTCATATTAGTTAGGTTAAAGTTTATTCGTTTTAGTAAACGATGGGTTAGATGAATTTATAAATAATAGTCTATTGATTATTAGCGGATAATCGTTATTGTTTGGTAAATAGCGTGGTGAACATACAACATGATACACCAAATAGTATCGCTAATGTTTCCCGAAAACAAAATTATAAAAATAATCTGAATAACAGATTTTTATTTGCATTTTTTTGATGTGAATATAGAATTATGTTTTCCAGATGATTGTAGCGCAATGCCTCACGAAGGTGTCAAACTACACCTTATAGGTTTTACAATGTGGCCTCGCTTGAGGGTCTGAAGGGTCAAGAAGAGTTATCGTTGGTTCGGGGTCAAACTATATCATATCTTGATAGCTTTTGCATTAACATCAGTGAAAAATGGCGAAAAAAACATGCAATCGCAATTTTTCTGTCGAATAATGGAATATTATCAAATAATATTTGTATCTTTACGCCGTTTTAATTTAAAGATGTGAGACAATGGAAAGACAGTTGAACAGAATTAAAACAGCTTAGGTTGATCAAGAAAAACAAATAAGTGGTTGGCTGAGCAATTAGGCAAAGCTCCAGCTACAATAAGCAAATGGTGTACCAATGTTAGTCAGTCTTCATTAGAAATGATGATGAGGATAGCAAAACTTCTGAATGTTGAGATGAACGATCTTGTTCGTTTGGAAGCGATGCCTAATCCAGTAGTTAAAAGTGAGAAAAAAACCAATAAGTAATAGCTATGGCAAAAAGGTTCTTTACTAATCGAGAGGGCAATACGCTGATGAAAGAGTTCGAGGGGTTACTTGAACACAATTCATCTATTAAATGTTTGGATTCTGTCGTAGGGTTCCTGCGAGCCTCTGGATATTTTACGCTTCGCCCATTTCTCAACAGCATCAATAAAGTACGCATTCTCATTGGTATAGATGTAGATAAGTATATCGCCAATGCACACAATAAAGGACAATTGTTCTTTGGTGCAGAGGAGGAAGTCAAGCAAGATTATCTCGCACAACTTCGGAAAGATATTGAGCACTCAAATTATTCTAAAAATGTTGAGGAAGGTATCTTTCAATTAGTAGAAGACCTTGCTAATGGGAAATTGGAGCTTCGAGCTCATCCCAGCAAGAAAATTCATGCAAAGATATATCTCCTATATCCTGAGGATTACAATGAATATACATTTGGTGCAGCAATTACAGGTTCAAGCAATCTAAGCGGTAATGGTTTAGGCATTAGCCAAGAGAAGCAATACGAGTTTAACGTTAAGCTTACGGATTACGAGGATGTTAAGTTTGCTAAAGACGAATTTGAAGAACTTTGGAAAGAAGCTGAAGGTTGCCCTATAACAGCAGAGGACATCAAAACAGGACCAATTCAACAAACCTATTTGAATGGTGATGTAACTCCATACGAACTTTACATAAAGATGCTCATGGAGTACTTCTCTGATAGAGTTCTTGCAACGGATGCTCATGATGCCTTTGACATGCCAGAGGGTTATGACAAATATGAATACCAGACGGATGCTGTTGTTGAAGGTTACAAGAAATTGTTAAAGTATGATGGTTTCTTCCTTGCTGATGTTGTGGGTCTTGGTAAAACTGTAATCGCTACAATGATAGCAAAGCAGTTCTGTATCGACAATGGTTATGAGAACACAAAGATTCTTGTTGTATATCCTCCTGCTGTTGAGCAAAACTGGAAACAGACATTCAAGGATTTTGGGCTTGACAAATATACACGCTTCATTAGTAACGGCAGCCTAAAGAAAGTGCTTGATGAAGACAACTATGATTATTGGAATGCTGATGAATATGACCTTGTCCTTGTTGACGAGGCGCATAAATTCCGTACACATACCAATTCTGCATTTACAGAGTTACAGGAAATTTGTAAAATGCCTAGAGTTGAAACTGGAAACATTCCAGGATTCAAGAAGAAGGTTATGCTCATTTCAGCAACTCCAATGAATAATACGCCAGCTGATCTTTATAACGAGATTCTACTTTTCCAAGACCCACGATGTTGTACAATTGATGGAGTACCAAATTTGACTTCCTTCTTTAGCCCACTGATTGTTGAGTTCAAGAAATTACGTCGTGACCCCAACTACGACCTGAAAAAATTCAAGGATCTTGCAGAGAAAGTCCGTGACCGCGTAATCAAACCGATTACCGTTCGCCGTACACGTACAGACATTGAGGCCATTCCTCGTTATTACAAAGATGTTCAGGGATTCCCAAAGGTTGCTCCCCCTGAGATGAAAACCTATGAGATGAATGATCGTATAGCCGATATGTTTGAAGCTGCAATGAATACCTTGGTAAAGGATTTGACTTATGCACGTTATCAGGCTATTGCATACTTGCTACCAGAAAAGAGCGAAGGACTCTATGATAATGCGGAATTGATTTCTCGCAGCTTGGCAAGTATTCGCAAGAATGGATTGGTAAAACGATTGGAAAGCAGTTTCTATGCCTTTAAGACTTCCATCTGCAGATTTCGTGATGCTAATATGAACATGATACGAATGTTCGAAAATGACCGTGTGTTTATCGCTCCAGATCTTGACATCAACCATCTTTATGACCTTGGTCTTGATGATGACGAAATAGAAGAACGTCTGAATCAGAAGGCTGAGGAAAATCCGAAAAATGCAGTCTTCAAGGCTGAGGATTTCAAGCCAGAGTTTATTAAAATGCTGCAAACTGACCAACGTTTCCTCGAAGCTTTGTGTGCTGTTTGGGACACAGTTGACGTAGAAGGAGCAGATGATTCCAAGTTTGCCAAGTTCAACGACATCCTGAAACATGAACTTTTTAAAAAAGACCGCAATCCAGGACAGAAATTAGTCATCTTCTCTGAATCTGTTGATACTGTTGAGTATCTTGAACGCAGAATTAACCGAAAAGATGTTTTGGTTATCTCTTCTGAGAATCGAAATAAACTCTTCCAGACGATTCAAGAGAACTTCGATGCTAACTACAAGAAAAGTGCTCGCAAAAATGATTATAACATCATTATAACAACAGATGTATTGGCTGAAGGTGTGAACTTACATCGTTCAAATATCATCATTAACTATGATACACCTTGGAACTCTACAAAACTGATGCAACGTATCGGTCGTGTGAACCGTATTGGTTCTGAGGGCAAGAACATTTATAACTATGTGTTTTATCCTTCTCGTCAAGGTAATCAGATTATCAAATTGAACCAGATAGCACTTTCAAAGATTCAAACATTCCACTCTACATTTGGAGAGGACAATCAGATTTATTCACAGGAGGAAATTATTGACCGCAATCTGGAGAAGTTGTTTACAGAAGGAATGAAGGCTGAGGAAGGAGAGTTAAATGAAGAAATTCCTTTCTATGAGGAACTTCGCGCACTCTATCTCAATGACCGTCGAGAATATAACCGTATAGCAAAGATGTCACTTCGTAGCCGTACTGGTCGTGAACCTCGTGAAATAGATGGTGTACAATTGTCACAAGATACACTGGTATTTCTCAAGACGAATATGAGAAAGAGTTTCTTCCGTTCTAGTGATGAGTCAATAGAAGAATTGTCTGTTGTCGATGCTCTCAAATATTTCAAAGCAGATACTGCCGAAGAGAAGGTTGAACGAATATAACATCATCATGACCACGTACTGAAAGCACTCGAAAAGTTCCGTCAGCTGCGTAATCAGGAGCAAGTCGAGGAAGATACAATGACACAACAAGCAGGTTCTGCCATGGGTGCCCAGGTCGGTATGGCTGCAAACTTGCTGAATTTATTTTTGCCAGAGATTCAAGACCAAGCCATATATCAACAAGTAGTTCAACTTCGTGTCCTTGCTGAACGAGGCGTTATCACTGTCATTGCTAAGCGTTTACAACGTATGCAAAAAGAAATGACTCGTGGTAAACTAAAACATGATGATGCCCTTTCTCAAATCATTGACATGGCAAAGAAGTACAATGCTTACTACCTTAGCAATGAAGAGTTAAAGCATGAAACTGAGACTGAAGCAGATATTATTTTAAGTGAATCATTCAAATAAAACAAGATATGGATTACCGGTCAGTTATTGAATCAAAATATAACCGTCAGAATTGGCAAGCTCTTCTCTATGATATTTTTCGTAATAAAGTTCAATTCTGGCAACAGCCACAGCCAGTTCCCGTTGACAAGGATATGGCTAAAAGAGCCCTCTATACAGGTAAGATCACTTTGCCTGATGGTCATGTTATTGCCATCTACGAAGTAGAACTTAGCGATAGCGTCATCATCGAGAGAAATCGAGCAGGCATAAGAAATCTACTATTGAGTAGTTGGCGAGGAATGGGTTGTTCTGGTGCCTTTATGTTCTGCTTCCGTCAGAATGAAGCTGTATTACGTTTTTCTTACGTCAGCGAATCCTTTGCTTTTGCTGAAGATGGTTCGTTAACAAAAGAAAGCACTGATACCAAAAGGTTTACCTATCTTTTGGGTGAAGGCCATCGTTCTCGTACTGCAATAATGCAATTTGAAGATCTCAAAAAAAGTGCCCTTGATCTGAAAGCCATAACCAAGGCATTCTCTGTAGAAGCACTTTCCGATCTCTTCTTCAAGGAATACAAGAAGCAATATGAGGACATCATTGAGTTCATCACTGGCAAACGCATGGTCAAAGTGGCCAATAAGTGGGAAGAACAGGTTACTGGTCAACCATGTCGTGAGATTATGCAGGAGTTCAGTCTGTTTCCTGACGCAGAAAAGGCTGTACGTGATTATGTAAAGAAACTCATGGGTAGATTGGTGTTCATCCAGTTCCTTCAAAAGAAGGGATGGATGGGATGCTCTGCTGGAGAGTCTTGGAATGATGGTGATAAAGAGTTCGTTCAGAATCTTTTTGCCAATACTTCACACAAGAATACCTTTGTTGACGATGTTCTCGAACCACTTTTCAATGACATTAATACAAAGCGAACAGACGATATTACAAGCAGTCCAAACGTTGGTACAGGTATCAAGATTCCATATCTCAATGGAGGACTCTTTGAGAAGGATGACTATGACAAGACAAACTTCCAATTACCTGCCAAGTATATGAAGAACTTGCTCGATTTCTTTGCATCGTACAACTTCACCATTGATGAAAATGATCCTGATGATGCTGAGATTGGAGTTGACCCAGAAATGCTTGGACGTATCTTTGAGAATCTGCTTGAAGACAATAAAGATAAGGGTGCATTCTATACTCCGAAGGAGATAGTACAGTACATGTGCCGCGAGTCTCTGATTGCTTATCTTCAAACAGATGTCAATGATGATCAAACTAAGGATGCAATTCGTCAGTTTGTTACTACATACGATGCTTCAATACTATCAAAAGAGTTGAAAGAGTCTGTTGACCAGAAGCTTAAAGACGTTAAGATATGTGACCCTGCCATCGGATCGGGTGCTTTCCCTATGGGCTTGCTCCGTGAACTTTATGCTTGTCGTAAAGCTATCGAAGGCATTGATGAAGAAACAGCCGTAAGTATTAAAACACATATCATCCAGAACAATATCTATGGTGTAGATATTGAGAAGGGTGCTGTGGATATTGCTCGTCTTCGTTTTTGGCTTGCTCTTATTGTAGATGAAAAGAATCCTCATGCTTTGCCTAATATGGACTTCAAAATTATGCAGGGTAACTCTCTTCTAGAACAATATGAAGGCGTTGTCCTTTCTGGCATGTCTCTTAATGAGCAAAAGGAAAAGAAAACAAAAAAGGGTCAATCTTGGCAAGCGACATTGGCATTCGATGAGAAGTATGCTCTTGACAATATTCAGCATGCTATAAAGGAGTATTATTTGACTGATGATCACAAATCAAAGCTCAATCTGCGTAGCATAATAAATGAAAATGTTCGCAGTTACATCATCAACCTTAAGGGCTGTACTCCTGACGTTCAACGCAAAATAGAAAAATTGCCTATTCCTAACGACAAATTCTTTCTTTGGCACATTTACTTTAAGGAGGTGTTTGATAATGGTGGTTTTGACATCGTTATTGCTAATCCTCCATATATCGATTCTGAAAGCATGGTAAATCAGGGAATGGGTGGGTTGCGTGATATTTTGAAGAAACAACATGCATGTCTTGAAGGTAATTGGGATATGTATATGGCATTTTTGGAATTTTCTCTGAGTGTCGCAAAGACAGTTGTTTTCATAACTCCTGATAAGTGGCTATCAAAACCATTTGGTAAGAAGTTCAGAGGTACAAGGATGATCGAAAGAATGTCAGCAATTACAAGAGCAGGTTCAAAGGTGTTTGAAAACGCTACCGTTGATGCAATTATTACATTATTTGTAAATAAATCTAACAAACTTAGTGTAAACGAGTTTGAATCAGAAAAGAATGTTGTAAAAATCACAAGCAAAGGTGTTCATTCAATAAAAGATCTTCAAGATCCTTTTATAATTGACTATCTTTTTGCTGATAATATCGACGTAATTGTAAAGATGGACACACAGGATGGCAAGATAAAGGATCTTGCAGAATGTGAAGGTGCATGTGCCACATCTGATGCTTACAAATTACAGCCTTACATCAACGACGTGCAAACTCCTAATTATAAAGAAGACTATATTGTAATTAATACAGGAACTATTAGTAAGTACTACAACAGATGGGGGACAAGCCCAATGAAGTATCTTGGTAATTCATACCTATGTCCAACAGTTAAACGAACTGATTTTAATACGAACTTTGGTTCTACTTATGTCCGAAGAGCCAGTCGCCCTAAGGTAATATTCAAGGGATTGAATCTTTTAGATGTATGCTTAGATAAGGATGCAATCGTACTTCCTGCAAAAACCACAAATGTTATATGCTCAGAAGATGTAGATTTATTGAAATTCCTGTGCGGTTTGTTGAATTCTAAGTTAGTCTTTTATTACATAAAACTTAAGTACAGTTCAAGTAGTTATTGTGGAGGTATTACGTTTACCAAGGATATGATTAACTATCTTCCTGTTAATACTCGTGAAGATAGATCCCCCATTGTTGAGATTGTGGATAAAATCTTATCATTAAAAGAAAATAACCCTCTAAATGACACATCTGATTTAGAAGCAATATTAGACAGACAAATCTATAAGTTTTATAAGCTAAGTCCTGAAGAGATTACCATTGTTGAAAATGCTTCAAAATAGGAGAATATGGCTACACTCAAAGAACTATACACCACATTAAAGTCACTCAGGGATATGAACCTTCCTGTAGATGACAAATTGCTGAAAGCGGCAGATAACCTCGAAGAGAAAATCATCAAAGAGGAAATTCTACCAGCACTCAGCCAGAATATCGAGCCACAACTGAGCGAGATTCAGCGTGATCTTGTTCTTGTGGTTGAGTACCATCCAGGCGAGCCTCTTAGCGTTGCACTCTCACGTAAAACAAAGATTAGTGAGATTATTGACGCTAAGACTTTAACACCAAAGTCAAGTAAACCTGTATCAAGTTCAGAAAAACCAGCATCCGTTGAACCTCATGTGCCAACAAAACACATAGAGAATCCAACGAAGGGGTTGCGTGTAACTTTCCCTGATGGTACTGTAATCTGGCATAAAGCCGCTATCAATACATTCGTGGATGCACTCCGAACGGTTGGTCTTGACCTCATTCCGAAAGTGGGTATTAAACATGGCGGCTACAACCTTGTCAGTAAAGACAAGCGTCCACCTGTTCCAGGGCGAGTATGGCAGCATGAAGTCGATGGTTGGTATATCTATTCTAACATCAGCAACGAAACAAAAGCTGAAGACCTGATAAAGATTTCTAAGTTCTACAAGTTAAGAATGAAAGTAGAAGAAGGAAAGCCAAATAGCAAATAAACAATTGCATGGTGAAGGTCGCAAGGGTTCACGAGAATAATCCGAATAAAAAACTCCATCTCCAACTTCAACTAGTGAAAAAAGAGACGCGGATAATGCTTGCAGCCAGGAGGCTAATGATTAATATGGAAACAACTTATCACAACAAAAAACAAGATTATATTCCTGACGGGATAAGAGGGAGTCGCCGCGCCGCGACGGAACAACTGAGAACAATTAGCTTATAATCGTTAGTTTTTCGCAGGCTTGTAGCCTACGTACCCTGAAGAGGCAGGAGAGGCGAATAAAAGGCGCTAATTTTGATAATTAACGCCTTTTATAATTGTTGAATCATTTCAGAATTTCAGAAATGGTTGTGTCGTTTGCCTGTGGGGTGCCTGCTGGCATCAAGTTTGTCGGCGGCCCAGATGAGGATGGCGAGCTTTGATATCTCCATGTTTGGCCATCAATGGCTCTTTGCTGTCGGACAGTGGTAATCACATTCCATACCTCTACTCATACTGTTCACATGAACCATCAGACTCAATTCTTGAATTCAAGGCGAGAATATGCCAACTGCCATCATCCCGACGGTCAAGATAGCCTTTTTTGCGGAATCCATCAATCTGCTTCTGAACAGCTGAACGGTTCACCTTCATGCGCTCTGCAATCTCATTGAATGTCGCAAAAGGCTTTTGACAGAGGAAAGAAAGAAGACGGGATCCGTTTCCGCTCCTGAATTTTATTCTCATACCATCGTACCACCAAGTGTCTTGGTCAGCATTCTGTACAATGTCAATTTCGCATTGCATCTCCTCGCACACAGTCTGACGGAAAAAAGCAAGAAACGGAGCAATCTTTCCTATTGTGGCATGAGCTCCTTCCGATGGTACCTTACCAATTTTCTGGTCAGAACGGTGTAAGGCTTCAAGATATTCTGCTTTCTTGCGATTGCGGATAACAATCATTGGCCATCCGTGACGAGCCATGATGTAGTTCACTATCAGTCGGGCAATACGTCCGTTGCCGTCTTCGAAGGGATGAATACGGATGTAGCGGTAGTGAAAAAGGGCTGCCAGTTCAACAGGTGACAGGTTCCCCGCCTTCTCTGCAACATTATACCAATCCACAAGGTCACTCATCAGCGAAGGGGTTTCTTCGGGTGAGGCATACTCAAAACGGTCACCATAGCGTGTGATAACGCTATTGGGTCGTGTCTTATATTGTCCGGCATGAATTGTATAACTTGTCTGACCTCCACCAGGCAAGTCGCGATATACGGTATAATCCTCACGTATAATCACCTTATGCAGTTGTCGAATGAAGTTCTGTGTCAGTGGCATGCTTTTATCCTTTACAGCTTCTTTTACCATCTCGACGCCTACTTGACTGGCTTTCATGTCAACAAAGTCTTTCAAATCACCCTCACCGCTTACCTTACCAAACAACAAGAGTAGCTCCGTTTGCCCGTAGCTTAACGTATTGCCTTCAATATGGTTACTGTTGTAGTTATACTCTGCAGTGAATTTCTTTCTCAGCAGTTCAGTCTGTTTCTCCGAAAGCGGGAAGAGCGACTTCCAAACATTATAAATCTCTTCTATTTTCATTATCGTACCACCTTTTTTAGTGGGTTATGTACCACCTTATAAACGTGCTTGTTGATATTTTTATTGTGTATACCACCTTTTTTAGTGGGATATATACCACCCAATTTGGGATTGTGGATTCTTACACCTCATATTTCTCATTGCACTTGCTTCTTGTTGATGATTTCATTTGCAATCTTTACAGCCACTTGATTGCTGTATGCAAAAATAAAATAAAATTGGTAAAAGTGCAAGAGTCCATGAGAATTATCTGAAGAAAAACGACATCTCCAACTTCAACCTGTGAAAATGGAGATGCGGATAAAACTTGCAGCCAGGAGGCTAATGATTAATATGGAAACAACTATTCACAACAAAGAACAAGATAATATCCCTGACGGGATAAGAGGGAGCCGCCGCGAACGCGACGGAACAACTTGGAACAATTTGCTTTTAGTCGTTAGTTTTTCGCAGGCTGACAGCCTACGTACCCTAAAGAGGCAGGAGAGGTGATAAGCAGTGTGCATTTCGCCAAAGACCTACCTCAGCAGCATTGTCGAATCAGTCCATGTGCGGATTGTTACAGAATTACCATTTATTGATACCGAGAAATAGCAGTCAAATGACCTATGATTCATAATTTTGCATTGAAATAGCAGTTCACACATGTTATGATGAAGGAAACGCTTTTAGGATACTTCTTGATGATTGTCTCTTGTGCCACAGCAACGGCTCAGGAACATCACGATTGGGAGGACCCCTCTATTCTTTCCATCAACAAACTGCCTTATCATGCCACCCTCCAGTTGCCCAGTAAAGAAAAAGAATGCAAGGAGATATCATCACTAGATGGATTTTGGCTTTTCCATTGGTCGAAGGACCCCGATTCTCGTCCTGCAGATTTCTACAAGAAGGAGTTTGACGTTTCCGCATGGGACAAGATAGTGGTGCCTGGTAACTGGCAGATGCAAGGCTACGGCAAGCCTATCTACACAAATGTCACCTATCCTTTTAAAAAGAACGCCCCATACGTGATGGGGGAGCCTGACTCCACTTTCTACTCTTTTCATCATCGCAATCCTGTAGGATCGTATGTCACCTATTTCGACATCATGCAAAAAGAACAAGCATCCTATATACTCCATTTCGGAGGTGTAGAGTCGGCTTTTTATGTGTGGATTAATGGTGAGAAAGTAGGTTACAGCCAAAACTCCATGTCGCCGTCTGAGTTCGACATCACACCATACGTCATCAAAGGTACCAACAAGTTAGCCGTGGAGGTATATAGATGGTCTGACGGCAGTTATTTGGAAGATATCGACATGTGGCGGCTCTCCGGTATTTTCCGTCCCGTTCAGTTGTGGGTGCGCCCTCTTGTTCATATCACAGACTACCACTTGCAGGCATCGCCTTGCGAGAACTGGCATGAAGGAGTCTTCAATGCCGAAGTCAAGGTGTGCAACCAAGGCAAGACCGTTGCGAGAAACATACCCATCAGCATCTCCATTGATGAATGGCTGCTTAAAGAGCATATAGAGAGTATTGATGCAGGGGATACTGTGACAATAAGTTTCTCACAACGCTTACCAAATGTTAAACTATGGACACCCCACAGGCCACATCTCTATCCCGTCACGATTACAGCAGGCAATGAGCATTTTGACAATCATGTAGGCTTCAAGAAAGTGGAAATACAAGGCGAAGTCCTCCTGATCAACGGGCAAAAGGTAAAGCTTAAAGGTGTAAACCGTCACGACCATCATCCCCGCACAGGACGCTTTTGCGACCGTGGAACCTATGAACAAGACATCAAGCTGATGAAGCAGTGCAACATCAACCTGTTGCGTGTAGCCGTATATCCCAGCGATCCATATCTATATGAATTGTGCGACCGCTACGGCATGTTCGTCATGAACGAAGCCAACAACGAAAGTCATGGATATGGCATAGGGAACCATACTCTGGGCGACGACCCGCTCTGGCACGATGCACATGTGGACCGTGCCTTATCACTTGTTCTGCGAGATAAGAACCACCCTTCAGTCATTATCTGGTCATTGGGCAACGAGGCTGGAGCAGGTAAGAACGCTCTGGCTATGCGCCAGGCTATCTTGTCTGTCGATACAACTCGCGTGATCTATTACGACAGCGACCGAAGTGTATCCGATATCTATGACGACAGCTATCTCACTCCAGACGAAATGAAAAACGTTGCAAAAAGGGTCAATGACCGCCCCTTCATGATGCGTGAATACTCGCATGCGATGGGCAACTCCATGGGCAATCTGAAGGATTACTGGGACATCATCTATGCCGACTCCAGCATCTGTGGCGCAGCAGTGTGGGACTGGGTGGACCAGGGACTGCAACCTTCCAAACACAATAACGCGAATAAAACCGACTATCTCTATGGCGGCGATTTTGACGACAAACCCAATAGCGGGAATTTCTGCATCAATGGGATAGTGGCTCCCGACCGGAAGCCACACCCCCATTTTTATGAGTTGCAGTATGTCTATCAACCCATCCATTTTACTATAGCTGACGGTAAAATCAACATTCTGAGCATGGATCCATCTGTCAGTGTCAATGACTTTGATTATGCTATAGACACCACAGAGACCAATGGTGAACGTCTCATCGGCATCAAGGCCATGCTCAAACACGATACTCCCTGGGCAAGACGTGGGTTTGTGGTAGCCCACGAACAGTTTGTCGATGGACGGTACGCTTATCCGCAAACTTTTGATGATTTTGAGGATTTTTCGGGGGAAAAGACAAGGATACAAGAAAAGATCAAAGTCAAGCAAACAAGCCTTGAGGTCAACATCATCACCCAACACGGCGAGGTAGTAATAGACAGGAACGGAGCACTTACCAAAGTCGTGGTGAATAATGAGAACCTGCTCATGGCACCTCTTGAACCCTACTTCTGGAAACCTGAAAACGACAATCAGCACGCGGCCAAATTCGCCTCTCGGCTCAAGGTCTGGCAGACAGCTGCAGCAGACCGCCAACTGAAGTCCTTCGACGTGCAGGTCATCAAGGGCGTGGCTCAAGTCAAAGCCTCTTTTTCCCTCCCCATAGGTGCTGACTACACCCTTTCCTACAGCATACATCCTAACGGAACAATCATGGTTGATGCGGATTACCAACCCCTTGCTGACTTCAACGACAACTCTTTGGATGAACCCCGAAAAACCATACCTAAATTTGGAATGCAAATGCGACTACCTGCCGATTTCGAGCAAGTGGAATGGTATGGCAAGGGACCCTTTGAAAACTATCCCGACCGTAAACTGTCACAACACATTGGCCGATACAAGATGCCACTGAACCAGTATGAAGTGGAATATGTCAAACCACAGGACAATGCCAACCGCTGCGACGTACGGTGGATGAACCTGTCCACACTCGATGCCTCACAACACATCACCATCTATGGGGCGCAACCCCTCTGCATCAGAGCTTGGAATTATGGTGAAGAAGAATTACAGGCTTCCCACCCCTCAGAAATGCACAGGGGGCAGTTCGTCAACATCAATATCGATCTTGACCTGCATGGGGTTGGTGGTGTTGATTCCTGGGGAGCACGCACACTGCCTCAATATACCGTAGATGGACGTAAACCACATCACTACCGTTTCTTCATTCGATACTAAACGACACCATTTCATTTTGCAGAACAAAAAACATAATATTATTCAGTATGAGACTAACTAACTTTTTCGCTCTGGCAATTTCTGCCCTCATGAGCGTAGGTGTCATGGCACAGACTGACGTCACAGCCGACTACCTTACCAACTACGATTTCGACAGTGGGTTCCATTACAAAAAAGGAGCTACCAACGAGGTGAAACAGGAAATAAAAGACATCAGGGGATGGACTGCCGGATTCACCGTTGATTACACCATCACGGGCATCTATGAATACGGATTCGCAGGTACCTTCAACGGTGGTTCCGTACCCGACAAAGCTTACAACGGAGGGACTACAGGAGGTGCACTCGCCCTGTCCACAGGATGGGGGGTGTCGATGACCTACTACCAGACAGTCACTCTTCCCGCAGGCGTTTACACCATCTATGCGCCTACTTACAATGGAAAGTCGGCCACCAAGGGAACATCGGAACTGTCGTGGGTTCCAGTCAATGGTACGGCTGTCAAATCCACCATCAAGAGCTACCCATCCAAAGCATGGACACTCGACCAGATAACCTTCACCCTCACTCAAGAGACAAAAGGCAAGATACAGATTGGCTACCAAGCTGGCGACGGAGGTTCCAGCAACTCTGCCAACTTGCTGATTGACTATGTGCAGATTCTCGTCCAGGACATGACTGCCATCAAGGAAAAACTGAGCCAGACGTTGCAGTCTGCCACTACAGCGTACGCCGACGGAAGCGGACGCGAGG
>Ga0247609_10001876_pt1 | contig 23590 bp, 8 predicted proteins | sample 172DNAGHGlowgp2_FD_193487 | JGI IMG/M metagenome (GOLD analysis project Ga0247609, IMG submission 193487) | Sheep rumen microbial communities from Palmerston North, Manawatu-Wanganui, New Zealand - 1728 DNA GHGlow gp2 | ecosystem: Host-associated > Mammals > Digestive system > Stomach > Rumen ...
TCGAGGTGACGGGCTCGCTAAAATCCCATTTCAGCGTTTCTGCGTTCCAAGACCTTGTCTTATAGTAATGGTACGCGCTGACCAATGGGCTCTGCCATTCCGCAGGAAGCTCCACTGCGGATTCGGTGCTGATGATGTTCGCAAAGATTGCGCCTCCTGGGTCTTTCATACCAGCCTGGTCTATCAAATAGTAGGTGACACTCGCCTTCGCGGAGACGGCTTGAATCTGCTGAGCGGCCGTCCCTGATGTCGTCGTGATGTTAAAAACATCTGGATCATTTGTGCGTCCCACACGATAGTAGGTGTTGCTGGTTACATTCTCACCCGTGGCGGGCATCAACTCCATCTGTCCTTCTGCAAGGGTCTTGGGCGTACCGCTGCCGTTCATGATGATGAAGTGCGAGGCCGAACCTTCCACCGTCAACGACAGCGTAGCTGGCAAAGCGGAGGTTTCGTAGTGGAAACACTTCCCTGTGCTGACGTTTTGGATGACTACGGCATAAGGGTCTTCGCCTTTGATACGCCACATGCGGTCGGTATTCGCGAGGTTGTCTTCCGTAGCTTCATGACTCAGCGTGCCGCTATTGTCGAAGATGTATTCGCCGTTCACAGTGACATTCATGAGACGACCATCATCCAGATGCAGGAATTTGTTTCCCAAGTTTGACGTGGTGTAGGTCACATAGATGTCGGCATTGCTTCCTGGGGTCTCGAAAATCTCGGTACTATGACCGGAATCACTGAAGAACCTCACCGTCTCGTCCGCAATATACGGGCTACGGATAGCTGCCGGAATATCACTATACCCCGTCAGCGCCTTCCCCACAGGCTGCTGCACCGTATGCTGAATGGCCACATTGCCATGCGTGTCCAATATCTTGTAGGTGAAATCAGCCAAAGTCAAGGTGGTCACCGCAGACTGAGTGCCATCAGCAAGCACGGCAATGGCTTTAAAAACGGTCTCCGTGCTAAAGGTAATGGGAGCTGAATATACAGAACTCGAGGTCGTAGGCGTGGAACCGTTGGTAGTATAATAGATGGTGACCGTGTTGTCAAAGGGATATGAGATGGTAACAGTGGTAGCATCGGTCAGGGTGATGGATGGTTTGGGAATTTCGAAGAACCAGACAGAACCACGATGATCACCTGAAGCTTTTCCTTTTTCCCAGAAACCTACAAGGCCACCGCTCTTCGGGTTCTCAGTACCTTGTGATGTCAAAGAAGGAAAGTTACCATTTGCAGGATTCAGGTATTGGTTATTACCATTCTTGTAAGCATCTAAACAACCAATCGTGTAGCCCCTAATAACTCCCGATTTGGTATATATGTATTCTATCGTGAAATAATTCCTGTTGGTTAATGAAGCAACATCTTCGAGGTGGACTCTCTTACGATTTGCTTTACCATAACCCGTCAAAGCATCGTTTACTGTAAGATACTTGTTCGATGCCTTGTGTTTGATGGTATAATATTCCTGTCCGTCCACCTTTTGGATGATCCACAGGGAGTTGTCACCCTCCAACGTATTATAGGTGGTCAGAAATGGTTTACCATTGTCGGTGGTAGTCATCGTGCTGCCATCATAATACTCGTTAGCAGGACATAGATAGAAGTTATCTGCATGATTAATGCCAGCATAATTATCTTTATTGTTATTGGCCAGATAGTATTCGCCCGAATAATCCGTCGTCTGCGCCCAGGCAGTCGAGCTCCCTAAGGCCAGCAGCAACGCGAGGGAAGCTAACAGCCTTCGGACAAACATACTACGGTGTGTAGCCGTGTCCCATGCATGGGACACGCTTTTCCCACGCGTGGGAAAACCTTTTATCACGCGTGATAAATTCAAATACGTATAGAGCTGAGTGCAATCATGACTAGTCATATCGAGTTTCATATCTTTAATCTGCGTAATCTGCGTTATTTATCTTACGAATACTTTCTTCTTGTTAACGATGTATGCGCCGTGGGCCTGGACGGGCGTCTCGATGGTCTGTCCGGGTTCGAGCACGAAGTTGGTGACGGTGATGCCGCCGATGTTGACGATGCGAATGGCGACGGGCTCCGTCATGTGCGAACGCGTGATGATATTATGTCCGCGGGCGAAGATCTCCAGCGTGCCGTCGAGGGCGCTCTCAGGACCTTCCTCGAACTCCTCGCCGTTGGTGCCGCTGAAGAGGATGCGCGTAGGCATCATACCCTTCACGCTGCCGCCGGGCTTGAGCATGAAGTACGGACGGAAGGCTTCGACGCGGGTGGCATCGCCCGTAGCGGGTACCTTATCGAAGAGGCTGCAGTCTCCTACCCCATTGCCGTCGCTATCGAAGTCGGGCTTCAAGGTGTAATGGCTCGTGCCGGCTGCCAAGTCCTCATTCATGTAGCTGGGCTTGAAGTAGTAGTTGGTAGCGTTGTAGCTGACGGTGCGGCCCTTGGTGCTCATCTCCGTGTCGCTGACATCGATGCCGATGCCCTTGTTGGAGACGAAGCTGATGGTCTGCTTGGCGAGCTTGTCGGGGTTCGGGACAGCGGTGGTGCGTGCCTCGAACGTACCGCTGAGGTCGAACTCGTAGTACGTGCTGCCCGGCAGACCCAGGATGTACGGTGTAGCCTTCGTCAGGAGCGGGTAGTTCACGTACGAACGCGCGTACCTATAATAATCCTTGTACTGCAAGTACACATCGGCGTTCTGGTCCTTCTGGTCATGACCGCCCTCTGCGCCTTTGTAGTAGTAATCCCACAGGAAGGTGTTCGTCACCTCGCTGAGGCCCGTCTTGTTCATGACCTCGGAGTCCTCGGTCGATGGATAGTGGAAGGCTGCCTTCACAATCTTAGCATCGCCCGTTGCTGTCAGCTCGCCGTCATCAAGACCGCGCAGCCAGTACTCGTGACCGATCTTCTTGTCGCTGTTCGAGCTGGTCGTGCTGCCGATGTTGAAGTGGGTGATCTCACCCTTCTGATGGGTGGTCACGAGCTCGGCCGTGAACGGCAGGCTGATGCCCTGCCAGCCCATCTGGCGATCCACATACTCGTTCTCCATGGGCAGGCGCTGGTACCACATGAGGTGGTCTGCGTCGAAGCTGTATGCCAGCGGGCAGTTGAAGTCCTGCTTATCCACGAGGAAGTGGTCGTTGGTGGCCTTCAGGTTGCTCTGCACGAGGTGACCATTGAGGACAGCATCGCACTCGTCAACGAGGCGGTAGCCCTTGCTGTTGTCGTAGTAGCTGTCATAGGTGGGATCCACGAAGTAGCTGGTCAGCACGCCGTGGGTCTTGGCATTGGCGTAGGCGCCCTCTGAAGCGGGAGCAGCTGCGGGAGCATAGACGAGCAGGTTCTGCGTCTCGTCGCAGTTGCTGATGCTGATGAGGCCGTCGTCGTCGAGCAGCGGCGAGTAGAACCAGCCGCCCTGCAAGCCGAGCTTGTAGGCACTCTTGGCGTGGCCTTGCTGATGGCCGTCGAAGTCGATGGCGGTCATGCCCGGGTAAGCAATCTTAGTGCCGTCATAGGACTTCTGTGCCAGATAGGCCGTCGGGTTAAAGTGGGCCACACCCATCGCAGCGCTGCGGAAGTAGGCCGGTGCACGATAGACGCGGTTGGCATCGCTGCCCTGTGACAGGCGACCGTCGGCACGGGCTACAGCCGTCGGCACACTCTGATGAGCGTGTGAGTTGTAGCCATAGGTCAGCTTCTGACCGAAGAAGATGTAGTCATCCGGATAGATGGGCGAGAAGCGGTCTTCCTCACGGTCGTCCTTGCCTGCTTCCTTGATGACTTCAATCCAGTGGCGTTCATCGACGGTGTCGGGTATCTTGCCAGCGGCATAGCGGAAGTCGCCGTCGGCGAAGCGGTCTTCGACGTACTTGGTGTAAGCCGCTACAGAACCCGCACCCGTAGAACAGTATTGGGCATTGGTGTTCTCCACATAGTGTTGATCCATGTGGAGGTCAAGCTTGTCGTCGTCGCCGATGGTGAAGTAGTCGTAGGACAGACCCGAACTCCACTCCTGCTGGTCGGCGTAGCGCTTATAGAGGTAGAAGTTATTCAGGTCGTATGCCAGCTCGCCATTGTAGAAGGCCGTGTCGGACTTGGCGGTAGCGACACCACGATCGCCACCAGAGGTGATGGTCTCCGCGTAATCAGGAACATCAGAAGTATCGCCTGAGATGTTAGCATACAGGCCCTTATTACCCGTCCAGAAGTAGGAGTTGACCACCTGGTAGCCGGTAACGTCAGTCGGGTCACCGAAGACGGCATTAGGCTTGCTAGCCAGCGGTGTGGTGGCGCTGGTCTTCACCCAACAGCTCTCCACATAGCCGTCGCCCGTATCGGCGATACCGGCACCGGCGAAGGAACCCATCACGCCGAGGTTATAGACATTACCGCAGAGCTTATGGAAGAGCGAGCCCGTGGTGCCCGTGGCAGGTGCGAGGCCGCTGATGGTGTGGCCGTCGCCATGGAAGTTACCGCTGAAGCAAGGATCGCTGCCAGAAGCGATAGGCGTCCAAGGATGCTCCACGGTGATGGTAGCCTGTGATTCAGGATTTTCCGGAACATAAGCCGGATTCGGTTCGGTGGTAGGTCCGTGGTCGATGTCCGTTCGCAGGAAGAACTCTAAGTTGTCTCCACCCTTGACTTGCTCGCCAATCGGCTTATGGCCGATGAAGTCGCCGGCACTGATGAGACCGGTCTTCGGATCGGTGGTATAACCTGTAAGCACACTCAGGTCATAGAGTTGTTTGAACAGGTCGAGACCGTTCGCTCCGCTGGCACTATAGTCGTTGATATATATCTTCGGATCGCGTTGCTTATGTGCTTCGGGGATATCGATGTAATAGTGATGTTCCTTGGCGTCCATCACCGCCTTCATGTCGTGGTAGTTGGCCACGCTCACGGGTACATAATTAGAATAGGTGCGACCGAGATAGCTCTTCGCGTAGTAGGCGACATAGAAGCCGTTCTGGTACCAGTAGAGCGGGTCGAAGGCCGGCGTGTAGTCAATGCCGTTGATGTGGCTCTCGGCATCGCGCTCACTCTCGAACAGCGTCCAACCGCCACCCGTGACCTCGTAGGCTCCCGGCGTGACGTTCGGCTCGCGCAGACCCACAAAGTCACCCGGCAGGATGATCTCGGGTGCCTCGATTTCCTCCACGATGGGCACACCGCTCTTGAACGTCAGGTGGATGTTCAGCACATGGCGCTCGCTGATGGGTGTCACATTGCCGCTGCCGTCGATCTCGTCGTAGTCGTACTGGTAGATGACGGTGATGATCTTCTCCTGCGACAGGTCGTAGATATCACTCTCGCTGCTCACATACAGCGTCGAGGTCTCCGTGGGCGAGACACCGTGGATGGTGAAGTTCTTCTGCTGGTTCGGCAGTTCGTTATACTGCGACTTGCTAATGAGTGTTCCAAGCAATACCTTACCGCCACTAACGCCTCCACCAGCACCGGGGATTACATCGCTGGATATAGCTGTGACGGAGCCTGGATACTCTTCACGGCAGTAATAGTAGGTATTGCTCGCTTCAATATCGCTTGCGTCAATAGTCAGTGCTGTCACATAAGCCTGTTCCGTAGTGGGCAGACTGGTGTAGGTATCGCTGCTAATCGTCTCGCCGACGGCGTAAGGCGTGCTACCAACTTGGAAGGCGGTGTTCACTACATAGTAGGTGCCGGCCACCGTCACCGCGATGGTCGAGTAGTGGCGCTGCTCGTTGGCAAGGCCCTCGAAGACTTCGCGTGACAGCTCGTCGTCCTTCTGAACAGAGCTGGTGGAAGTGGTCACACCGCCGCGGCTGACATTGATATTGCTCGTAAGGGCCAATGGGGTATCGCTGTTGTACGATGCCGTGTAATCGACAGCCGTCTCCAGCGAGTAGTGAGCCTTATTCGCATTGGCTCCATCCAAGGTGCCAGCAGCAGCGTCGTACTGGTACTTCATACCTTCGGACATAGGACCACTTGCAGCAGTCGTGTAGTTCTTATCGATGAGCAGGTCGAGGGCGTCGTAGTTGAAGATGAACTTATGGCGGTCATCATCGGACATCGAACTCCAGGCTTCCAAACCACGGTAGTTCTGGTTCTTCTTGTAGTAGTTACCGCCATACAGACCTGCGGTCTTACATGCGTAGGCCGCCATGAGATATTTGTTGAGGTCGTCGCGCACCGTGGCCAGAGATACCAGTGACTTCTTCACTTCGGCATCAATGGCTAATTCCTTAATCTGGGCGATGGTCAATGAGCTTGAGCCAGAGCGTGCGGTCTCCATCTTAGAAGTGACATCAGTGCGATAAGCGGTCACCTCAGCTTCTGTCAGTCGGGAGTCTTTGTAGATGACATCCTCCTTCGTCACCTGGATGGTGTGGGTGCAGATGTAGGCTTCGTCAACGTTGCCGGACAAGCCTGTCAGCCAGTTACCGCTTCCGTCCGAATAATCTGACTTGATGACGGTCGTACCCTCATTCAGGTGGTATTCCTTGCCACCCTTGGTGACGGTGGTTGTCTTCTCGACAAGATAAGCTGTCTCGAACTCGGCCTGACCAGACGCCGGCTTAGAGGCTATGGCCTGATAAGTGTCTTCGACATCCTTGGAAATCACATCGCCAACCTTGTAAGCACGCTGGCCAAGCACAACGCCATCGGCGGTCACCTGGTCAGCATCCAAATAATAGGTGGGACCATCCTCATAGTTGGACTTCGCATCAGAGACATCGTAAGTCGCCTTGTTAATCTTATCGGCCAAGGAGCTACCCGTCTTCGGCGTGTACCAGTTGTCCCACTGGCTGGGGTTGTCCACCTCGTAGGTCAGGATATAACCCTTGTCGTGGTCAACATTGTTGGACAAGCGGAAGATGTAGTCAGCGTCCACAGGGTTGTCCTCGGCGTCCTTGATGGTTTCGCCGGAGGCATCGGTGTAGGTGTGGGAAGTACTCTTAAAGATATTGAACTTACTTTGGTTCATGATGTAGGTACCGGCGGCGTACTCCGTGCCATCGATCTTACACGTGATGCAGTTCACATACGTGGCATCCACGAACAAGTTCTGCTCCGAAGAACTCAGCAGGTACCAATCCCAGTAGCTGATGGGGTCGTTCTTGTAGTAGGACTTGTCGTTGATGACGATGCGCTTGCCGGATTCCAACTCTACGCCCTCGGAGGCGAAGTAAGCGTAGCGGTTCGGCATCACATTCAACAGTTTCATCTTGCCGTGGGAGGCGGCAGCGATGGTCAACGGGATATCCACCGTCTCGCTGTAGGCGTTCGCGCTACCCGTGTAAGCGGAGATGTACTGGTCATAGACATACGTGGTACCCTTGATGTACCAGTAGTGAGCCGGCACACCGCCCGGGGGCAAGTAGTTGTCCTTGTACTTGTGGCTGATGTTGTAGCAGTCGTCGATGATGGTCTGCGTGCTGTGCACGAAGTTACCCGAGGACTGCCACTCATCCTTGTTGGCATCATTGGTATCGTAGTCATAGTCCCACTTGGTGGCAGCTCCAACGTTCAACGCCGTCAGCGTGGTGTTCTTATGATAGGTCTTGGAGCGTACGCCGTGGATGTTCTGCGCATAGACGAAGCCACCGCCAATACCCGTAGAGACATTGATGAGGTCGAGTTCCACGACACCCGTGACGGGACCCCACACCTTCTCGTAGAGGCCAGTGCCCGTGCTCTCCTCGGTGGTGAGCTCGAGATACACACCCGAGGCCAGCGCCAGTTTGTTATAGCTGCTACCGTTGTTGCGCTTGCGTTCTTTGATGTTTTCCTTCTTCCAGTCGTAGTAGGTGGCTGTGTTGTAAGGCTTGCCATTGGCAGCGGTCTGATAGGTGGCCGCGTCGGCGTTCTCGGTCTTACGCACGGCACCGCTAATCTCATCGCCGAAATCGACATCGCTGGTCAGCGCGCCCAAGTGGTTCACAATATTGTAGATACCAAAGTAGTTGCCGTGGCGGTGCTTCTTGTAGTATTCATCATTACCTTCCGGGATGGACAAATCGCTGGAAATCTTCGAATCCATCTTGTTCAGCGACACCTCGCGCACGCGGTTGATCGTATAATTGGTGTAGTCCGCCTCATCAGGCACACGGTCCTGAGCACCCTGCATCACCATGCGGCTGCCGAAGACGCCGCAGAAGTCGGCACGCTGGATACTGTTCATCAGACGGCCTGCATACACGGGCAGCACACCGCTCTCCTCCCAGAAGTTAGCACCTACTTCGGTGTTCGGTACCCATTCTCCCTTTTCCGCATCGTACTTCAGGACGTCCTTTCCGCCATATTGGATGGAGGCCTTCACGCCGTTCTTGATCTCGACAAACAGGTTCTGCATCTCATCGGCCGTGAGGGTCGAGGCCTTGCTCTGTGCACTGGCCGGCTTATATCTGGTCCCGTCCTTGTCCTGGCACTCCTTGAGACAAGTGTATTTCAGCTCATAGTAGTCTGCTTCACGCTTGGGCAGGGCGTGGTAAGCATCGATGGTGATTTCCTTGGAGATGGAGTGGTAATCGGTGCCGTAGTTGGTGATGTTCAGCTCGCGGTAGCCATCCACTAGCGTCAGGTTGCCATCGCCGTAGAGACCGCCGGTGTGGCGCGTACCCAAGGTGATCATATCGCGGTGGAAGATGTCGTTGATGGAAGCGGTGGCATTGCCGAACACCGAAGCGGTGTTGGCGCTCGTCGAGGAGGCACCCGCCGGCGTGTTACCACCCGCGAACACCGCATTGTGAATGATGATACCTGTCTGGTCCAGTTTTTCCCACGTGGTTGCAGAGGTCTGCTTGTTACCCAACAGGTTCAAGTCGTCGATAGCTACATACTCACCTGCGGTATAGTTGTGTGCGCCAACGGTCACGTCTTCGAGCGCCTTCATGTAAGGCTCCACCAGCACCTTGCAGTCCTCGGTGAACAGACGCTCGGTGTCTTTTACTGTTGAAGTTGTCTGTCCATAAGCAGGGTCACCTGATTTGGCTGCATCAATTTCCTCTTGCGTATAATAGATGTTTTCCGTTACGTAGTTACCGCCTTCGTATTTATAGTAATAGCCCTGATAGTTCCATCCCGGATCACTTTCTGTCAAACCTGCATTATAGCGAGCACCGGCCTTCACGCCTTTGCCGAATGTGCCGTCGGGCTTCTCGTAGGCGCTATACACCACACCGACGTCGCAGCCGCCGAAGACATTGCCGTCGCCGTCCTGCACGCCGGACACCGTGCCAATCTCGCCACCGTGGATATGCACTTCGGTCTGACCGAAGACATAGCCGTCGCAATGCAGCGAACCGCGCCGGTCAAGGTTGTCATAGCCGCGACCGCCGCCGAAGACGTTGCGGTGGACATGACCGCCGTACATCTCGATATTCGTTTTGCCCGGGCGGTAGATGCCCTTCAACTCAAAGTCCTTGCCGCCACTGCCCGGTTTCTCCTTCATGTCACCACGACCGATGGCTGCCACCTCGCCGCCACCGAAGGCGCTGTTGCGGACATGGCCGCCGTAGAGATTGACCTTGGTCTTATCAACACTACTGTCGTCAATGTAACCGCCGCCGAAGATACAGCCGGCTTCCGTCAGCAGTGTGTTGGGGGTATCTTTCGTGTCGTCCTCGATCTTCTCAGCATAGCGCTCATCGATGTCCTCGGTCTTCGGATTGTCGCTGCGACCAGCATCGTAGTCATAACCCACATAGCCGTTGTACAGCTTCACGTGGGCAGTACCATAGACGGCACCACCCTCGCCACCACCATAAGCATTACGCTGGACAGTGGGGATACCATTGTAGTAGCTGGTACCGTCCACGTCGCCGATGAGCACGTGCGTCTCACCTGCGATGTCACCCGTGGTGGATGCGCTGATAGCGCCGGTGTGATTGCCCACATTACCGAGCCAACCGCCACCATAGACATTACGGCAGGTGCCACCCTTGACGTAGGCCGTCGTGCTGGCCGTGAAGCCATAGGGATTCGTGCTGGGATTGTAGGGTCCCACACGAAAGATGTCATTCACAGCGCCCGACGTACCGGCGGCGTAGATATCCTTCTTCACCGTGCCGCCGAGCAGCGCGATATAGGTGTGGCCATAGACATCACCTGTGCGTAGCTCAGAAGCATCGCCATAGCCGCCGCCGTAAGCGTAGCTCACGACTTCAGCGCCTTGGTTGATGAGGACATTGGTGTTGTAGATGTATTGGCGTTTGGACTTTTCTTCCTCAGAGAACGCCGAGAAATCGCGGTCATCGATTGTCGCCTTATAGACCAGAGAGGTACCTCGCAGGCCTGCGAAGGCTTCAAAATAGTCATCAAGGTCCTCGTTCGGCGTGTAGTAGTTACCCAGTTTCCAGGCATCCTCCCAGTCGGCATCCCATCTGTCTTTATATGCCGGTATCACCGTGCGCATTTTCGTGGATGGGTCTTGCGTCCACTTGGCCGGGTCATTCCAGTAGGGATCTTGGGCGCTGATCTGGTCTGACGGACCGTCCTTATACAGGTGCATATACCTCTGCACGCTCTCGGCATTCAGCACATGCCCCATCTCACCGCCGCCATAGGCCTCATAGACCTTGGCACCGGAGAGCAGGTTCACCAGTGTGTGTTCCGACCACGTGTCGATACCCTTACCGGCACCATAGACTTTGGCCAGATAGCCCTTATCCTTGTCCGACCACACGGGCGACGAGATGTTCACCTGGGTGAACAGTGAGCGACGCTCATTGTTGTTGCCACCATAGAGGTTGCCCGTTACGCGCGCACCCTCACCGGTATTGTTATAGTTCACGATGGACTGAATGACATCGCAGGGCGGCAGGATCTGCGTACCGTAGGCTCCGCCGAAGATGTTCTTCACCTTAATCGTCGATACATCAGGCACATTCACCACCGTGCGGGCGGTCACACCCTCGTTGAAGCTGCCGCCATAGACATCACCAATCTCGCCATGCAGCAAGTCGATGATAGCGGAGCAGAGGTCACGATTAAAGCCGGGTGCAAAGGTTTCTACCTTTGGATATCGCATGCCCAGACCATTGTAGCTGCCGGCACCGAAGACCTCCGTGGTTGTGAACTCATCCTCTTCGTCGGGAATGTCGATGAGCACATAGCTATGGTCTTGCGACTCGTCGCCACCGCGGTTCTTGGGATAGCCCGTACCGCCGCCGAAGACGGCGGTGATGTGGTTGCTGTCATGGTGCTTCGGACGGATGTTCACGAAGGAATTCTCCATATACGGCATCTCATAGCCTTCATACTCTTCAGAAGCGTAGTTGTAGAAGGCGTAGTGGCCGCCGAAGATGGTATCGACACGACCAAGGTCGTATTCCACATAGGTCGAGGACTTCAAGACACCGGGGTTACCGCTTCGCGGGATGCCATGCAGCGATTCCTGATCGGAGGCGTTGCGCAGGCGCTTCATGAAGTCGTAGCCGGGCTCATAGTTGCCGAAGATGGTGCCGCTGAAGTCGTTGCCGCCATAAACGATATCTTGAACCCACGGGAAGCCGTCCTTGAGCGTGCCGTCGGTATTGCGCTGACGACCAATATACACCTCGGTATGGCCCAGGATATTAGCCTCGCACGCGCCGCCGAAGGCATCGTAGATGCGGCCCTTGCCCAGATAGACATAGGAATTACCGCAGACATCACCCTCCTTGCCGGCACCATAGATATACTCGGTCTCGGCCATACGGTCGATACGGGTTTCATTGTCCGAGGCGGTCAGCGTACCATTCAGGTTCACGATGGTGCTATAGCGGGGATCGTAGCGATAGAGCTTGCCATTGGTCGTGTATGATTTCGTCTCGGAATCGTAGGTGCCATCTTCTTCATCGGACGGCCCTTCGGGACGGCCTACCATACCCTCCTCGCTACCGCCTAGGACCTGGAAGGCGTAGCCGTAGTTCATATTCACCGTGGAGCTACCCCATACCTCGGTGTCCTTACCGTGGCCGGCGCCGAACACCATCAATGCCATGGCGTCAAGGTCGTCGCGCTGTTCCAGGAGCTTCACGCCAGAGGCTTTGTTGCCATAGGGGCCTTCGCCTGTGCCGAACACCTCGTCACGATCCAGCACATCCTCGTTGATATTGATCACGATATTGCCGTTCACGTGGCCGCTGTTGTAGCAGCCGCCATAGACATTGCCGCCCATCAGTCGCACACCGTCGTAGTCGCCGTTCGCGTACCCGGTCGGGTCACCCACGTAGTCAATATTGGGAACCTCCACAAGGCCGAAGTCCTTCGAGTAGTAATGGTCTTCCGCTGTGACCGTGTGAGCTCCAGACTGCGTATGCTCAGTGTAAACGCCTGCAGAATAGGTGTAGTACTTATCTCCGTCTGCTAACTCGGTGCCAACCTCCATCTCGGTATAGACATTCTCGCTCCATTCCATGGTGTTCCAGATGAGGCCTGTCTTGTCTTCGTTCCATCGCAGCGGAATGATGTTCAGGTTCTCCAGGTTAATCTCCAGACGGTCCTTGATATTGCCTGTTGCTGTTCCGTCGTCGGTATAGTTCGTGCGCTCATCCATTGCACCGATGACACCGCCCTCATATTTCGCATTCAGTCCGTCACGAGCTGTCACATAAGCATTGTTGCAGCCGCCTACAAACTTATTAAAGATATTCAGCTTGCGATCCACACGATAGAGGTTCTTACCAGGAATGGACATACTGCCCACATTACCGCCGCAGTAGAAGGAACCGATATAGCTCGTATTGTCCAGATAGTCAGCAGGGTCGCCATTGGCCACACGGTCGAACACGATGCTTGGCTGCAGGTTCATGCACACGCCTTCCATGTATTCCTTCATGTTGTCTTCCAACTCCAGATGCAAATCTGAGAAGCGCGGGACAACGTTGCCGGCATAATGGTTGAGGATGTTCTCGTCTATCATTTCCTCGCCGTTGTTGCCCAAGAACACCTTGTCGGCAATGACATAGGAGCCAATCTTCAACTCCACCAGCGGGTTCTCTTTCTTCGTGTCCAGTGTAGCGCAGTTACCTCCTAGATAAATAGCACCCTTGACGAAGGTGTACCCCGGACCGGGGCCCTTGCCTGCCAGACGGATGGACACCTGCTCCGCATTCGGACGGAATTCGTTGAGGTTACGGTCGCCATAATAGAAGTCACCGTAGATTTCGCTATTCTGATACTCGTCGTTGTTCGTATAGGGGTAAGCGCCGTTGCCACCGCCATAGACATCGCCATACACTGTCGCGCGGATGCCCACAGCGTTGCCGCCATACACCGTACCCGTCACATCGTTACCGCCATACACATTATTAATATGACCCGCGCGCACGATAACACGTGCCGACAACTCGTTGGGGAAGTTGTAACCGGGAAGGTTCGTACAAGGCGTATAGATGCCGTTCACCGTAGGCATCACATCACCCATACGGCAGCCGCCATAGATATTGTCAGCAATCAACGTAGAGTATTCGGGAATATCCAAAAGCAGGCCATCGGGGCTCGACATCAGCCCCTTGTTAGCGCCGCTGTATAGGTTTCGGATCTTTCCGGCCATCAGGTTCCACGTCGGACGTATATGCATCTCGGCCAGGTTGTTACCGCCAAAGAAGCGACCAACCTGGTAGGCGCCACTGCTGGGCTTGGAGAATGTCGTATTGATACCCATCTCCTTGAAACGCTCTGCGCAGAGTAACTCGGTATAGCCTGGGGGAACCGTAAGAGGACTTGAGGTCTCATATTCCTCATACTTCGCGGCATTCGCCTCCTCGCCAGTCGTTGCATCCACCAAGATGTGGTTCACCACTGCACTAGGGTTGTTCACATGGATGACCGCCTGCTCGTTCACCGTGGCGTTGTTGCCGCCGCCAAAGGCATAGACAATGGAACCGCCGCACACCTCCAAATAGGTCTTGTTCAGCTCGGGACGTATGAAGCCTGTATTGTTGAAGGCGATGAGTTTGCCGTTCTCGTAGATACGGTGGCGGCTATCCGACTCGTCGGGAGCCTGATAGTCATAGGCACCGTTTCCGCCGCCAAAGAGCTGACCGATATAAACCGACTTCGCATCGGCAGCCGGTATGGTATCTACACCCGCTGTCTTACCCCAGGCGGGGTCTTCATCATTATCTCCAGCCGCGGCAATGTCTTCCGCGGAATATGTTGTTTTTGTTTTCTTGGTGCTGATGCGCACATAGCTGTTGAAGGTGGCATCGATAGCGTTCTTCTTCGGGTTGTCGTCATCGGCGGGAACGCGTTTCACTTCTGTCAACTCTACGGGTATCGTCTCACCCACGCTCTCCGCCGTGCCGATCTGACCTGCGATATCGTTACCGCCGAAGACCTGGTTGATGACGATGTAGTCAGTGGCATGTTCACCATCGATGTGCACATACGTATTGCCGCCCACATTGGCCATACGCGCACCGCCGTACAGCTTACCCTGCGGGCTCGCCAGCGGACGCGACGCGCCAGCTTCCGGAGCACCGATATCGCCTGCACGCACCGTCACTTTCGTGCTACCTGCGACATTACCCTGGTTACCGCCGCCATACACATTGCCGCCAATCTTCTGAGCCGCTGCAGGCGCGGCAAAGAAGATCAATGATAAAGAAAGAATAATCCCCATAAGTCCCCTAAGGCCCATAAGCCCCATTGGCCCTATAAGCCTCATAAGCCCTATAGGTCTCATAAGCCCTATAGGTCTCATCAACTGTTCTATGTTCTTTATCTTTATCATTTTAATCTTTAATCCTTAATCCTTAATCTTTAATCCTTAATCCTTAATCCTTAATCATTAATCCTTAATCCTCAATCCTTAATCCTCAATCCTTAATCCTTAATCCTTAATCCTCAATTACTAATCTCCACCGTCGGGTTGTTCAGGTCCGGCTCTGACAGCATATAGAGATAGGTCGGGTTGACCGTCAATTTGACATTGTATTTCGTACCCCTTCGCACCTCGTCGAAGTAGCTGACCAGCTTGCTGAAGTCAATGACGTTCGTGGCCTTGCAGTCTTCGCGGACGAGGTTGTCGTTCTTGTCATAGACATCGTAGGTGCTCGTCAGGATGAGCTTCACGACACCCGTCGGGATGAAATGGCTCGTGAACTGCTGGTAGGCGTCGGTCAACGTAAAGCCGGCACCCGACTCGAAGATGGTAGCATCGGCAGCCTTGCTGCTTGCGTGGGGCTCGTAGGTGACGTCGGTGATGGGATTGGCATCGGTATCTTTCGCTTCCAGCGTGATCCTGATGTTCGTATGTTCCTTTATCGCATTGTCTGCATCGTCGCTGGCTTGCAGTTGCAACGACTTGAGCTTGATGGTACGAAGGTCATTATAATCGCCATCAACCTTGATCGATACCTTCAGACCTGCATAGAGGTGGTCGAAGAGCAGATAGACGAAGTTACCCGAGCCAGAAGCCGGGTCGCCGCCGCTCGCCTTTTTGATGACAGCTGCATCGTAAGCGAAGTCGCCACGGCGCAGACCTGTAACGCTGTAGTCCGCGGGAGGAGCCTCGTAACTGGTCTTGCCGTTCTTGGCACCGATGACCACGCACAGGTCTTTGGCCATAATCGTCGGCACGTTCGTGAGGGTCAGGATGGCGCCAGTACGGTAGTTGGCGTTAGCGCCATCGAGGTCAGTGATGCTGCTGGTGATACCCGCCGTGTGGGGCACATAGCCGTAGAGGTAGAAGGTGGGAGTATTAGGTTCGGTGATCTCGGAGGAGCTGATCTCTATACTCGTGCGCCAGCCGTCGCTGCCCTTGAAGAAGTGACCCTTCTTAGGCTCCTGACCGTTCTTGGTGAAGTTGATGGCGATGACCTCTTCACTGGGGTAGAGCTCGAAGCCTGAGGGCAGATCCCAGCCGCGCGTGATCGGCGCCGTCTCCGTGTAGCGGGACACGAAGCCCTGCACCTGCACCGGAATCTCCACTGCCTCCTCCGGCACCGGCTCCTCATCCTCGGAAGAACAAGCGGTGAGGAACATTGAAACATTGAAACATGGAAACATGGAAAGAATGCATAATAGGCAGCCCACGGCAGAGCGGAAGCGCTGTCGCATGGCTGTCATGTCCATTATGTTCTTTCTCTTTAGCATCATTAATCTCTAATCCTTAATCTTTAATCTTTAATCCTTAATCCTTAATCTTTAATCCTTAATCCTTAATCCTTAATCTCTAACCCTTAAATCACCAATTATACACCTCATGTATCACATCGATCGGTGTCCAGGTCGTGACAGCCGTTTCCACCAAGTCGATCTTCACACCGCCTTCGTCGAGAATCTTGAAGATATAGGTGTAGCTGTAGCCCGGCAGCCATTGCATGTAATTCGCCGGCACCACGGCCGTCTTGGCCTCCGCGTTGATGTCCGCGCTCAGCGTGTAGCTGTCCTGGTGGTTGTTGGGGGCCACGATATACCAGCCGTCCTCCGTCAGGGGAGCTGGATATACCTTGCCGTCGTCCTCAGGGTCGTAATCCACGGCGAAGGCCGTCAGCGCACCCGCGCTGGTATCCACCGTCGTGTCGTACGACTCCTTGATGGCCGTGCCGGTCAGCGGGTAGCTGATGGTCACGGTACCCTTGCGGGCAATCGGTGTAGTGCCATCGGAGGGTTTGAAGCTGACATGATCCAATAAGATACCCTCACGCGGGAAGACGTACTTAAATATAAAACGCACGCGCGCGTAAGGCTTCAGGAACTCCAGCAACACAGGTTTGCCGAACTGCTTGTCCGCATATTCGGGCTGCTTACCCGTCGAGAACCACAGGCGTGTGAAGTAAGGCGTCTTCGCCATATTGGCCTGGATAACCTCGCGTTCCTCCTCTATAGCGTCACCATCGTCATCGTAGCACTTGGTGATGAGCTTGAACGATGTGGTCGGGCTGCCCGAGGGAAGATACTTCCTCGGGTCAGCTATCAGCGCATCGTTATCCGCTGCAGCCTCGCCCGTCACCGCATAGAAGCGGTAGGCGGCTGCGCTCCAATCCCAGAACTTGATGGTCTGGGCGGGAGGCCCTGGCATGACATACTCCCAGTTGCTGCTGTTCGAGGTAGTCGTGCCTGCGCTGTTGCTGTACCAGTTGACTGTGTAGCCCGGGAACACCGTCTGATCACCACTGTAAATGCCGGTGCCTTTGTCATAGTCCATACTCTTATGGCCCCATACCTTGAAGCTCGTGGCCTTCTCGCTCAGCGGCGTACCGGCGCGCGTCATCGGGGCACGCGTCACCGTCTGCTCCTCGCCCTCGTTGCCGCTGAAGGTGATGGCCGTCTCCGCCATCTCCTCCACCACCGGCGTCTGAGCAGGCACCTGCGGCACCTCCTGCTCCTCCTCAGAAGAGCAAGCGGTGAGGATTATTGAAAGATTGAAACATTGAAGCATGGAAAGAATGCATAACAGGCAACCCACGGCAGAGCGGAAGCGCTGTCGCATGGCTGTCATTCCCATTATGATTATTCTCTTCATCATTTATTCCTTATTCTCAATGAGCTCTAAGCCTTGATTGCGGTAGAATGAGAATTTACCATCGGCTGAGATAAGCGGGATGCGGTTAGTAATCGCGTGAGAAATGATTAGATGGTTTGATGGATCATAATGCTCCTGTGCCTCATTGATACGCAGCTTTGCATAAGTCTCGTAGTGCTCCTTGTGGAGATAGAGGACGCGGAAATAATATTCATCCTCTACAGAACGGACAAGATCCAGAGGTGTCTTCCACCATTTTTGGATATGCGGTTTCTTGTTCCATAGTTGAACGAGTTCCTTCAAGGTTTCACTGCTTACGCATATCTCGTTAGCGTAATCGTCAATGATAGCCTTGACATCAGGAGACAGCTTGTACTGCTCCCTTGCATGCCATATGAAAATATGTGTATCTACGAGGTATCGCATAGTGCACTAATCCAGATTGGTAATCATTCTTACGGCATCGTCAAGGGCGGCTATGTCTTCCTCTGTGAGTGGCTCCCAGCCTCTTTGCTTGGCATACCACTCGGCCTGTTCTGATCTGGTTTTAAATTTTCTTTCTTCCATATTCTCTAATCTTTATTCTCTAATCTTTAATCTTTAATGAGGCACCGGCCTCGTTGATTTTTCTTTCTTTTCTTTTGTTGCTCATCGGGGAGTCGAACCCCGATGAGCTTTGTTTTTCCTTTCTCTTTCTCCTCAGACAAAAGAGGAGTGGAGAGAGAGGATAGGGAGAGGATTAAGCGACAATCTTAATCACCTTCACAGCGTACTTACCATCGTTGCGGACATAAGTAGTGAAGTAGAAGGTGTCATCTGCTGCCTTAGTATCTGCAATTGTTATCTCAGTAAGCTGATTCTTGGGAAGTTTCAGCAAACCATCAGGAAGAGTCTGGCCAATCTTATCATCTACACTAACAAACGAGAATGTTTTGGTAGCACCACCATTTGTTGTGACTGAGAAGTACAGATAATCTTTTGCTGCAGCTTCAGATCCTGTTGTATGATTAGCTACTGTCTCATCCCAAGTTCCTAATGCAGTAAGTGTAATTGAATACAAACCTGTTACGACTGTAGTACCAGTTGTTGTAGCAACAGGCTGCCAAACTGTGGTCAGAACCTTTTCTGTAGATGCACCTGTGTAGTCATATACATAAGCATAAGTATGAGCTGCTGTAAGTTCAGATATATCAATCTCAGCAACTTGACCAGCAGTAATAGCTGCACCTTCAATCTTTTCAATTGGATTATCATCAACACCGTTAACAATTGATGTTACTGTATTGTCAATGCCATCAACTTTTGTAAGAGTGATCTTATTGCGACCTACTACATTATCAGCGTCAAGAGCAGTCGTACGATTCTCGAGTGCATCCATAACTGTTGCCTCCGAAATAGCTGTACCAGTAGTAGTTACATCAAAGAGACGAGATGCGGCTTTTCCCTCCTGAGCATTTGTATTCAAGAGAGGCAATGTGCTTGGAGATGTACCAATCAGTTTAGCAGGTGAGATTGAATTATCCATAACCTGAACATAGATATTCTTTACAGTAGCTGGTTTACCTGAAGCCTGTGACTTGCTGTACTCATTTGTTTTATAAGTATGTCCCTGCTGATAAGTTGTGATAGAGGGAGTAGCAACAGTAGTAACAGTGGTCTGCTCGCCAGCAGCATCTGTGGCCTCTGTTACAACAGCATCAAAGGTGATGGGGAACAAACCTGCAGGTTTTTCCACTGGACCAGTCCAACCATTGGTATTGTCAGAAATCTTGAAGATATAGGTGTAAGCGTAGTTAGGCTTCCACACAGTATAAGTAGAAGGAACTACAGCCTTTGCACCCTTAACCACAATCGTTTCAGAAGCACCATCGGTAGGAACAAGTGTGTAATTAACACGAAGAATCAAAGGAGAAGAGGCACTAACAGGGAATACCGTCTGATAAAAATCAGCATTCTTATTGCCAGCGAATGATGCATGAGTAAGATCACGGCCCAAGTAAACTGTACCACCTACGGCTTCTTTGTTTTCTTTTGCTACGAGCTGAGCTGTAAGAGCGCCAAAGTTCTTTGTCATTGCAGGATCAGCACCTGGAGCCACCGTTGCAGTAGCTTTGTTATAGTCTTGTTCAGACGCGTTGCTGTTGCCCACATGGGGGAATAATACACTAATAGTACCTTTTGTAGGAATACCTGCGTCTTCAGGAGAAATCAAGATAGCACTTGTTGAACCTGCAAGATCTGTACCAAGATCCGTTGGTGATGCGGCCCCTTCTACTGTATAGAACTGAACATCTTTTACAGAATAGCCAGGAACTGTCTCATAAAAAGCAACTCTGACCTTGGAACCGAGGCTCTTGAACTGCAACTGAACCTCCTTGCCATAGTTAGCTTGCGGAACTTCTACAATGTCTGAGATGTAGGCGTTCTGAAGAGCCGTCTCAGAAGGAAGGTAGAAAGTGTAAGCAGTTGGAACTGTAGATGTAACATCAAGCCCTGTACCATACTTCATAGCTGTTACACCAATTTCTTCATTACCAGCATTCGGCGTTGTGCTCTTGACTGCCTTCCATGAACCCGTAGAGAAAGCCATGAAGTCATACTGCGTCTTACTATAGTCCCAGTACTTGATGGTCTGGAAATCAACGTCACGACCCGGATCCATTGAAGTCAAATAAGCATAATTGGCATAATCACCAGTTCCAGGTTTGACACCAACATACTCCCAGTTAGCTGTGTTTGATGCTGTTGTACCTGCAGTGTTTTTTCCGAAATGTACAAGATAGTTATCAAACACAAGTTCTTCAGTAGGATGTTTTGCAGCTTCTGTACCCTTGGTACCTGTAACATAGAAGTGGTTACCAAGCAAGGTCGCAGCGCTTTCTCCATAGATGTCTGCACGAGTAGCATTGGGAATCTTGAAGCCGAAGTTGATGCTGCCGTCGCTGGCGCCCAGCTCGCTGGCTGCGGGATCCCCGATGAACTCATCGTTTACGCAGCTGGTGAGCGCGAAGGTTGCCATAGCTGCGAGGAATAATAACTTAGTTTTCATAATTGTAAAAATTAAATGGTGAATAAATAATTTGTTTCGTTTGGGGGTCCGATTCGTATGGAATCGGCGTTAGTGATTAAATCGTTTTAATTTCTCTCTGTTTGTTGTTTGGTTGTTTAATTGTGCACTGTCTGTTTCGTAGTTAAATATTTTTGTTTGATGGGTTAATACTTATTTCGTTTAATTTGTTACATTTCGAATTCGTGGGTGCCGCCGTCCTCGAAATCCTTGACCACGGCATTGAAGCCGGAGCCGCCGGAGCGTTGGGGGATGGGGACCGTGTCGAGGTCGAGCTCCACGGTGATGACACCACCTTTATAACGTTCGCGCACCTGTTTGGTAACGTCGAAGACGAGGGTGGAGTCCATACCGTTGTAGAACTGCACTTTGACATCCAGGTAGTGCTTGTGCACATCCGTGACCTGATCGTAGGAGGTAATCAGGCGGGGCGTCTGACAGCACATGCCGAAGGTCACCAGACGGCCGCCGATGATGTCGGCGTGCTCGGCGGTGGCGCGTTGCGGATCATCCTCGGGCGTGCCATAAGGCACGAGTGCGCAGTCCGCCTTGAGGTTGCAGTTGTAGTACACCGAGATGGCATCGCAGCCAGCGCGGCCTGTGTTGAGGTTGGTGGTACGAGCCATACCGGAGAGGTTGGAGGTACCATCTACCCCGTTGATGCGACCGTTGTTATGATGCAGGATCACTTGCGTTAGATATATATAGGTGAGCGGATACATCATCATATCCAGTTTGCGGACATAGACGTCGCGCACGGGGTCATAGACGAAGCCGCGGAGGTCGCGGTTGATCTCGATGCCTGTGTCGTAGGCCGAGAAGAGCGGTTCGGGAGCGTAGAATGAACGCGTATAGCGGGGCGCGTGGTAGCGCGAGGAGTGCATGGACGGGTTGGTGCGGGCCGTGATGGAGTCGAGACTGGACTCGTCGATGATCAAGCTCTGCACACCGTCGATGGTCTTGATATCGTTCCACACGATGACATCCCAGAAGCCCCAGTCGAAGCGGTCCTGATAGTGGGTACCGGTGAAGGGCGGCGGCGAGATGACGCTGGTGTGTGGGCCGTATTGGGTGTCACCCGTGTAGTAGCGGCGTAGGTTGAAGACCGTCGGCTCCGTATAGCCCAACTCACCGAAGACCTCGATGTCGTGCTGGTCCCAGCCGTAGTACCACTCGGCATGCCAGTCATACTGCACGTCGAAGGACAGCTCATAGTCCCAGAACACCTCCAGCTCGAGATCCACGAGCGGCAGGTCCGTGATGATCTCCTGCGCGTCGTACAGGTGCAAGGGCGGCTCACGCTCGCAAGAAGTGAGGACCCACCCCCCGACCCCTCCCGTGATGGAGGGGAGAAGGAGCCAGAACAGGAGCATCGCCCTCTTGATGGAGGAGAGCAGACATCTCTGTGCTATGGTCTTCAAGCTCTTCATGCTTTCGCTTTCGTTATTACGTTATTTCGTTATTTCGTTATTACGAGCCAAATCTTTAAACTTTAAACCTTAAACCTTAAACTTTATTTGTCCGGCCATTCGACCACGTACTCCTTGTTCCGGAAGCTCACGCCTTTCTTCTTCCACTTCCTGTAGAGGAGGTCGTAGGAGATGGTGATGGCGGCGCGTGTGGGGCCGATCCACGTGAAGCGGTACTGACGCTCGCGGAAGTCCGCCTTCCTGCCCGTCCATTTATAGTAGTAGAGGCCGTCGCGGTAGTCGGGGTTCACGGGGTTCTCAAACTGATAGGGGTCATAGCCGCTATAGAGGATACCCACCTGTGCGGCAAACTCCATGCGCCAGTGGCCGTTGCGGCTGAGCGGCAGCACGAAGCCCACGCCGAGGCCGCCGCCGAGCGCTTCGCCCTCCCAGCCGTTGTCCGCATCGAAGCAGATGCCATAGAGCGCCACGTGGGCGTACGCGGAGAAGTAGAGACCGCGGAAGGCAGCGCCCTCACCAGGCGTGCGGCGTTCGATGCTGCCGGAGCGCAGGTAGTAGCGGGTCTCAAACTGGTAGTTGCGGATCTGGAAGTATTTGTGGTCGTCGTAGTGCTGCCACCAGGGACAGTCGAACGAGGCGCCATAGGTGAAGTGGCCGCGCATCGGGTAGTACTCGATGGCTACATTGGGAATCGGACACCAGCGGTTATAGCCCGGCACATAGGCGAAGTCGAACAGCAGGTTCGTCTTCACCGACAGGAACTCGCGACGCGGAACGGCAATGACGCGAGGCGCCACGGTTAAGGGTTCAGGCTCCTCTAAAGTATCCAGCCTCTCATAGGTCTCAAAGATTTCCGCGCTTTCCGTCCTTTCCGCATTTTCCGCGTTTTCGAAGAACAGCACCACACGCGCTGCACGCAGCTCGGGGAAATACTCCTTGAGGAGGCGCTGCCAGAGGCGGCCGCCCTGCAGGCGCTGGAGAGAGCGCTTCAGCAGCGTGTATTCATAACGCGGCAGGTGCTTGTCGCAGATGCTTTGCACGACGTCAAGGTCCTTGTCACCGGCGCGGCGCATCATCGCCAGCAGCAGACGATAGTCCTCGGTGACAGACTCGGTAGTGAAACTGCGCTCATCCACAGGTACGCTCAACCGCGCGCGTAAAAAAGAAGCGAGCGCTTCCACACGACGACGGCCCAGCATACGGTTGTTGGGCACAGGACCTTCAGGCGACGCAGCACCACGCACCACCATCAGGCGCAGCTTCAGGCTGTCCTGGTTGATGCGCGGCAGGATCACCGTCTCCAGCTCGCGCAATAGTGAGTCGTTGGAGTAGGCATTGAAGCGATTCACACGGAAGACAATCTTTCCAGCCTCGTCGAGCAACGTCTCATCGCTCAATCGGACAAGACTGGGATCCGTTTGGCTATCTACGAACCGAATGAAGGGATACTTGGCATAGAATGCAGAATCGGGACTCAACGACTGAGCCGTTTGAGGCATCGCATGTAATGCACATACACTCGCGCCCGCGATAAAAAGCAAAAGCGTGAGTTTCAACCTCTTAAGAAAAGATGTCATTTGACGTCTCATCATTCCGTGATTCTTGTCTTCTATTTTTATGCAAAGTTATGGCAAATTCAGGTCAACTGCAACTATTCGCGACGATTTA
>Ga0247609_10001878_pt1 | contig 23582 bp, 22 predicted proteins | sample 172DNAGHGlowgp2_FD_193487 | JGI IMG/M metagenome (GOLD analysis project Ga0247609, IMG submission 193487) | Sheep rumen microbial communities from Palmerston North, Manawatu-Wanganui, New Zealand - 1728 DNA GHGlow gp2 | ecosystem: Host-associated > Mammals > Digestive system > Stomach > Rumen ...
CTGTATCGCCGCCGTGGACAGGGAGCGGGCCCTGTTGAGCCTCGGCACCCTTGGCGGCGGCAACCATTTTATCGAGGTCGACCGGGACGAGGAGGGCTTCCTCTATCTGATCGTCCACTCCGGCAGCCGCCAGCTCGGCGGACAGACCGCGCAGTACTATCGCCGTCTCGGCTGGCAGGCCATGCGCCGCGTCAGCGATGACTCCCGGCGCGAGCTCATCAAGCGATACAAGGCGGAGGGCCGGACAAACGAGATTCAGACCGGGCTGAGCGAGCTGTCGGAAAACCACGCCGCCTCTATGGATATTCCCGAGAAGTTCGCCTTCGTGGAGGGAAAGAACTTGGAGGACTACCTGCACGACATGAAGCTGGTCCAGCGTTTTGCCACTCTGAACCGCGAAGCCATGACGCGGACGATCATCGAGGGCATGGGTCTGACAGAGCTTGACCGCTTCACCACGATCCATAATTATATTGACACTGAGCACCGCATTCTGCGCAAGGGCTCCGTCTCGGCGCAGAAGGGGGAGCGTCTGCTGATCCCCATCAACATGCGCGACGGGGCGCTGATCTGCGTGGGAAAGGGCAACGAGGAGTGGAACTGCTCGGCTCCCCACGGGGCGGGCCGTATTCTCAGCCGCACGGCGGCGCAGGAGAGCCTGAGTCTGGAGGAGTTTCGGCGCCAGATGGAGGGTATCTACACAACCTGCGTGGCCCAGAGCACGCTGGACGAGTCGCCCATGGCCTACAAGGGCCTCAACGCGATCCTCAGTCAGATCGGCCCCACGGCGGAGGTCGTGAAGCGGATCAGACCGCTGTATAATTTCAAAGCGGGAACATGAGAAGAGCAATGGCAGAGTGTACAGAAAATGAGAGGAAGAGTCCGATGAAAGTTCGCACCCGTTTTGCACCGAGCCCGACCGGATATATGCACTTGGGCAATTTACGCACGGCGCTGTATACATATCTCTATGCCCGTCGCATGGACGGAAAGTTCATCCTGCGCATCGAGGATACCGACCAAGAACGTGAGGTCGCAGGCGCGGTGGACGTGATCTATAATTCGCTGCGCATTGCCGGTATCAGCCACGACGAAGGTCCTGACGTCGGCGGTCCCTGCGGTCCCTATGTGCAGTCCCAGCGCAAGGACATGTATCTGCCTTACGCGAAAAAGCTGGTCGAAACCGGCCATGCCTATTACTGCTTCTGCACCAAGGAGTGCTTGGAAGCTGCACGCACCGCGGCCGAGCAGAAGGGCGAGACGTTTAAATACGACAAGCACTGTCTGCGTCTCTCCCAAGAGGAGATTCAGCGAAAGCTGGACGCGGGCGAACCCTACGTTATCCGCCAGAACATCCCAGCAGAAGGCAAGGCGGTCTTTGACGACGTGATCTATGGACATGTCGAGGTGGAATGCAGCACACTGGACGACAACGTACTCATCAAGGCCGATGGCCTGCCCACCTATAACTTTGCCAATGTCATTGACGATCACACCATGGGCATCACACATGTTATGCGCGGTAACGAGTATCTGTCCTCCACGCCGAAATACAACCTGCTGTACGAGGCATTCGGCTGGACGCCGCCAGCCTATATCCACCTGACGCCCGTCATGGTGGAGGGCACCTATCGAAATAAAAAGACCGGCGAGTACCTTGTGGCTACCGACGAAAACGGCAACCCCGTGCTGGACGAGGCCGGTCACCCTGTGAAGGCCATCGTGAAGCGCAAGCTGAGCAAGAGTCAGGGTGATCCTTCCTTTGAGGATCTGCTGAGTGAGGGTTATCTCGCCGAGGCAATCATCAACTACCTGGTACTGCTGGGTTGGAGCCCGCGTGGCGAGCGTGAGTTTTTCACGCTCAGGGAGATGGAGGAAATCTTCGACCTCGAAGGCTTGAGCAAGTCGCCCGCATTTTTTGACAAGGCCAAGCTCACCTGGTTCAACGGCGAATATATCAGGAAGCTCACCCCCGAGATGTTCCTTGAGACTGCGACGCCGTGGCTCTCTAAAGTGCTCGATCCCGCGAAGTTCGATTATAAGCGGCTCGCCGAGCTCTTGCAGACGCGTACAGAGGTGTTGAGCCAGCTACCGGAGATGGTCAGTTTCCTGGCTGAGATGCCGGTATTTGATAGTGATCTCTACACCAACAGGAAAATGAAGACCAATTCAGAGATAGCTAAGACTGCGCTTGATCTGATTCTTCCCGTGCTGACAAGTATCGCCGAGACAGACTGGAGCGAGACAACGCTGCATGACATTGTGATGGCCGCCATTGTGGAGAGCGGTATGAAGAACGGTCAGGTGCTTTGGCCGTTACGTATTGCCATTTCGGGCAAGGCAAACACCCCGGGAGGCGCATTTGAGATCGCCTATCTGTTGGGCAAGACGGAGACCTTGCGTAGGTTGAACGCCGCGCTTGAAAAGCTGTAAAGAAGCCTTAGAAAGGCGGCGCAGGAGAGCCTGAGCGTGGAGGAATTTAAGCGCCAGTTGCAGGGCGTCTACAGCACCGCCGAGGTGCAGAGCACTTTGGACGAATCCCCCATGGCCTACATGGGCCTCGACGCGATCCTCGGCCAGATCGGCCCCACGGCGGAGGTCGTCAAGCAGCTCAGACCGGTGTATAATTTCAAAGCGGGAACAGAATACATATCCAAAACGAACGGAAGCAAACGAAAGGTGGGTAAGAATGAAAGAGCAGTGGAAAGTCGGAGAGATCCTTTTGTTGGGACATTATCAACAGAACAGAGCAAACTCCAGTGAACCGGTTGAGTGGACAATCCTGAAGGTGGACGGGGAGCGGGCGCTGGTTACCAGCCTGTACGCCCTGGATGCCCAGCCCTTCCATACGAGCGTGACTCCGGCCGCCGCAGAAACCTTGACCCGGAATGACGACGGGACCGTGACGCTTAAGAACCTGATTCCGCCGGGCTTCCAAGCGGTCACCTGGGAAAATTGCACGCTTCGCGCGTGGCTGAACCGGGAGTTTCTGGAGGCCGCTTTTTCGCCGGAGGAGCGGAAATGTCTGCTGGAAACGGACGCGCTGAAGGATAGGGTCACCCTGCTGGCGCTGGATGAGAACATCAATGACGCGAAACAGTTCCCCACCGATGCGTCTACCGGATGCAGGGCAACGCCTTACGCGGCGAGCCTGTATAGGGATGATATAGAAGCCGACCGCCAGGAGAGAGCCACAAGGCCTTTGCCTCCGCGCGCCAGCTATTGGCTGAAAAGCAAGGGAATCGTGATCCATGGCGATAATATGGAAGGCGTGATGGGCGTCAGCTGCATGCGTCTCGATCTGGCCGGTAAGCTGGCGGTACGCCCGGCGCTGCTGCTGGATCTCAACGTCTATGAGGAGTTGCTGGAGGGAGAATCACAGGCAAGCTCGTTTTTCAGCCGCCTGTTTAAGCGCAAAGCGCCGATTGTGCATCGCTTTAACGAGGGAAAGGCTGAGGGCTCGATCCAGATTGATCTCCAAAATCACAAGGTCGTCTCGGACGGCATCGGCAGCCCCGACCTGCACCTGGAGTTTCCTGTTCATGGCCAATTGAACGAGCAAACACGCCAGGCAATTACTCTCTGCCTCACTTCGGCCATTATGGGCAACCCAAAAGCACAGAATTCCGTTGGAACCCTGTTTTGGAATGGAGAAGTGCTTGCCCAGAGCTACGGGGAGGCGAACAAATGGAATCAATTCGCGGCAAATCAGGGCTTGCCTGAGGCCATGGTTGATCTGGCGGACGCCTATTTTAATGCCAAGGGCGTAGAAAAGAATGACAAAAAAGCCTTTGCCTATTGCTTGAAAGCCGCGGAGGCCGGATTCCCCCTCGGCATGCAAAATGTTGCAAAATGCTATGAAAACGGATGGGGGACGGAACAGGATTTAAAGAAAGCCCTCGAGTGGAGCAGAAAGGCTTCCAATGCTGATATATCTTCTGAGCAAAAGGCGAAAGGGGAAAAGATTATACTCTGATCCTAATTTAAATATTGAAGATTTTGCCTTATATGGTATACTATGTTGAAAAAATCTGAAGAAAACACATTAAGATTTCCTCCCAAATTTATTAAAATAACAAGATCTGGCAAACGGGATCAGAGTATGATCAAATCGGGATCCTGCGGCAAAAACCTGACCTGGACGCTGGATAAGGACGGTACCCTGACCATCAAGGGCACGGGGGAGATGAAAAACTATGCTGGGAGCGATAATCCTTGGAATCGTCTCCGCGTAGAAATAGTTGTCATTCAACAGGGCTTGACCAGCATTGGCAAGGAAGCGTTCAGGGACTGCAGTGGACTGACGAGCAGAGCTCGCAAATTATTTTCCGGGAAACAGGCGGGAGGCCATGATAGACTATTATGCAGATGAAAAGCGGAAAGGCTTCGCAAAAGAATCCGCGACACCGTGCTAAATTGATAATGGAGAGCGAAAGCAGACGGCATGGTTTTGACAGGCTTCTCAATTAGGTAAACTGTTGAAGAAAAACAATTTGACCCGAAGTCAACCGAAAGGAGATTATCACTATGAAAAACACCAATTGTTCCAGCGCGCGCCGCCCTATCCCGCATCGGTTTCTTGTGTGCGTATTGCTCATGTCTCTGCTTTTTGCTGCGCTTCCGACAGTATCTTACGCCGATGTTTCGAGAGACGCGTCTCTGTATGTCGGGGAGACCCTCACAGTCACACACTATTCAAATTACAGCAAGGACTTTACCTATCAATGGGCGGTCGTCTCCGGCGCGGACTGCATCCGTGTTCTTTCGGATTTGCAGCATGTGGACTGCCGCGTGGAGGCGGTCAAGGCCGGCAGGGCTGTTCTCTGCGGAACCGCGACCAGAGGCAGAAATCATCAGTACAAGCACACGGTCACGATTGAGATCACCGAGCCCTCCTTCACGATCACCTTTGATGCAAACGGCGGGCGCGTGAAGGAGCGGACAATGCAGATTATCGATGGTGGGAATGTTGGGATTCTTCCCAAACCCTCCTGGGCCGGGCACAGCTTTGCCGGCTGGTTTACCGACCCGGCAGCCGGCGAGCAGATCGGAGACAACATCACCGTCCATATCACTGGCGATGTAACCTTGTATGCGCACTGGACGGCTGACGCCGCCGATCCCAGCATCAGCACCGGCTCCGGCAGTATCAGCACCAAGGTCAATGGCACAAGTGGCGGCGGTACCAGCGGCGGTGGTGAGTCCCCTTATTCCTCCGGCGGAAGCTTCTGTTCTTTCTGCGGCGGACTGGGCGACTGCCCGGAGTGTTTTGGCGAAGGCTACGTGGATTGCCCGAATCTGTGCTTAGTGGGCAATTGCCCACACTGCGATGGATTTGGCTATACTGTTTCCTACTCTGGCGGTCAGATCAAAGAACGAAAATGCGTTTACTGCAAAGGCAGCGGAGACTGCTCTCGCTGCAACGGCGCCGGCGTAATTGAGTGCCCGACCTGCCACGGAAAAGGCGACTGTCCTGTCTGTCACGGTAAGTTAAATTAAAGCGATATCTCATAAGAATGCCCGTGGAGACGTTCAATTTTTCCACGGGCATTGGTTTTGTCATAGATGGGTATCGGCTTGTTCAGCAGACGGTTTGACGCCGTAGGGGAGGGGCTTGTGCCCCTCCCCTACGGTGAAAGTCCGTTGGATGAGCAGAGCCGATACCCACATATAATTGTGTAGAGAGGCGTACTTCCGCAAGACGCGATCCTCAGCCAGATCGGCCCCACGGCGGATGTTGTGAAGCAGATTAAGCCGATGTATAATTTCAAGGCCGGGACGTGAGCGGAAGGGCCACATCCGGGGTTTTGCAAACAGCACAGAGGAGTAGATATCTGGTACGGCATGGAGATTGTGAAGCCACGGGAGAAAGCGGTTGACTTTAACCAGTCTGATCAGGTAAGCCGTCCCAGCTGACGGAGAAGATCAATCTGATAACAGAAAGGGAAATAACAAATAATGGAAATCTTATTAAAATTGGTGAGGAATCCCTATGCATACAAGCATCTGGTCGAAGCCATTGTCAAAAACCGTGCTTGGGGCGGAGAAACTTACGCCATAGGATTTGCGTATAGAGACGGCAGAGCGATAGATGTTACTGCATGTTATTATGATGAGAAAGAAGAAGAGGAACATATGGAGAGCTATTCGTTTGAAGAGTTTTCACAGGCCATGCTGGACTTAATGCAGCGAATAGTCGAACAGAATCCCACGTTTGAAGAAGCGGCTCAATTGTATGCAAAGCTGAAGAATAAAATGACGGAAATGTCTGACACGCTGTAACGTGCATGAGACGAAAATAAGGCGAGCGAGCAAGAAGTAATCAAAAGAGACAGGAGAGGAGCGTGACGAGATGACGGTGAAAACGCCCACCAAAGAGTGGATAAAAGTTTGCGTATGGGGGATTTCGGCGGCATTTCTGCTTTATCTTACGGTGGAGAGTGCCTTCTTCTTAGAGACTGATTACGGGAGGTGGAGAGTAAACCGCGGGAATGTACAGGAGCGTGTTTATGAGAGCATAAGCATGTTCTATTTCTCCATCCAGCTGCTGGTTCTCGCGGCTTCGCTGCTGGCGCTTACGGCTCATGCCCTGCTCCGGGCTCTGTGTCCTAAAAGGCAGTTAGGAAAGCTAACCTGTTTTCTCAGAGAGCGCGGTTTGCCGCTGGCGCTTGCCTTTACGCTCCTGTTCTTGATTCTCCTGCTCTTGATCGGGAGAGATCTGCATACCATCCGGACAACGGTGGAAACCTGTGAAGTGCCTGCCGTAGAGCTGGAGCATCATCGGTCGGGGCAGCTTGGCATAGCGGCGGAGATCAGTTTTTTAGCCGCGCTCATCTCCCTTGTGTTGGGAATCAAAGGCTGGATAGGGCGGCGGAAAGGAGTACAGCATGATTGATCTAACCAGTACAGGGAAGTTTATCGCCTTGATCCTGCGGCATAAGCCGGAGACGATCGGCATCACCCTGAATGAGCACGGCTGGGCAAATGTGGACGAGCTCATCGCCGGGATACAAAAGACCAGGCCGGAATTTGACATGGAGGTCCTGAAAGAGATCGTCCGGACAAACAACAAGCGGCGTTATGCGTTCAATGAAGATCACACGAAGATTCGAGCAAATCAGGGCCACTCCATCCCGATGGATGTAGAACTGCTGGAAGCGGTTCCACCGGAGATTCTAAACCACGGGACCGGGGAGAGGGCTGTCCCCTCGATACTCGAACAGGGACTGCTTCCAGGGAAGCGCCTGTACGTCCATATGTCCACAGATATCCAAACGGTGATCAATGTTGGAAAAAGGCACGGAAAACCGTTTTTCTTTCGCATTCAGGCGAGGCGTATGCAGGAGGACGGCTTTCGCTTTTACTTCTCGGAAAACGGCGTATGGCTGACCAAGATCGTGCCGCCCGCGTATCTGAATGCCTTTACTATGTGACAGACCACATTTCCAGCGTAGCGGATTCCATTGAGGCAACTGTGCAAATAATCAAAGTAAAAGCGGAACAGCATAATACTATCTTGAATCATAGAAAACTCCAGAGAAAAACGGAGATAAAGCGGGAGAAAAATCCTTGCTTTTTACCTTGCTCCTGGTATAATTAAAACAATATATTGAAGGCTATACAGCCAGACACTTGAACTCAAATGCATACAAAGGAGGCCACGATGATATGGAACGATTCATGAGATGTTTTCTGATCTGCATACTTGTGTTTTAATAATGTCGTCAAGCGCAAGCGCAAGTTCCCTGTTTGATTTACTGCCACCAGAGCCGATGCCAATCAAGACACCCCAAAGCAGTATAGCCCCCAGCTTCGGCGATTTCGCGGACGTAATGGCTGATGAAGAGACGGAGAACAAGGAAGGCGGCAAAATTGTCCTCTATCAGAATGTCAGCGCGTACCAAATGGAGGATTACGGCAAGGAGCTTCAGAAACAGGGATACCAGGTTTTGGAGCAGGAGACGCAGGGTAATACGACCGCGTACAAGCTGTCTAATAACACGTTTACGTTTACCCTGTTTTACGACAGATCAGATCAGAGTTTGCGCGAAGTCTATCCCAAGGGAACCGCATACGCCCAATCTGCCTTCCCCGGCTACATAAAGGTTAAACTGGGTGAGAAATTTAAGATTCAGGATCTTGGTGAGTTTACGTTTGAATCCATGGATTTTCTGGAAGAACTTGTATATTATTATTACGAATCAAAATACTACCCGCGTGATTGAAATAGAATGAGTGATTGCACAGATGAAAGCCCTGGGATTTACATAAAATTTAATTATTACAACACTTCAACTGATGTTCACGCTTTTCATTACCGGGTCTTTTCTGGTGACAAGAGTAACAGTCTCTTTTTACCATCTTTGTTTTATAATAATATTGATAATAGCTACAAATATCAGCCGACTTATTACGGGGCTGTTGATGGCACTAAATTGAATGCCCATTATATGGGAAGCGGCGGTCTTGTTCGTTCTTTAGAGGAGAAGATGCTTGCAATCTATTTTGAGCTTCCTGCTGGCGCTATGAACTCTACTGACGGCACCCTCGCCATGACGATGGACTTCCCCAACGGTGAAAAATACGTGCTTATGCTGCGGGAAAACGGCGTCAATCTCTACTAAAACGTGTAGGAATCAACCATGAGGCAATCTGGCGTCCTGTTGTGCGTCATGGTTCTTGCAGTGCCTGCAAAGTCTCCCACGGTTTTAGCAGGGGGCCTGTTTGACGAGCTGGTGCCTCTGTCTGCGATGGGGTTTCCGGAACCTGTTCAGCTTACCGGCTTGTTTGGTGAGAGCACAAATACGGGTTCAAAGGAATCGTTTACAGCTCTGCTGGCCCCGGAACCGACGCTCTTTTCCACACAACTGCCCCGCGTATAAACAATAGACAGCAAGAAAAGCGGTGAGTTCACCTTCCTGGTTTTGTCAGACGGAAGCGCGGAAACCGTTCATGAAGGCTATATAGCAAGACAATTGAACTTAAATACATACAAAGGGAGAAATAAATCTATGAAACGATTCTCGAGATGTCTTCTGATCTGCACACTTGTGTTTTTAATGTTGTCATCAAGCGCAAGTGCTACATCTATCTTCGACCTGCTTCCCAACGAACCGAGTTCGACTAATGACTCTGCAGCGCCGAGCTATGGGAACATATGTGGTGAAGAACCTGTTTCAACGACACCAAATGCCCAGAATGATACCATTGTCACATATGAAAACGTAAGCGTAGAGGACGTTGATCGTTTTGGAACATATCTTGATCAACGCGATTATACTGTCACTGAAAAACAAGTCCAAGGGAACCAGTATGGTTATAGAATATCTAATGGCAACATCACATTTTCCATGGTTTATGATAATTCTAATCATACCATGAATCTTATTTATCCGGAAGGAATTGAATATGAGCCAATTATGTTTCCCGGATATAAGAGATTGTTACTGGGAGAAACGGTTAGAATTGAAGGCCTTGGCGAATTTACGTTCAAGTCCTTCTCAATGTCAGAAAAAATCACCAATGTTTACGGTCGTTCTTATCATTACGGCGAATATTTCGATGATAAGTATGCTTTCAGAGGCGCGTTCCTGTCCTTCAGCTATTACAATTCAACCTCAAACGATCGGTACTTTCACAGCGCGGAAAGGGCCTTCTCCGTCAACAAAAACAACACGTTATTTGATGAAGAGCTTCAGTATCTATCAGACGGGATGAAGTACCCTGTCGGCTCGGACAACATGGGGATCGATCAGGGGAATTATACGATCTATTCGTATTTGGCAAAATGCGCTGCGGCAAAGACGACAAATCTGTGCGCGGCATTTAAGCTTGAAGACCGTATTTCCTCCTCAACCGATGGAACCATCGGGATCACGTTCGCGTTTCACAGCGGCGGTATTCGGAACTATCCCAAGTATGTTCTTGTGCTGAGAGAAAACGGGAAAAACCTTTATTAACAGATCGGGTTCATGAGGAATTGCTTTATGCGAAGACTTTTTACAGCCGCCCTGTGTGGGATGCTTTTTCTCTGCAGCCTCATTCCGGCAGCGGCAGCCAATGACATTTTCGCCCTGTTAGAGACGCCTGAACCAAGCTGCGAACCGACTCCGTCCAACGCTGGGAGCATCCGTCCAAACACAGAAGCACAGGATATTTTTGCCGCCCTGGAGACTCCGGAGCCGACCCCCTTTCCCACGCCGGCTCCGCGTATCGATCTCAAGAGAAGTGTGAAGAGCGGCGACTTCATTTTCGAGCTTTTACCGGACAAGAGCGCGCGAATCCTTGCCTATAACGGAAAGGACAAGACCCTCTGTATTCCCTCCGAGCTGGAAAGCTATCCCGTAACCTCGATCGGCACCTCCGCCTTTGCCAATTCCGCGAGCATGACGGAGCTTGAGATTCCGGAGGGCGTAACCAGCATTGGCGACTGGTCTTTCGGCGGCTGTCAGAATCTCATGAAGGTGACGTTGCCTGAAGGGTTAACGACAATCGGTAATTTTGCCTTTGCAGCTTGTCCTGTGCTGAGCGTGATCCATATCCCGAGCAGCGTGGAAGAGATCGGGGAAGGCTTGTTGGAACGAGTACAGCCCGGTGAGGTGTTGACGATCGAAGTCTGCAAAGGCAGCTATGCCGAACAATATTTTCAAAATCTCAGCTATAATCTTTCATTTTATACGCCTGCAACACCATCCCCAACACCCACCACGAAACCCATACCATTTCCAAGCTATACAAATCCTCCAACGCCGACCGACCGTCCCTCATACATTGGACCATATAATCCGTATGACATTGAAAATGATTGTCCGACCTGTCTTGGGATAGGAGGCTGTCCGGACTGCCTTTACGGAGATGTGGACTGCCCGGACTGCGTCGGCGGTCGTTGCTCAGAATGTGGAAGCAGAGATGGGAAAATTCGCTCCTATGATTACGCTCATCATGATGTGAAGAAAACCGATTGTTGGAAATGTGGAGGCAGCGGAAAATGTAGCACTTGCGGCGGAACAGGCCGGATCCCATGTCCAAGGTGTGGTGGAACAGGCCGCTGTCTGACCTGTGGGAAATAAGCGAATCAAGTATTGTAATGTCATTAAGATAAGACAGCAGCAGCAATGCCCCGAGCCAGAAGAAAGGCCGGGGCATTATTGCTGCGAAAAAAGTTGTAATAAATGGTAAAAAGTACTTGACAAAATCAAAATTTTCGGCGGCGAGCACGAAAAGCACGGGAAGGTCTGCGGGCCATCATTCAGCATGTGGCAAAAAACGCATCCGAGTATGTTCGGAATCCAGACCGGGATTTTACGCGAAAGCGAAAGCTGGAAATGGAAACATTGCTGTATGTTTTGCTTTGTATGGAGGGGAAATCCCTCTCCTGCGAGCTGTTGAGCTATTTCGGCTGCTCGCCGGGTATTATCTCTACCCCGGGATTTGTGCAGCAGCGCGCCAAGCTATTGGTAAAAGCGCTGGAACATATCTTCCGAAAATTCTCTGACTCTTTTCATGGAGACAGGCTATATCGCGGTTTTCGCCTGCTTGCCGCGGATGGCTCCGATGTTCAGATTCCGATCGACCCGACGGATGAAGAGAGCTATTTCTCCGAGACCCCGCAGCGAACGCACTACAACATCACGAAGATCGCGGCGCTCTAAGGAGAACGGCGGCCAATATCTTTTCATCGTCTGCATCTTGAAAACGAAGACCGCCTTGTATATAATTAAAAGCAACGAAACTCTGCTGAAACCAGATGAATACACAGAAAGTGGGAAAAACCGATGAATACATATACGGAATTAGCGGGGCAAGGAGCGAGAGCGGTCGACATGTCTGCTGAGGCGGCAGTGGAGAAGCTGTGCCGGGAGGTCAAACTCCGAACGGTTCCAGAGGTGCTGGCGAGAGCATGCAGACTGCCCAAGGACGACCCAACGGGATTGAAAAAGTATCTGGTGGATCGCCTGATGGAGATGAAGCCGGACGCGAAACGCAACAGTGTTGAAAGAAACGTCGGCAACTGGCTCAATGGCGTGTCGGAACCTAATAAGGAAAGTGCTATCCAGCTCTGCTTCGCGCTGAAGCTGCCGTATCAGAAGGCTGAGGAACTATTGTACAGGCTGTGCGGGGAGGGCTTTCACTGGCGTGACCCACAGGAGATCGTCTACCTGTATTCATTGCTGAGGGGACAGACATACGGCCACGCGCAAGAGTTGATTGAAAGCCTCAAAAAGAACAAGCTGCTGAAAACCCCAAAAAATGAGCAGAAAGAAGTACTGACCGGCGAAGTCAGAACAAAGATAGAATCCATCCGCAGCGACGAGGAGTTGGAGACTTTTTTCCGAGAAAACATCTCTCTCCTGGGGAAGATGCATAACACGGCCTATTCGATGGCAATGGGCTTTTTGTCGCTCCTGCGGCAGCCGGAAAAAGATGATCGCCTCCGGATGCAGGGCGCTGCAGATGCAAAAGAGTTTCTTGAGCAAGTCAGGGAGAAAGAGCGAGACCGCAAGCCACAATACGATGATTACTATGATAAGAAGGAGGAAGCACACTGTGACAGGGAGGTTCATTTCAGTTCTTCCAAGAAAATGACATCCCGTGATATTCTGAGTACCTATCTCTACGATAAGATTGTCGGCCGCACAGATGCCGTCAATATGGACGAAAAGCAAATTGCGGCGCTCTCGTTTGAAATGATCGCGAACGAGATACGGGAGGTATGGCCGGAAGAAACCACTTTCTCCAAAATCATAAACCGGGAAATCGATGTCACGCGCAAGCTGCTGATTCTTCTCTTCGTCGCAACGGACGGCGAACAGCCATGTAAGGAAGGCGAAGAACCGGCACACGAAGACGAAGACGACGAACTGGAGCTGACACCGGAGGAGATCATCGAGGATCGAAACAGCCGTATGGACACGATGTTGATGAAGTGCGGTTTTTCCCCGCTGGATCCGCGTGCGCCATTTGACTGGATGATCCTGTACTGTATATGCGCGGAAGACATCCTGGAGATCGACGACCGGCTGCGCATGTTCCTGATGACGCTTTTCCAACGGCCGAATCCCGACAACCCATAGCCGGATCTCGAGATAATACAAGGGTAAACGAACGGAAGCGGTCTGCAAGTCGGTGGACAGCCCTATGGTATCCTGACCATGGAATCATAGATTATATGGAGGTGTCTTGAAAATGGATACACGTCAGGCTCTGCCACCTGGTTCGGCTCTTGAGCTGCCCGGCATGTGTTGTACGATACAGAAGGAAATCGGAAGAGGCTCCAACGCGATCGTTTATCAGGCAAGCTACCCGGATTTACTCCACCCCGATGAAACACACACCGTTCTTGTTAAGGAGCTTTTTCCCTTTCATCCGAACTGCGCCATCTATCGGGCGGAGGACGGCTCCATCGTCCATACGGCAGAGGGAGAGGAATGCTGGCAGAAGCATCGGCGCAGCTTTGAATACGGAAACCGAATCCATCTGCGGCTGCATCGCCGCCACCCGGAGCTGACAGGCATAAACTGGAACAGCCTTTCAAAAAATGGCACGCTCTATACGGTGCTTGGCTATACCGGCGGACGCAGTCTGTCGGAGGAGATGATCGCCCCTGAGACGGATCTGCGCCGATTGGCAATTCGCATGCAGCTTCTCCTGGATGCATTGGAGGATTTTCACGCGGAGGGCTATCTGCACCTTGATATCGCGCCGGACAATATTCTGTTAATCGGCCGTGGCCGCGGTGAACGGGTCATGCTTATTGACTACAACAGCGTACATGTTGCCGGTAATCGGGATATGGAAGAAGGAGATGCCTTCAGTATAAAACCCGGTTATACGGCGCCGGAGGTTTATTCCGGACGCTTTAAAAGCGTCTGCGAAGCAACGGATCTGTATTCTGTGACGGCGGTCTTCTTCCGTTGCCTTACCGGTGAGGCGCTAACGCCGTTTCAGGAGAGTCGCGCTTATCCACCGGATGTGTCCGACTGCCCGGCTCTGCGTGAAAGACCGGAGTCCGTGAAAGCAATAGTACGGCAAATTCTCTACCGCGGTCTGCAGGAGTTGCCGAAGAGACGCTTCGCCAGCGTACAGGTAATGCAGGTGCAGCTACAGGAACTGATCGACCGGATCGACGGCGTCGGCGTAACGCATTGGGCCCTTTGGGAGGCGGGTAAAAAAACGGTTGCCCGTACCATCCGGGACAACCCGGCCTTTGCCTACCTCCAAGAGGATGAGCTGTTCCCGTCAGACACGGTTCTGGAAAACGTGAGCAGGCTGCCAACCCGACAGTTTATTGACGGGTTGCTCCTTCCGGACGGACAGAACAGCCTCTTGACAGCACCAGGAGGCATGGGAAAGACCACCGCGCTTCTGAGAACCGTCTGGCTGCATACGCGACGATATTCGGCGGGAGAGCCGGCCATGGCATATATTCCTCTGCTCGCGTATCCGGCGGAGGCGACAAGCTTTATCGTAGATCGCCTGTTGGAAAACCTGCGTTTTAAGTCGGAGACACAGAGCTATGCCGACGCCCGGCATCACCTGCGGGAACTGTTGGATCAGCCGCTTCGAACCCGTGAGGGGGAGCGGCCTGTTTTGCTGCTTCTTCTGGACGGACTGAATGAGGTTCAGGGCCCAACGGATGCGCTGTTGAAGGAGATTAAAGAGCTTGCCGCGCTGCAAGGCGTACGGATTCTGATTACTTCTCGCACCGGGAAGCCGCCGGACGGCTTTTCCGGTGCGGCGCTCTCGCCCCTGTCGGAGGAAAATGTTGCCGCACGCCTGACGGAGAAAGGCCTGCTCCTGCCGGAATCCGCTGAAATGCGCGAACTGCTTCGCACGCCGCTGATGCTCTCGCTTTTTTTGCGCGCATCGCTGGCAGAGGAAAAGCAGCTTGCCGTGCAGTCGGCGGATGACCTGATCGGGGCGTATTTTCGCTCCCTCACAGAAAAAGCGCTGGATTTGCCGGAGGATTCTCCGGAGCGCTGGCAGACCGAGGCGGCGGTTTCCTTCGTCCTGCCCGCCATCGCTTGGGAAATCCAACTGAAGGGGCGGCCTCTCACAGATATTGAACTTCTTCCTCTAGTAGAAAAGCTGTACATGCTGACAAAAAAGAAAATACTGTTCAAACGCTTTTCTTGGATCGGGTATACGGCAGCAATCCGTGGCAACACAAAAAACGCTGAGGACTGGTATGGACAGATTGTTCACCATATCTTATGGAAAAAGCTCGCGCTTCTGGTTCGAACGGACGATGGGAAATACTGTCTGTCCCATGAGATTATCGGCAACTACCTGGCAGTCGACGGAAAATCCATAATTGAGGAGATAAACCGCCATTGGGTTTTCCGTCGGCTCTCCGCGTTTCTTCTATGCGCGCTTCTGGCCGCAGGCGGTATTTGGTTTGCATGGCCAAAGCAAACGCCTTACGATGAAGAACCGGCCTCCGCCGTGCTTGCTGGAGGTGAGAATGCCTATCAATATGCCACATTCCGGGCCGACGGGCTGCTTGATATTACAGAACAGGCCAATTCTCTGGCGAGTGAACTATGCCCGTCTGATGGGCTTCCCGTTTCGGCAGATGAAGGGCAGGCCGTGCGAAAACGCCTTACTTCCGCCCTGAAAAACTTCCAGAACAACATGGCGTATATCAGCACCCTTTCGGCGAAAAAGGGGGTTGCGAACGCGCAAGCAGGTCCGTTATCAGAACGCGTGAGTGAGCTTTTGAATAGCGGCGATATCTTTGCCGGCAGCGGCGAGTGCTTTGATGAGATACATTACTGGGAGCTTCTGGCTTTGGAGGGCCGTCTCGGCGAGGACTATTCAAATCTGGTATCGGTGCTTCCAATTTTGGCCGAGTATGACCTGATCGAGGAAATCTATGGGGTCAGATTTCGCAATCAGCTTACAATGCTCGCCCAGACTGACGCGGAGATCGCGGAAACTTTGTTTCGCCTTGTCGTTCTTCCCAATCTTCAGGAGGACGCTTTTGATGAGGCAACGCTGCGTTTTGCCCAAGGTCAACAGGAGGAAAGCAGCCGTATATTTGTGCGTGAAAGACTGGAGAATCGTTTGCAGACCCTGACTGCGTCAAGAGTCCGCGTTTTGAAGACAGCTCAGAGTACAGCGGAAGCGATCCTTGATATGAGTGGAAGGATTTGAGATAATGAACAATGTAGGTAAAGCATGCAGGATCAAACGACTCCTTGCCCTCTCTGTCGCGTGCTTCTTGTTGATGTCCTGTATATCTCCGGCAGGATATGCCCTTGAACTGAAAACGAATGACAGACTGCGTGAGGCAGAGCATGCGCTGACGTCGGATTGGTTTTATTTTCTGCAGATGGAAGAATACACTTCCCGTGACATGCTCTGGGTGCTGGACAACGCAAAAGAGGCAGTCAAGACTTCGGACTGGGATCAGCTTCAACGCTGTCTCGCTGTGCTGGAGACAGCGGCGCTTTATATTAGACAGCGTGAGATGCCCGCGGAACAGACGACGGACGCGCAGTATGAACTGCTCAAGAGAGAATACGGCGAGGATGTCTATGTCATTAGAATAGAGCTACAGGGTTGTAAGCAGGACTCCCTTGCGGAGCTTGAGCTTCTGCGAAATGATCTCACCCTGCGCTACTTTATGAAATCCACGCACGCCCATCAGTTGATGGAATTGACTATAACGGAGAATCTGTATAAGGCCTTTCTGAAGTATGACGCGTTTGCCACTGCCTATCTGATCAAGTTGATCGAGCCAAGTGAATACTCGCAGAAGCTCCGGAGCTTTGTGCGGGAGTATCTTCCTTTGATTGAATCCTATATGCCCTACGATGCATTCAGCGTTACAGAATTGGAAAGTCTGGCCGGTGATCTCTTGGACGACTGTGAAGAAAAAATAAATGATGCCCGTACTCACCAAGATCTTCGAAGAAATGACCTGATTCTCCTTATGGACTCCTCAAAGAAGGGCTCTTATGATCGCTTTTCAAGAGACAGCGCACCCATCAAAGGCCTCAATACTGTTTTGCCGGCTCCTCCCTGGTATTACAGCGACGAGCTTGATATATTATGGGAACTCCCTGATGGCAGGAATCTCAGAATACCGATGGAATTAGAGAATCTGACGGAAAATCCGCGATATCTTTTGATTGCCTGCGGTGACACGGAGGTGGCGGAGCTCAATGCGTATTTGGGCCAGCTGGAAGCTCTCGGATATCCTGTTTCATATGAAGTAAATGACGGTTTATCCATCTACTCCGTGGAAGATGCCAATTGGCGCATGACCGTAGAATGGGATGGAAAAGACTTAACCCAACGCTTTTGGGGAGAAATCCCTTGTTTGATACCATCGTGGTATGTTGTTTCATGATACCTCTAATTTTTCCTGTACAAGGACGGTATCCTGGGAGAATAAAACAGCCATAATGACTATGCCGAACGGCATCGTGTGCCTGCTGATTCGTTAAGCACGCAATTTGCCTTTTTGCTTCAATAGGATGATATCCCTGGTCGATTCATCAATCGACCAAGGTGCTTCTATGGAATCGGTCTGAAAACGGAAACGTTGTTCAAGATGGAAGCACAGATTATGAGATACTGTATTCAGATGAGGCGTTGATCGCTCAGTAGGCACCGTGTGCAAGTACGGTTTTTTAAAACATTTCTGATTGACCTATATGAGCCCTGCGATGAGCAGGATCTGAAGATGTGCCTTCAGGAGCTTGTACAGGAGGCCCTCAACAAACGGTAATCAAAAGCATTATTATAATAATGTGAGGTGTTTACAATGAAAAAAATGATCGCGATTCTTTTAGCAATGGTGTGTTGCCTGACGGTCACCGGCTGCAGTATCAGCATTGGACAAACAGCAAATAAAAACATTCAGATTGAGCCATCATCCGAGCCTGCTCCCGCCGAACAAGAAATTGTGAAAATGAAATCTAATATCCTAGAAGCAGTAATCGATGGAAGCCCTCGGACGCTTGAGCTGGACTACGCAAAAATAACAGCCGGGAAAATAATGGCGGTATATCAGGGGTACAACCCGCGCGGAGAGAAGGATATAAGTATTTGTCTGAAACTGGATAAAGATATTAAAGAGGGGCAGTACAGCACTAAGGATAAGGATCGTGAAGTCCAAATTATGAATGGAAAGTTTATGGCCGCCCGTGCAAAAACCTCTGATCTTACAGCCGTAGGTGAATTCACATTCTCTGTGGATTATAGAAGTTCGGATTGGCGAACGTATAGTGGAACTTTTTCTGCACTCTTGAAAGGAGAGCCCTATACTAAATTTTCGTCAAATTCTATGACCATAGATAATGCTACATTCAACTTCACATTAAATTGAAATTCTTCCAATACATAGCATCTTGTAAGAGAATAAATTTTGCAATCATACAAAAGAAAACGTGGGAGGAACATCCATGAAAAAAATCATCCTATCGTGGCTGAATTCTGCATTTACTCCCCTTGTTTGCCTGATGATAGTGTTAATTGAAAACAAGTTTACCTACGAGATTCCCGGCGCATGGCTGCTCAGAGTTTTTGAACTTATAATTTGCACGATTGGTCTTATCGCCGCGGTTCGCAACTATTCCTCGTGGTTCAGAGCAATTATAGTGTTTTTCTTGGCGGCTGGAATACTGTCTATTGCAGTCGATATCCCACGAAACATAGGAGAGTCAAGGAGTAGTACAGATAACAAGGATTCTGATTATGTTGATTACTCACGTAGCACAGGCGGTTCTTCTGCCAATACGCCAAACTATTATGGATACTATGATCCCGGCTACAACACAGGCTGGTCTACTCCAGAAACATATTCGGACAGCAAAGTGGTATGCCATGTGTGCAACGGCAGCAAGTCGTGCAAGGAATGCCACGGAACCGGCAGAATTACTATTCAGAAACAGGGTATCAACTTAGGAAGCGGAAGCACCACATATAATGAATATAAAAGGTGTCCGCTGTGCGACGGAGACAGGAAATGCTACTGGTGTCGAGGAACAGGATATGAGCCATTCTCCTGAAAAGATACTTATTTATGAAACAGACCGCGCCCACTTCTGCAAACTGTAGAAAAAACAGATACAGTACAAAATGACGGTGTACCTACATTGAATACGGCAAGACAGAGCAGAGGTTTGAAAACAATAGGAGCCTGATAACCCGCAGACAACCCTTTGCTCTGTTTGCTGTATTCAAAAGGTATACCACAGGTTTATTTACAAACTGCGTACCATATGATATAGTAACACCATCAAACAGAGCAAGGCTCGGAAAGGATTCAACCATGCGCGCTATGCAACTTCGTATCGGGAAAAAGGCACATGAGCAGTTCAGGCATATAGGCCTGGATCGTCATTCTACGCGCTCATACGGGACTGCGGATCACAACGCGATCGTTCCTTAGCTTGTTTCAAGCATCATTGGATGGAATCGAACCGCCCGTCTTGTATGAGACCGGCGGTATTTTCGCGCCCAAAAACAGCGTTCATTGAACGGATTCCTAAGGAGTGTATAAAATGATTCCCATCCCGATTATTGACCCGGCTGCAACCGGTCAGAACATTGCCTGTATGCGCAGGCGCGCCGGACTCAGCGTTCGTGAATTGCAGGAGATTCTTGGCTTTTCCACACCCCAGGCAATCTACAAGTGGCAGCGCGGCGACTCCCTTCCCACGCTTGACAACATCGTCGTTCTCGCCGCAGCCTTTGGCGTGACTGTTGACGAGATTTTGGTGTGCAGGGAGCGGCTTCACTTGGTAACAGAGGTCGCTTGAGAAAGAGAACCTATGCTGTGAGTAGTTTAACGGTAGAATGTCGGATTGTGGCTCCGAAGACAGCGGTTCAACTCCGCTCTCGCAGACCATATGCGTCTTTAGTTCAGTTGGCAGAACACCGCACTTTTAATGCGGGAGTCCGGGGTTCAAGCCCCCGAAGGCGCACCAAAACACGCCCGTAGCTCAACTGGTCAGAGCTCCCGACTTATAATCGGGGGATTCCGGGTTCAAGCCCCGGCAGGCGTACCATACGCGCCTTTAAGCTCAGCGGATAGAGCACCTTCGTTCTAAGTGTGGGAGTCCGCAGTTCGAATCTCCGAAGGCGCGCCAATTCAAGCAAGGTCATATTGGTCGATGCCTGACCCCATGGATTGATCTTTGGCCTTGCTTTTCCTTGGAAATGCCTTTCTTCACCCACATTTTTCATAATGGACTCTTCGCAACTTTTTTGCCGGGAAGAATGCAAAAAGACATGGTATAGTACAATTACCGAAAGGGAAAAAACACAGACAGCAAGAAAAGGAATTCACGTCGGCGATGCGGGTTCAAGTACAGCAACGTTCACCATGGCCGCTCCATCTGAACGGTGAGGATGCCGGAAAAATCGAGACTTCGATTTCGGAAGCACATTGCAAGAACCGGAAATGCTTGATGTTATACTAAAATCACAATCAAGAAAGGAGTAAAAACAGATGTCTTTTTTAAGTTTTCTCGGCAACTATGCGGGCCGTTCCGCTTCCGAATGGGCGCGGTGTGCAGGCGAGTGGGCTGCGCAGGGTGGACACGCTTCCAACGTAAGAGACTGCTGCTATAACGCTGCACATGCGGCATTAGGAAATGACGCGACCATGGATGCGATCAAAAAGTATGCAGAGAACCTGATCCATTCTCTCATCGGATGAGCGGTCCGCCTCACCGGGCTCTACGGCTATATCGCCCAAAGCCCGGTGATAAGAAAAAGCTCTTCTCCGCAGGCAGGAAAGAAAAAGCAACAAGATGGCATCGTGAACAAAACCCTCCCGTGGTGATGCTGATTTCGACGAATTCGTTCAAGGGTGGTTTCGGCTCTTTGAGATAAACCCAGTGATGGGGATAAAGGGGCGCAAGTCCCGACTTGCCGCAAGGCGAGCTCAACGGAAAACCCATAGACAAGGTTCTGCCTTTCTGCCCAAGGGCGACTGCTGAGGGTATGGCGGAATCGGGATCGGCGGTACATACCGGTTCCTGACCCGGAAACGGGCGAGAGAGTTTTATGGATCTACGGTGCAAGTTGAGCAAGAACAAGTGCTGTATTTATCTGCCGGGGTCCCTTAAACCGAAAGGAAGGGACGGAAGGACAGAAGGGAGTCCACAAGACGAACAGGGCTGCGAATTCTGGGCCTTGTCCAAAAGACAGGGATGGTAAATGTACACCTCGTAGTCCACAAATTGACATTTTGGCTCAATGGTAAGAGCGTTAACCTTCCAGTTAAAGCTGTCGGTTCAATTCCGGCAAATGTTGCTAAGCCAAAGAGTGTACGGCTTCAGGAAGAAAATCAACTTATTGTTCTGCAATATGAACATGCAGCAAGGCCGCAAGCCGACCTGTGAGAAAGTATCGAGTAAGTGCAACTCTAAGAGACGGCAGTTTCTGAATCCCGCAAGGAAGAATGTGCCCAAAGGAAATCTATAATGTCCTGATGCAAGAGTTTGCTGGTTTTCACAAAATCAGTGTTGATGTCCGCTACTGGCTAATCCCCAGTGTGAGCACCGGTGCCAACGCCGGCTGACGCGGACGGTGCAGATCAAGCTCTCAGTCTGCACTCCCCCGTACCTCTCCTTTTTTATAATATCTGGCCTGGTAGTTCAATTGGAAGATCGTCGGACTGTCTCTCCGATGTAGATACGGGTCCGAATCCCGTTCAGGTCGCCAAACGCTTCCTTCGTCTAAAGGTAAGATATCTGACCTCCGATTAGAGGTTGCGGGTTCGAGTCCCGCAGGAAGCTCCACTTAAAGGCACGGACAGCAAATACATGCAGATACCTTCTAAGTATTACGGAGCGGGTTCGACTCCCGCGCAAGCCCGGTGGCTTCCAGCAGAAAAAACGTGCCTTGACTTTGGTCCCTTCGTTTAACGGAAGGACGCCAGGCTCTCAACCTGGAAACGTGAGTTCAACTCTCACAGGGATCACCACATGCGCTCTTAGCTTAGTTGGATAGAGCAGCGGATTTCTACTCCGCAAGTCCCGGGTTCGAGTCCTGGAGAGCGCGCCACATGCGTCTTTAGCCAAGCTGGTATGGCACCGCACTTTTAATGCGGTAATCCGGAGTTCGAGTCTCCGAAGACGCACCATGTTCCCTTCGTCTAACGGACAGGACACCCGCCTCCTAAGCAGGAAATGTGAGTTCGAATCTCACAGGGAATTCCAATCATGGCCCGGTAGTTCAACGGTCAGCTTAACGGCGAGAACAGCGGATTGTCGCTCCGCTGAGATGGCTTCGGCTCCCATTCGGGCCGCCATATGAGGCCTTCGTCTAATTGGCCAGGACACAACAGGATTCTCAATCCTGAAAGGCTGGTTCAAATCCCGCAGGCCCCACCACACGCTTCCTTCGTCCAAAGGTCAAGACACCCTCTCGTCGGGCGGGAGATGCGGGTTCGATTCCCGCAGGAGGCTCCAGCAGTCCAAAAGCACTAACAGCAATAACTCCATTTTAAGGCGTCATTGCGGGTCCGACTCCCGCCTGCGCGTCAAGCGCTGTAGTTAAACGGAATAACAACGAAAACTGTGCTTTGTCGAGGCTGCACCTAACATCCAACAGAACGAAAGAGAGGAGTTGATTTTCATGTTGGAGTTTCTGAAGAATATGGCAAACAACACGCTGACCGAGAACGGCGCGGTCACCCCGCGCACGACCGGTTCCGACTGCCTGAATCTGTTTGCCACCGTCGGCGCGCTGCGTGCGCAGACCGACACGGAGATCGAGAAGCGCTTTCTGCGCGCCTTTGCCGAGAACAAGGATCTCGCCATGAAGATCCTCTTCTATGCCCGCGACGTGCGCGGCGGCCTGGGCGAGCGCCGGGTCTTCCGGGTGCTGCTCCGTTACCTCGCCGCGAACGAGCCCGCCGCCGTCCGCCGCAATCTCCCGTTCATCGCGGAGTACGGCCGCTGGGACGACGTCCTTGTCCTGCTGGACACCCCGGTCCGCGCCGAGGCGGTGTCGCTCCTGCGGCAGCAGTTTGAGGCGGACATGGCCTCGCTTGAGAAGGGCGAGCCGGTCTCCCTGCTCGGTAAGTGGCTGCCCTCCGTCAACGCCCACAATGCCGAGACGGTACGGCAGGCAAAGCAGCTCGCCCACGCCTTCGGTCTGCATGATGCCGCGTACCGCAAGGCTCTCTCCGCACTGCGGCAGCAGATCCGTATTCTGGAGAACAACCTGCGTGAGCGGGACTACACCTTCGACTACATGCAGCAGCCCTCCAAGGCGATGTTCAAGTATCGTAAGGCCTTCCTGCGCAACGACGAGCTGCGCTACCGTGCCTTCATGCAGAAGGTCACCCGTGGCGAGGCGACGCTCCACACCGGCACGCTGATGCCCTACGAGCTTGTGGAGGCAGCCTACAACTGCACGGAGGCCGAGCGTACTTCCCTTAACGCGACCTGGAACACATTGGAGGACTTCACGAACGGCGAGAATGCCCTGGTCGTGGCAGACGGCTCCGGCTCCATGTACTGGGGCGGCAAGCCGCAGCCCGCCGCCGTGGCCCAGTCCCTGGCAATCTACTTCGCCGAGCGCAACACCGGTGCCTTCCGCAACCACTTCATCAC
>Ga0247609_10001879_pt1 | contig 23578 bp, 47 predicted proteins | sample 172DNAGHGlowgp2_FD_193487 | JGI IMG/M metagenome (GOLD analysis project Ga0247609, IMG submission 193487) | Sheep rumen microbial communities from Palmerston North, Manawatu-Wanganui, New Zealand - 1728 DNA GHGlow gp2 | ecosystem: Host-associated > Mammals > Digestive system > Stomach > Rumen ...
AATGGAAAGCCATTGATACTCTTCAAAGAATGTTTATGGAATTACACAGAGAACTAAGACTTATAAAACCATTAACTTTTCCTGTGTCAACAACTGCTTTAGTACATAATAATAAAGAATTCCTTGACAAGGAATATAAGGAGTTGTGTGCTGAAGAATGGGCTAAAGGAGGAAGTTTCTTCTGCTATAATAGTGATAATCCTTCATCTTTGGCTAGTTGTTGTAGAGTCTTGAATGAAATAAGTGATAATACTTTCAGTTCAACTACAGGAATGACTGGTATTATGACAGGCTCTTGTAATGTTATTACTCTTAATATCAATAGGATTGTTCAAGATTGTGCTAGAAAACATAACTATTGCATGTTGGAATATAACCAACCACAATATATATCTATTTATGGAAGGTTTTTAGATTGCTTAAGAAACGATTTAATTGAAATTCTTGAGAGAGTATATAAATATCACATTGCATTTAAAACAATGCTTTATGATTATGAAGACAAAGGAATGTTTACCGCTTCAAATGCAGGATATATCTATATGAAAAAACTATATAGTACCATAGGAGTAATTGGATATTTTGAAGCAGCAAAGTTTTTAGGAATAGAAACTTCTAACAATAAAGAATATAAGAAGTTTTTATCTATTATTTTAGGTACTATCAAAGAACAAAATAAGATACATTCAATTAATGATAAGAAAAGACCATTCTTATTTAATAGTGAATGTATTCCAGGGGAACAAACAGCCATTCGTTTCTATGATAAAGATAAGAAGGATGGCTATTATGTTCCAGAAGACCAAAATCTATATAACTGTTACTTTTACAATCCTTGGGATAATACATCAGTGTTAGATAAACTAGCTCTTCATGGAAGAGATATAAACAAATTTAGTGATGGAGGACAAGCTTGTCATGTGAATTTGGATGCTCATTTGACTAAGGAGCAATATCTTAAGATACTGGATTTTGCATTAGCAAATGGCACAAATTATTTTACTTTCAACATCCCAATGAGTGAATGCAAGGATTGTGGCCATACAGTAAATTCACCAATAGATAAGTGTCCTATATGTGGTTCTAATAATATAAGGTATTGGACAAGAATAATTGGATATCTTACTGCTATAGACAATTGGTCAAAAGGTAGACAAATAGAACAAAAGACTAGAGTCTACACTAAAGAAGAAGATATTAAACTCTAATTCAAATATAGAAAAGGAACAAACAAGCAGGGGTAGAAATACTCCTGCTTTTATTATATATGATTAAATATACAGAAACACAAGTTACTTTTTCAGAAATTCCTGATGAGATATCTCTGTGTATTAATATAAGTAATTGCCCACATAGATGCGTTGGATGCCACTCTCCACATTTGCAGGAAGATGTTGGAGAAGAGTTGACTTTTGAAGTACTGGATAAACTTATCAATAAAAATAGAGGAATTACTTGTGTTTGTTTTATGGGAGATGCAGGAAGCCCAATGTCAATAGCTATTTTTGCAACACACATAAAGAACATGTTTGGTTTAAAAACAGCATTATACACTGGACTTGATTATCATCTTAACAGTATGGCAGAAGTAGTAATTCATCCTCATACTGAATGGTTTGACTATATCAAGACAGGCCCATACATAGAGGCTTTAGGTCCTCTCAATAAGAAAACAACAAACCAGAGAATGTATAAGAAGATTTCTGATAAACCAATTAAATTTGAGGATATAACTTATAAATTTCAGAAAGGAGAAAATAATGTTTGAAGAAAATTCTATAGTACGATGTATAGCAAAAGAATTAAATAAATTTACTGAAGGAAATGCATATAGAATAATAAGTAAGGATTTTGAACATTCTAAAGGGTATGAGTATGGAATAGTCAATGATGCAGGATTAATTGATTATTTTGATGAAGGAACAATTGAAGAGAATTTTACAGATAAGGATGTTCCAGATAAAATAACTTATTTTTCAAGTGCAAATGAAGAATCTGAGATTAAAGATAATGTAAACCATCCTTCACATTATACTTGGTTGAAAGATTTGTGTGGTGTAGAACCTATTGATATTTGCAGGCATCTTGATTTTGATTTGGGGAATACATTGAAATATATCTTAAGAGCAGGACATAAGAAAGATATTTCAATGACTGAAGGGGAAAAGACAATTGAAGATTTGAAAAAAGCAATATTCTATATTAATGATAAAATAGAAATGTTGGAAAATGAAATTAAAAACAAACAATAAATTTAGCAAATGGTTGTTTAAGTTAGCTTGTAAATTTGGGTATACTGCTTTTTATTTAGAACCTAAAACAGTATATATCACTCCAAGGAATTTTACAAAATTATCTTGTACAATAAAAGTACCAGAGAGTGAGTATATTGGACAAATTAAGAGTGAGTTTAGGCAAAGAGACTATATTAATTATGCACTTTATAATGAACTTGCTAAAAATGTGGTATTTAGAGACAATATTAAACTTACAAGTAAATTTAATCCAGAGGATAATACAACAACCGTTTATGCTAAAATATTTATTTTAAATAAGAAAGGATTAGAAGATTTTTATGAAAGATATTAAAGTTAAAATAAAGAGATTATCTGAAAATAGTAAGATACCTCAATATGCCCATCCTACTGATGCAGGAATGGATTTATATGCTACTGGTGTTGAGTATGATAGTCGTTCTGAAATAGTAAGTTATAATACAGGGATAGCCTTGGAAATACCAGAAGGATATGCTGGTTTTATATTTCCAAGAAGTAGTATTTATAAGTATGATTTACAACTTACTAATTCCGTTGGAGTCATAGATAGTTCATACAGAGGCGAAATAAAATTTAAGTTTAGGGCTACAGATGTTCCTATCTCAAAGCTTACTAATATTTATAATATAGGAGATAGGATAGGTCAACTTATTATATTGCCTTATCCTAAGGTAGTGTTTGAAGAAGTAGATGAATTACAGTCAACTGATAGAGGTGATGGGGGATTTGGAAGCACAGGTGTTAAATGACAGTTTTATTAATAGTATGTCTTCTATTAATTACTTGTGAATTAGCTACAATATTTTATTATAGAAAGCTAAGATTTAAAGAAACAAACAATTATCACGATATAACTGAATTTAAGACAAAGATTAGTAAAACTGGACTTATATATGTGCCTTTCACTTGTAATGGAAAAGAACTTAATTTTTTATTGGATACAGGAAGTACTATTTCTTATATAGATACTCAGACAGCTATTGAGTTAGGATGTAAATTCCAAAATTGTAATGAGTCTGTTACTGGCTTAGGAGGAAATCAAGAAATAACAGAGTATTGTGAAATAAAGCTTGAAACTCCTACAACTGTAACTGAAATAGAACTTCCTTTGGCTAACTTCAAACATGCTTTTTCTCAGGTAGAGGAAGAGAGTGGTATTGAAATACATGGATTGCTTGGAAATAACTTTCTTCTAGCAAGTAAGTATATTATTGATTACGATAAAATGATGGTATTTAAACCAAAACATAAGAATAAATGATTTATTTGGTATCTGGACAACAGAGTCTTTTTGAATTAGATGGGATAAAAAATATCTCAGTGGAAGAGTCTATTGATAAAATAAGTAAGTGGCCTATGGTCCAATATGATTCTGAAACTGATGGAAAGAATCCTCATCTTTGCAATTTGCTTTGCACTCAATTTGGAGATACTGAAGGTAGAGACCAAGTGGTAGTTGATATTACCACTGTCTCTCCTTTAAAGTATAAAGAGTTGTTAGAGAATAAATATATAATAGGACATAATCTTAAGTTTGATTTGCAGTTTTTATATAATTATGGTATTATACCAAGAAAGGTATATGATACTATGATTGTAGAACAGCTATTATATTTAGGCTTTCCTTCTGGACAAATATCTTATAGTCTCCAAGCAGTAGCTTTAAGAAGACTAAATAAAAATGTAGATAAATCTATAAGAGGTCAAATTATATGGAGAGGATTGGATGAGAGTGTAATCAACTATGCAGCATATGATGTAGTCCTTCTTTATGATATAATGCAATCTCAAATAAAAGAATGCAAAGAAAAAGAATGTTTAGTTGGAGCTAAACTAGAGTGTGATGTAGTACCTGCAATGGCTTACCTGGAATGGTGTGGAATAAAGTTGGATGAAACAAAATGGAAAGCCAAGATGCAAAAAGACAAAGAGAATCTTGATAAGTCTTTAAAAGCTTTGAATGATTATTGTATATCAAATCCTAAGTTACAAAAGTGGGTATATGTAGATAATCAACTTGACTTATTTGCTGAATTTGACCCAACACCAAAGTTTAGGATAGATTGGCAAAAAGATGAAGCAAAGCAAGTGTTTAAAGCCCTTGGATTTAATTTAGTTGCAGTTAGTAAAGTCACAAACAAAGAAGCTGATTCTGTGCAAGAAAAGAATCTTAAAACCCAAAAAGGAATAGATGATAAATTCTTAAGTCTATACTTTGATTATCAAGGATATTATAAACTCACTACTTCTTTTGGTCAAGGTCATTTGAATCTAATTAACCCTGTTACAGGAAGGCTTCATACTAACTATTGGCAAATAGGTACTTCAACTGGAAGAATGTCATCAGGTTCAGGTGAAGATGCTGATTTAGCAAAGTATAAGAAGTTAAGTAAGGTTAAGATGGTTAATATGCAACAGCTTCCACATGATGTAGAAACTAGAGCATGTTTTGTTTCAGAAAAAGATAACCTATTTTGCTCTTGTGATTACAGTGCTATGGAAGCAAGAATAGGTGCCGAAGTATATAATGAAAAGAAATTACTTGACGAATTCTTATATGGCTCAGGTGATTCTCACGCTGCTTATGCCAAAGCTGTGTTTTCTGAAGAACTGAAAGATATTGATACTAAAGATGTAAAGAGTAAAAGACCTGATTTAAGAAATAAAGTAAAGAGTATTGAATTTGCTGTTCAATTTGGTAGTGATGGTACTGCTGTAGCTCCTCAATTAGGTATACCTGTTGAAGAAGCAAGAACATTAGTTACAAATTTGCTTAGTGGAATGACGGGTTTAGCTTCTTTTAAAATAAGAGGAAGCAAGGAAGTGAGAAATAAAGGATATGTCCTTATAATGAAAGATACTGGGCATAAACAATATTGGTGGGATTGGAAAGAATGGAAAAAAAGGCAAGCTTCATTTACTCCTGAATTTTGGGAAGACTATAAACTAAAGCATAAAGGAACTGGTGATGATGTTGCTATGACAGTTAAAAAGCATTTTGAAGCAGCTTCTACTTGGGATAGAGCTGCTTTGAACAGTCCTACACAAGGTGGTGGAGCCATAGTTCTTAAAACAGCTATAGTAAATCTTTTTAATTGGGTTATAGATAATAATTATTTTAATAAGATATTATTTTGTAATTTTACTCATGATGAAATCAATACTGAATTTCCTAAAGAATTAAAAGATACTTATCCAAATATAGTGTCAAAAATAATGCAAGACGCAGCAGCTAAATTTTATCATAAATTGCCTATTCCAGCAGAAGCATCTGTCGGAGACCATTGGATACATTAAATTTTATTAATATGGATTTTAGTGAACTTAGAGTTGGACACAGACTTAAATGTGTCAGAGAATATGAATTATTGCCTTTTAAGGTAGATACTGAATATGAAGTAGTTAATGTAAATGATGGAAGAGTTATTATTTGTGAAGTAGGACATAAGGATGAAATATATCCTCTTGACATATCAATATGTATGGATTACTTTGAATTTAGTCCATCTGCTTCTCCAGTAGTGAGAGGTTTTAGAATAGAAAAAGAAGAAGAAAAGCCAGAAGAACAAGCTGACAATAAAGAAGATAATAAAATAAAGGAATCTTTATCTGAAATTGGCAAATTAGCTGAAAAGGATTTAAATACTTTTGACTTATTAGTAAGAGATTTTGGATTAAACTATCCTCTAATGGAACTTACAAAGAGTTTTGAAAACTTTAAGAAAGCATGTTATTCAGATATAGCTAATGACCAATATTATGAAGCATTAAAGAACTGTCTATTAGATATTTCTAAAATTTCTATACAAACAATTTCTTGGATTGATGAAACAAAAGACTATGATGAAACAGTGGAAGAATGAGATTCCTTTATTTAATAGACATAGAAGTAAAGTATATTTAGAACATAAAGAAGATAATATCTATTATTTAAGAGGAGACGAAGAAGCCTTGATGGCAGTAGGAGTTACTTTTGATGGTAACCCTAATAATATAACAGCTGTAGATCCATCAGGAGGACCTTATATTTCAGTAGGGTCAGAGATTATTAAAGGTTATACAGTAGAAAGTATTGAATTTATTAAAGGAGAAGGTTTCAAAATTAAATTCAAATAATAATGAGTTATTTTAAACCAACGAAGACTGTTTATTTAAGCAATAATAATGAAGAAATCAGGGAGAAACTCAAGAATTTGGGTTTCTCCCTTTGTATTTGTACTGAATTTGAAGATAATCCTTGGCTATACTTTAATGGAATGTCAACTGATATTCATGGGGCTGGAGTAGGCCATAATTCAGAATTTAACCCACTTCCTATAAAAAGATTAAAGGAAGAAATCATGAGTATTGCTAAGCAAGGAGAGAAAGTAATTATTTGTAATTCAGTGGAAGATTTTGTCAAAGAAATAAATATTTATAAAAATGAAATTAATCCAAACAAAGAATGCCAGTGTGAATTACTTGGCGAAGGTTGTTGAAATAAAAGACTTTTTTCCACATCCTAATCCAGAAGTAACCAAGCTTAAGGTATGTAAAGTAGATGGCTACAATATGATTGTAGGTATTGGTGAAAAGGAAGGTGTTTATGTATATTTTCCTGCTCTTAGCCAGATTAATTCCAATCTATTATCTTATGCAAATTTATATAGACATGGTAATCTAAATTCAAACCCTGAGAAAACAGGATTTTTTGAAGACAATGGAAGAGTAAAAGCAATAAAACTTAAAGGAATGGTTTCTGAAGGTTTTCTATTGCCTTTTGAAGTTCTTCAGAACTGGTTAATGGATTCTGTAAATAAGAAAATAGATGATGAAGAGTCTTGTATAAACAAAGAGTTTGATGCTGTAGAACATAATGGTAAAGAGATTTGGATTAACAAGAAGTATATTATAATTGAGCAAAGAACTCACGGTCCAAACGAACCTAAAGAAAGAGCCAATGTAAAGAAATATGATAAGCTTGTTGAAGGACAATTTAGATTCCATTATAATACAGAAAAACTAAGAAGCAATCCTTATGCAATCCAAAAAGATGATATTATACATATTAGTAGTAAGTTTCATGGCACATCTGCAATTTCTGCAAATGTGATATGTAAGTTTCCTAAATCTTGGATTGGAAGAATTATAAGCAGAATCCATAATATGTTTAATAAAGAAAACAAGATTGCAGATGTAGACAATAACTATAGGTATGATAATGTCTATGCCTCAAGAACTGTTGTAAAAAATAAGTATTACAATAAGTCTGTAGGTCTTGGATATTACAAATGTGATGTATGGGGAGAAGCCAATAAGGTTCTTTCTTCATTAATTCCAAAAGGTTACACATTATACTATGAGATAGTAGGATTCCTTCCTACTGGAGGTTATATACAAAAAGATTATGATTATGGGTGTTTACCGCCTGAAGAAGGAGAGAAATATACCATAAACAAACACTTTAGGATAATTGTATACAGAATTACCATTACTAACGCTGATGGTAGAGTGTTTGAATTATCTCCAAAGGAAGTGCAATATTGGTGTAAAAACAATGGTTTAGAGCCCGTTATTGAACTATATTATGGAAAAGCATCAGACCTTTATCCAGATATTAAGGATTCTGAGAATTGGAATGATGCATTCATAGACAAATTAGCAGATGACAAGAATTTCTATATGGAACTTGATTCTCCTGATTGTAAGAATAAAGTACCTCACGAAGGTATAGTAATTAAAGTAGATAATATGACACCTAATGCAGTTAAACTTAAGAGCTTTAGATTTCTTGGAAAAGAAAGTGAAGAGCTTGATAAAGGAATTGCAAATATTGAAGACAATAACTAATGGAAAACTTTGATTTAGGAAAATTAGATATTAATGGCAAGAGGCAAATTCTTGTCTTGCAAGGTGTGCCAGCATCTGGTAAAAGCACTTTTGCTAGAAAGTTGGCTACTGAACATACCAATTGGGTGATAGTCAATAGAGACTCTATGCGTAAAGCTAGGGGTACCTATTGGCTACCAAGCCAAGAAGGTTATATAGATGAATTGGAAAAAGGAGCAGTTATATTTGCTTTAAATCATGACTTAAATGTTATTATAGATGCAACTAACCTTAATCCAAAAACTATAGAAAAGTGGCATAAAATTGCTGATATTGCTGCTTCTAAAATAGACTTTAAGTTATTTAAAATCTCCTATAAGGAAGCTATGGAAAGAGATAACAATAGGGAAGATAAAGTTGGAGAAAAGACAATGAGGAAATTCTTTAGAACTTATTTCCCAGAACTTCTATATAATTATACAGACGATAGAATTATAACACTACCTAATTCAGATAAGGAAAGTATTATCTTATGTGATATAGATGGTACTATAGCATTACATAATGGTAGAAATCCTTTTGATTATGATAAAGCGTTAGAAGATACTTTTGACCCTAGAATGAAGACTTTTCTTAATAGTCTATCACAATGCTATAAGATAATCTTCTTCTCAGGCAGAAGTGAAGATTCCCGTGATGTTACTCAAAAGTGGTTGGAAGACAATGGTTTTGGAGAACATCAGCTTTATATGAGAAAACATAATGACTATAGGTCTGATGATATTGTAAAGAAGGAAATGTATTTTGAATACATACAACCTAAATACAATGTAGTATGTGTATTTGATGATAGGGATAAAGTAGTGAAGATGTGGAGAGATTTAGGTATCTTATGTTGTCAAGTTTATTATGGTGACTTTTAAACAATATTAAATATGTATAGAATACTAGTAACAGCTAACAAGTGTTATGCACTCAAATTTGATAATGAAGAGGAACTTATGGAAGATGCCTATGAATTTATGCAAAATGGAGATGTAGTAATGCTTGCAAACGATTTAGATGATGTAAGGTCTCTTACAGGTCTTGATATAGAAGAAGTATTTACGGATTAATAATAAAGCCTACAATGCAAGTATTACTATGCCGAGAGCAACGAACCTTATTGAGATTGGCCACTCAAAAAATATGTGTGACGGGTCGGCTACAGCAAACTTTGAGTTACTGGATGGCGAGCTTAGATGTAGCCATTTATTTAACCATACAGAAATGTATGGAGAAGAATTAGAATACTTGTGTTTATGGTTTATATAAAGAGAAATAAAATGAGAGATTGGATTAAAATACTACTCAATTTGTTATTATTCTTCGCATGTGGAATGATAAACTATTATATGTTTAAATCTGATGGTGCCTTCTTAGGTGGATTTATGGGGTCTATAACAATGGATTATTTACTATTTAAATACAAACAAAAATGAACTACAAACAGAAATACAAAGAAGCTCTTGAAAGAGCAAAATATCTTAAAGAAAATACTGATAGTGTTGGAGCATTAGATATTAGTACTTGTTTTGAACAAATCTTCCCCGAACTCCGTGAGTCCGAGGATGAGAGGATAAGGAAAGCATTATTTGAACACTTTGGTACTTATCATAGTGGAAGTGCTATAACCAATGATGTTGTAGTAGAAGATGTTCTTACTTGGCTTGAAAAACAAGGTGAAAAAGAAACCCTTTGTGACAAATGTAGAAAAGAACAACCGTCCCATTCTTGCCAAGATATAACAGCATTAGAAAGATGTGCATTAGAAAAGCAAGGTGAGCAGAAGCCTACTAATAAGGCTGAACCAAAGTTTAAGGTTGGTGATTGGATTACTAATGGTGAATATACTTGGAAGGTAACAGATATTAAACCATTAGATTATATCCTACAATTGCCAAATGGAGTTGTGGTATACGATGCCACATCTTATGTAAATGAACATTTTCATCTTTGGAATACCCAAGATGCAAAAGATGGTGATGTTCTTGCTGATGAAAAACCTTTCATCTTTAGAGGTTTTGGAGATAGAGAGCATCCAAATAATCCTACCGCTTATTGTGGTATTACCACATCAGGTACTTTTATCTTATCAACTGAAAATGAATGGTGGACAGCAGATGATTTTTATCCAGCCACAAAAGAACAGCGTGACCTACTATTCCAAAAGATGAAAGAAGCAGGTTATGTGTGGGATGCTGAGAAGAAAGAGTTGAAGAAGATTGAACAGAAATCTGCTGAGTGGAGTGAGGAGGATAAGGAAATGCTCAAAGACATTATTAGCGGATTAAAGGCCCAAAAATCACTCACCTTTGCTCATGATAATCAGGGTAATGCACAGATGAATGCAAGGATTGATTGGCTCCAGTCTCTTCCAGAAAAGTTCGTTCTTGAACCAAATCAAGAATGGAGTGAAGAGGATGAAAAAATGTGCCAAGAAACTATTGATTGGTTTGAAAAGAAATGTTTTCCTTATGCACTTGAAAGTGAAAATCCAGCAAGAGAAAGTATTGCTTGGCTTAAATCCCTCAAGCCTAACCATTGGAAGCCAAGTGAGGAACAGATGGAAGCAATAAAGTTTTGTTGTGCAAATTTTGAAGAATATGATGCACTGAAATCACTTTACAATGACCTAAAAACTTTAATATGACACAGGAAGAATTATTTGATAAAGTTTTCAATTGCGTTTACGGATGTATAGACGGTACATTTCTTCATTGTAATATAAAAGATGGAGTATGTAGATGCGATAATTGTGAATACTTTAAACAACTTTGAATCATGATACAAGAAGAAAAACAACTACTTATTCAAGTTTTATGCACTTTGTTACCTTATGGAGTGCAAGGAATGTCGTCGGAAGGAGTAGTATCACCATTACTTACAAGAGGAGAAGCAGATTGGGATATTCTAACTTCACTTAATTATAGAATAGTAAAACATGGATGGAAGCCATTTCTTCGACCAATGTCAAGTATGACGGAGGATGAGTTTAAAGAATTGAAAAATGATACTGGACTAAATTATTATCAACTTGAATTGGTCTTTTGGGCGGATGGTTCTGCTACTTTAGAGTTTTATCTTGAAGAAGTGCCACAGTATTGTGTTATAAATGTGTTTAACTGGCTTAACAAAAAACATTTTGACTACAACGGGCTTATCACAATGAATCTTGCATTAGAAGCACCCAAGGATATGTATAACACTAAAATTGAATAATTATGGAACAATTCTCATTAGAAAAATATCTTAAAAACCCAAACCGCAAAATCACTACGAGATATGGTGATAGAGAAGTTAGAATTATATGCACTGATAGAAAAGATAAGCGTCCTATAGTTGCTTTGATGGTGGATATGGATGATGGTTCTGAATATATAACATCACATTCTATAAATGGTTGGATTGATGATGAAGAAAAATATCCAGACAAACGAGACCTTCTCTTTGCAGACGAGGAAGAGGAGTTGACTGAGTTTGAGAAGGCAGTTAAGCAAGTTATGTGGACAGCATACAATTATGATGATTGTTCAAATGGAAAAGATGTTGATGATATTTCCAATGTAAAAGCAACATCAAAAACACTACTCGACTTGGCAAGAAAGGAACTTGAAGCAAACTATTACACCAAAGTATTAGATGATAGAATGGTGTTTAAGTCAGAGTTACATGCTACAGATTTACAAACTGCTTATGACATGGGTAAACAAGATGCCTTGAAAGACTTGCCGAAGTGGAAGAAAGCTGAAAAAAATGAAGAACTTGATTGTCATGTGGCAATTCAGCAAGATGACAGAGTTGTGCTTTCTGATTTTGTACAAAAAGATGAGTATTATATTACTCTTGATGTATTGAAAACCTTACCAAAAGAAGAATAAACTATGAAAAAACTAATCCTATTATTAGCACTTGCATTTGTGATGTTCGGGTGTAACATGCATCCACATATTACAGATTATGGTGTTATAGAGCAAGTAGAACTGTATGAAAATAGAAAAATATCTACTAATTACACAACTAAATATCGTGTTAGAGTAAGTGCAGATTTTAATGCTAATTGGGTATCCCACGTATACCTTTACACTAATTATTTGTATCAAATTGGTGATACCATACAAATAGCGAAGAGGAATTAATCCGTAAAATTAAGGAATAATGAGTAGAGAAGAAGAAATTAAGCAAGCTGCAAAAAATAGAGCAGACCAATATGAACACCCTGTTGATTGGAATAACTGCTACCATCATTATATTCAAGGTGCAGAATGGGCTGACCAACATCCAAGAAAAGGACTTTGGGATAGTGAGAAAGTCATAAAGTTTATTAAAGAAGAGCTTCCTTATTATGTTGAATTGAATTGTGTATTTGATGAAATTCAAGTAAACTACAACAAATTCAAAAACAACTTTATTCATGATTTGAAAAAAGCAATGGAGGAATAAACCATGTCAGACAAAGAACTAATCAAGCAAGAGATTGAAAGATTACAAAAAGAGGTTTATAATCACGATTTTGCTATAGATTATTCGGCTAATGGAGCATTAATCAAGGTTCTTCAATTCATCGACTCCCTTCCAGAAGAATCTATTCAGAAACATACTTGAAATTGAAAAAGTCATGATACCAATATGTGGAAACTGCAAATCATGGAAGCCTTCCATAGAATTTTGTAAAACTAAAAACAAACCAAGAAAATGGTGTTCAACGTGTAGCGTTTTTAAACAACAAAGCCATGATAGAGAAGATACTAAAAGAAATCAATAGACTCAAGAATGAGTTAGATGGATACTCTGCCTTGGAAGCATTGGATTATATTGAAGCCTATATCAATACTCTTCTAGAAGAACCTGCAAGCGAGGGCATAGAGAACGAGATTGAACGCTTCGCCTATTCGCTTCCGCACAGCGCAGATGGCTTTTGGCCAAAAGATATAGACCCTAAAAACGTGGAGGCAAGGACAAAGTACGGCGTTCACCATTACTGGAGTTACGAGCAGGTGATGAATATTGCCCGCCACTTCGCTGAATGGGGAAAAAACCATTTCGAGGATAAGAGCGAAAAGGTAAGTGAGGATTTGGAGGAAGAAATCACAAAATGCTATAAAAGTCGGAATGATTTAATGATGACAAGAAAGCAGTTTGGAGAACTTATTCATCGGTTTACTGAATGGAAGAAACAGCAAATGAAAGAAGCTCTACAAACTGAATATGAGAAAGGCCTGTTTGATATGAGGGAGGAGATGATGAAAGATGCTGTTTATGGATATGTTTCATTATGTCATGATTATCCTCGTAGAAGAAGTCTTGTTGCAATTGCAGATGGGCTTGTAAATTTTGAATATGCTGAAAAGGTTAAAATCATAATTTGTAAAACTGAACAACAATGAGCAAGATTGCAGAACAAAAGGCTTTGGAAGCATATCCAGAAGATTATGCGTATGTAAAATGTGATAATGAAGATACAAACTATACTGAAATTGATGATGAAGGAACAAAATGGCTAAAAATTGACTCCAATAAAGAATTTAGAGCTGTATACACAAAAGGCTACGACCAAGCCATGCAAGACTTCATGGAGAAGGCTTGTATATTCTTAAAAAACAGAACAATGGCAGAACTGTGTCTTGATTCTGAATTAACAGAACTTGTAGATGATTTTATTGAACATTTCAAAGACCACATGCAAAATGAAAGCGAGAATTAAAGGAACAAACACAATCGTAGAATGTATTGACACTGGAACTTTAATCAATGAGAACAAAGGTATCGAGTGTAGACATTCTAATGGAGCAATAGAAGTAATCCCTGGCGATTGCCTTATTGAATTAGAGAATGACTTCGATTGGCAATCCTTTCGAGCATTAGCAGCGAAGGATATTCTGTGTGCCATCATCAACCGAGAAAGTTCGTTTACAAGAAACGGAGAAGTAGTTGTATCTCATAAAGATTTCATCGAAATGGCAATAGAAGATGCAGATGTATTAATTGCTAAACTAAAAGAAAAGGAGGAGAAATGATTACAACAACAAGAGTGTGGAATATTGATAATCAACTTGTAGTTGCTGACACTATCGAGGAAGCAATAGCAATTAGAAAAGAATATGATAAGGATTATTATGACCATAATACCATCAATGAAGTAAAATTAGTTACAGTTACAAACTGCGTCACTGAAGTAGCTTTTGCGATTAAAAAAGAGGGGAAATGAAACAATTAGGATTGACTTCAATTGAGCAGTCTAAGAAACTTGTTGAAGCAGGATTAGACCCCAATACTGCTGATATGTGGTGGGTTGCGTTAAATTGGTTGGAGACTAAATATAATGTAAAAGTAAAACAAGAAGGAATAAACCAGCCTGAAAATGCTGTTCCTTGTTGGAGCCTTGGAGCATTGATTGGATTGCTGCCAAAAACAATCGAGACAAAGAAGCCTAAAAACTTATATTTCCCAGAAATACTACCATCAAACAATTGTGTCGCTTATACAGCACTCAATAAAAACAAAGAGTATGTATTCTTAAAGCTATTTGCTACTGGTGTTGAAAGCGATGCAACATTGATTGATAATATGGTATCAATGATTTGTTGGCTTTTGGAAAACAATTATATTAAGAAGGAGAAATAAAAAATGAACGAAGAATTTAGAAAACTTGCACAACCGCTTGTGGAATACCTTCGCAAGCATTATCATCCACATGCAAGAATCATCATTGATTATGAATCTGCTGAAATTGTAGAAGGTGTATTAGCAGAACCATTCCAAAAATCAATGGCATAAAATTAAAGTACTATGAAACAAATCACCGATGACTATTGCAGCTTTGAAATTGCCAAACTCTTGAAAGAGAAAGGGTTTGATGGAGAATGTAGAATGACATATCGTGAGCATGATATGCAAATGATTTATTATACACCAAATCCAAACAACTTACTTAATTTTACAACAAACAGGGAAAAGTTAGAAAAGCATTCAAAGAAGCAACACTGTGATTACGCTTTATGCCCAACACATCAGATGGCTCTCAAATGGTTGAGGGAAGTGCATAAATTACATATTTATGCAGAACCTTATTGGCCACAAGGTGATATGAGGAATAAAATGAGGTGGCAAGGATTTGTTGTAGATTTAAATACAATAAATGGAGACAGTCAATGCTATGCTGATTCACCCGAAGAAGCCATAGAGAATAGAATAAGATTTGTACTTGAAAACTTGATATGATTACATCAGACAAAGCAAAGAAAATAGTAATTGATTCAGTAAAAAGAATTATAAAAGTTGAAGATGCAGAAAATTGGCTTCAACATAATCAAACAGCTTATCAATTGGCAATGGATGTTGCTTTATATGCTTATTATCAAGCAAAAGAAGAAGAAGCTGAAAGATTTAGAGAAAAAGTATTTAGACAAATTCAAAACTTAATGTGATATGACTAAAGAAGACTATATGCGTTTACCGAAAGAAAGGCTTGCTGCACTACTTGCAGAGAGGGACAGTTTAGAAGAAACTATTGAAGATAAAATTTCAGAAAAGCTTGCTGAATTATTACACAATCCATTAGTTCCATTACCTCAACAACCTAATAATCCTTATAAGCCGATAAGTGTATTATATGGTTGTCCTGTTGACTCCCCAGATATAATATATGATGTTAATTCAAAATCTAATACTTGATTTAATATGAACAACGAAGAACTTGTTAATATATTATCAAAGGAACTGAATGTCCAAGCGATGCTTGTTAATTGCATTGGAATTTCCGTGGCAAAAGTCAAGGATGTAGATTTCAAAAAGAAAATCCAAAACACCCTTGCTTATCTTGATTGTGGTGCCTATGAAGAAGACGTAAGGATGGGTTTCAGAATATTTGCAAAGGAACTTGAAAAAATTATAGAACAATGAACAACTCAGAAAAAGCCAAAGAAATTGCCGAAAACTCAAAGCAATACTTCTATCACGATGAATATGAATGCGGACTTGCTTGCACATTACGGATGGCTCAATGGAAAGATGAGCGATTTTCAAAATTCCTATTATGGCTTGATGATAATTATGTCATTAGGAAATTCGATGATGGAGAACCTATGACTTATGCAGAACTGATTGATAACTTTAAATCCAACAGTTATGAACACAATACTACAAAAACGGATTGAGGAAGCGGCAAAAGATATAGCAGAATTATGCCCTGATTGCGATTTACATTGCAAAGGCCCCAATCCTTGTATCCCAAAGATACTGTATCAAAAATTGATAGAGATTTCTATCTTTGCCTTGCAGAACCAATGGATTTCAGTTGAGGAAGATTTACCTCCTTATGATAAAGTAGTTATAGGAATGGATTATATGCCTGAACTTGCTTGGGATGACCAAACAATTATCTTCGTTCATAGAAGCAATAATCCTGATGTCGTTACTGATAAAAACAAGTTTTGTGTATATCCACCTACTTTTCGTAAAGTTACACATTGGATGATAATTCCAAGTTTAGAAGGAGGTGAGAAATGACATCAAAAAATGTAGTTAATGCAACAATAGTCTTTGAATTTGATAATGGAGAATATGCAATTACTGGAACCAAAGATAAGGTAGTTATTGATACATGTGCTGCTTTATTGCAATTCAAGAAAATGCCTAAAGAATACTTTAAAAACTATTCGTTAGCAGAATTAGATATTGAAGGAGGTGAAGAATGACTGTAAATAACTTTCAACTAATTGAAGAATATATGAACTCTCATCCTTGTAAGGAAGGAGAATTCCATTTTCTTCAAATCATACAAAGAAACAAAGAGAATCCATATTTAGGAAGTAACAATCATGTAATAAGAGAATACATGGTTGAAAACTCTGAATATTTGGAAAAACATAAGAATGAAATAAGTATATTGTGTCAACTTTTCAACGCAAGAGCATATATTCATATATCAAAGAAAACCTATAAAGATGTAGGATTTCAAGTATTAAATACTCTTGCTGAATACTTAAGCCAAGAAAACTATCATGGTGTAAAACATTTATATTCAACATCAGTTGGAAGATGTAAAAGCAGTAATAAGACTTTTCTTGTAGATATTGATACAAAGGAAAAAGAATTTGTTGATGAATGTATAGAATGTATAAATTATGATTGTCAGCCATTCGATAATATAAATAAAGTAATTCTGACAGTTCCTACATTACATGGATTTCATATAATAACAAAGCCTTTTGATTTAAGACATTTTGGAGAGTCATATCCTAATGTCGATGTGCATAAAAATAATCCTACCTTATTATATTATAAAGAGATATAAGCATTATGACTTACTTGATAGATATTGAAGAACCTGAAGAAGGTTTGAAGAAAACAGAAAAAATTGAAGCACCTTGTATTGAAGATGCTGAATTAATTATAAAAGGACAATTCCCAAGTTGGCATATATTAGATATTAAAGAATATAAAATGTTTGATAACGGTTATTCAAAAATAGACGACCATAACCCATATCCTGAAGAATAAAATAAAAATATTATGAGAAAACAATTTAATTTAAGCAACAGAGAAAGTGTATATAATGCTCCTACTATTCCTTGGGATAGTGATACTTACACCCCAGTGTCCAATAAATTTATTATGGATACAATAGAAGACAAACTTAGAAATCTTGGATTAACTATAAAGAATGAGAGCTATAAAACAACCAATACTAATACAGGTTTAGTTAAAGGAGTAATTGGTTCTTACGATATTAGTATAGATGATGGAGAGTTTGGACAAAGACTTATGTTTAGAAACTCCTATGATAAGACTATGAGCTTTGCTGTGGTGGCAGGCAGCTGCTGCCTTATCTGTAGCAATGGGTGCATAGCAGGAGATTACCAATATAAGAGAATTCATAAAGGAGTTATCTTAGGTGAAACTAGTACTACCAAAGAAGATATTGTGACCAATATTAATGGAGGAATCTCAGTATTGCAAACAGCGTTTGAAAATATTGTAAGACAAATGAATGAATTAAAGCACTTTGAAGTTAGTCCACAAGATGCTTATAATATCCTTGGTGAGTTGTTCTTTAAGAAGGAAGTGCTTACTATAACTCAAATGTCTATAATTAAGAAAGAGTTAAGTTTTAGTAAGAACTTTAAGCACTTGTTTGATAAAGACTTTACTGCCTTTGATTTGTACAATCATGTGACACAATCCCTAAAGTCCTCACATCCAATAAGTTACATTTCTGACCATATTAGTACTCATGAATTATTTAAGGAAATGTTTAAATTAAGTTAAATGGACTATAAATGGCATAAATGTAGGCAAGGAGAAATGCCAGAAGATATTGCTTCTCCTGAAATGATAATTCATAAAGGAATAAAAGAAGAATATAGTGGTTATATAGGAAATATTCTATGTTATAACCCAAACGATAATATAAAATTACAATATTGGATTGGTAGCAGATATCATGGATGTGCAACTCACCTTAATTCTGAGAAAGTGGATATATTCCCTTGGCGTTGGAGTTATAATACTCCTACTTACTGGAAATTTATAGAACCTATAAATAATAAAAAAGATGAAACTAATTAATCAATCTGCTCAATACCTGCCTCAACAAGCAGGTATTGACGGTATTTATAAGCAAATAGAATTAGCTGGAAGAACATCATATCTCAGTTGGGATAAGATGACTGATGATTCTGCAAAGAAGTTTGTGGATATGCTTATTAAGAGTAAGCATTGTTATACAGGAGACACAGAAGTATTAACTGAAAAAGGCTGGATAAAGTGGAAGAATTATATTAATGAAAAAATTGCTACTATAAATCCAGATTTAAGTTTCAAAGGATATGAAACTCCAATAAATGTAATACATCATAATTACAGTGGTAAATTTTATAATTATCCGTCGTTAGGAATAGAGGTAACTGACGGGCATAAAATGTTTGGAGTTTTTAGATTAAGTAATAATGATTTCTATGCCAATAATAATTATCAATTGTTTGTATGCAATTCAGAATACATAGATAACAATAAAAGGCATAAAACAAATGGAGAACGAATGTTTAAAACTCCAAGACACTGTATTAAACCAAATACTTCAAGTCCTTATATGGAATTAGTTGGATTCTGGTTAGGAGACGGATGTTATAATTCTTCTACACAGAACAAATTAACATTTCACTTAAAAAAGGAAAGAAAAATACAGTATCTTAAAAACCTTGCACTTAAATTAGGATATGGTTTTGAGCAAAAGAAAGACAATAATTATAAAGTAGTATATAAAGGAATTGGAAAAGAATTCAATGAAAAATACTATCTAAACAATGAAAAGAAAATAGACTTTTCTGAGTTATACTCTGTTGAAGATATACACTCGATAATGATTGGTTTAATAAATTCAGATGGATATAGAGCTGTAAATACAAAAACCATATTATTTACAAACACAAGTAAGTCTATAATTGATTGGGTTTGTACTTATGCGCCATTGGCTGGATACAGTATTATAAGAAAAGACAATATAGAACAAACTGAAACTCAGAAAGGTTTATATTCTGTATATATATTAGATACTGATTACTCTTTGGTTAATGACAGTAGAAACGAACAAAGTAAATGTATTATCACTGAAAACACTAAAGAAGTATTCTGTGTTACTGTAAGTACTGGATTGATAATGGTTAGAGGAATAAACGGAATTACTACAATATGTGGTAATTGTAGTGTTCTTGAGCATGGTACTGTATATCTTAAATTCCATAATAGACAAGAATGGGTTTCAGAATTTTCATTAGAAAATAGTACTTATACAGCTGAACATTATTCTAATAATAAATATAGTAAATATTGTCAGATAAATGACAAAGAAATGGTTGTAACCACAAATCTTCGTGTCCTGCAAGAAAATGGTTGGCTTGATGATTTGAAATATCTTTGTGAACCAACAAGATTCCATGAGAAGAGATTGTCTGTAAAAGTAATTACTGATATTGGAGTTACAAGAGAGTTTAATCGTCATAGGACATTCAGCATTGTTGAACAGTCTACAAGATACTGTAATTTCTCAAAGGATAAATTTGGTAATGAAATTACTTTCATAAGACCTTCTTGGTATCAAAATGACCAGCAGTTGAATGATGAATATGGATTTACTGCTACTGAAGATTTCCTAAATTATCTTAGTAGATGTGAAAACATGTATATGCAAATGATTTTTAATTCTAAATATTCACCACAACAAGCAAGACAAGTATTGCCATTATGCACTAAAACAGAAGTAGTTTATACAGCTTTTGAAAGTGATTGGAGACACTTCTTTGACTTAAGGCTGTTTGGTAAGACAGGTGAACCTCATCCTCAAATGAAACAGCTTGCAGAACTTATTAAGCAAGAATTTGAGAAAGCTGGTGTGTGGGAAGGAATAATGAAATATCCATCTAAATATGACTGAAGAACAATTTATTGAATTTATAAAGTATTTCCAAGAACACGATGCAAAGTTTTCATTTGGTCTGGCAGATTTGTCAGAAAAAAATAAAATGAAAGATTTTTGTAGAATACCACCAGATAAAATATCATATAAGGTATTGGCTAACCGCAAAGGAGCTTTATGTGTTGTCTTGGATAAATCAATACTACGAACAGTTATAGATTCAAAGGAGCTGAAAAAGATAAAACCGAGCATATCAAATTACATTGAACTCATAAAGAAAGGAAAGGATGTTCTTGGTGATGTAGAATACATAAAACAGCTTGAATCTGGGTTTAATGAGTTTATAACTGCTTGGAATGATTTTGTATATACATTAGATAATGAAATATCCAAGTAAATATGAAACCTAGTATATTATATAAAGGATGGGTTAATATATATTTTCATGATGGTGATTTTATCACTGACGGAAAGATTCATCTAACTAAAAATATTGCAAAAAATCATAAGGATGAAGAAATGATTTATGTTGCCAGTAAAAGAATATCTTGGAACTACTAATTAAGTGTAACTATGATTAAAGAAGAATTCGAAAAACTGGAACAATCTCTAATTGAAAGAGGTTATAAAAAATATGACCAACAATGGCACCATGCAGACTATATTATAGGTAAATCTTTTCATAAATACGATAATAAGTGGGAAGAGGATAGAGCTGCTTATCAGATACTTATTTCAGTGTATGATTATACTCTTGAAAGTCATTCTTTTTATGATAGATTACCTAAAGATATGAGAAATAAAGTAGGTTTGGAGGTTCATGTTGACATATCAAGAACAATTGATGAAAGGTTAGACCTCACCTTTGATTGGAAAGACTCTGATACCATTGAAAAAGTAGAGCAACTGGCAGAAGAGTACTATAACGTAATGTGCAAAATTATACCTGAGCCAAGAAAGGAATAATTATCAATAATTAAAAACTAAAGTTATGATTTTTGAAATATGGGCTGAAGGTTATTTAGACCAAGGTATGGAAGGTGTTCCTGCAAAAGCAAAGTTTATTGGATATAGTGAAGGAGAAACTTTTGCAGAAGCATGTGAAAATTGGTATAAAGAACATGTCAGTAAAGAAAGTTTTAATAAATACTTCAGAATATCCAATGGAAGACCCATTTATTGGTGTAGGTTATTTGATAATGAAGAAGATGCAAGAAAATCATTTGGTTAAATACTTTAAAATGTAAACAATATGAAAGAAATTAAAAAAGAAATAACAAACTATATTTATCAATATGAATCCTTTGATGGTATATTGTTTGATACTAAAGAAGAATGTGAAAAGTATGAGAAGAGTGCTGAAGGAGTACTTAAACTTAAATTCCAAAATTTAATTGTTGATAAACAAAATGCTTGGGATTTAATGACAGGATATGAAGACAATGATGTGATTGGAATAAAACTTACCAAAGAAGAAGATAAAGACACTGTACTTCAACTGTATCTGCTCCTTAATCCTCATTTATTAAACGATAGTGAAAGATACAAGGAATATTTGGAACAATATAGGTCTTATATAAATGAAGCTTTTGAAAAGAAAGACCTTCTTCTTATGGGAATTAACTGTGAAGGAGATTATTATTTCATTGGTCCAAGGAATAAATTTATTGAGAATTTAAAGAACTTTGGAAAGCCTATTAAATCTGAAAAGAAGTAATTATGGTAATCAGTAATACAGAACTTGAAGTTTTAAGAGAATGTAAATATAATAAATATGATATAGGCTTGGTTTCTGACCAGGCCTATATGTCTGTTGTACTTACAAATAAATGCGATAGAAATTGTTTCTATTGTATTAATTCTCAAACAGATAAAACTTTAGAGCTTGATATATTTCCAGCTTTTGCTAAGATAAAAAACTGTGTTCAAAAATATGGAATAAAAGAAATTGTCCTTCTTGGAGGAGAACCATTGTTACATCCTAGGCTTTTTGATTTTATTAAGATGCTTAAAACCTTAAGATTAAGGAAAATAGGATTAACAACAAACGGTGACTTTCTTAATCAAGGCATGATAATAGATTTAGCAAAATCTGGAATAAACTTTATTAATATATCTATAGACAATTTCTCTGTAAGGAAATTGAGGGAATACAAGGAATTTTATTCTTTATTTAAGGAGTTTAATGATAATCTCAAAGTCAGAGTAAATACAAATGTTTACAGAGGAAATCATGATAAACTGTTTGACTTGCTTGATTTTTTGACAGATTTGCATGACTGCTGCGATGAAATTAGAGTAAGTAATCTGATTTTTAAAGATAGTTTCTCAGTAAATAATATAAATTCAAGAGAGGCTGTAGATAAAATAATGTCTGATGAAGAATATATTAAGCTATTTGATGATATTCAAGACTATTATGAATGGAAAAGATTTCCTATTATAGTAAATAAGAAAGCTCTTGGTTTTGTTGAATATGCAGCAATAATGACAACCCCTATAATTATCTTGAATAAGAACATAGATAGTGATGTATCGAAGCAAGTATGTGAGAATGATATTGAAGAAAAGAAGATACATACTTTTAAATGTTTGGTTTCTGGGGATATTAGTTTATCTTGGAATACAAATAATATAATAATGTAATAATAATCATGGAAGAGAAAACTTTTTTTCACATTACTTCGGTATCAAGGGATGATTTGGAAGCATTAGGGTTTGATACATCCTGTGTCTCTGATGATACTATGGAACATCTTGCAAGTAAGCTTGCTGATGATTATTGTGAACAATTGTTTTGGATTAGTCTTAGAGTACTTGCAGAAGATTATTTCAATATACCAAAGAAAGTTAATTGTAAAAAATAAGAACTATGCAAAAATATTATATTTTCTTTTGGCCTGAAAGTCAAAAATATGAAGAAGTAGAAGATTGTATTCCTGTTGCTGATGGTGAAGGCGTTGCAGTTCCTTGTGAATTAATAGATGGAGAGTAATGAATACACAATGTAAATCTTGTGGGTCTGTTAAATTTGAATATA
>Ga0247609_10001881_pt1 | contig 23571 bp, 32 predicted proteins | sample 172DNAGHGlowgp2_FD_193487 | JGI IMG/M metagenome (GOLD analysis project Ga0247609, IMG submission 193487) | Sheep rumen microbial communities from Palmerston North, Manawatu-Wanganui, New Zealand - 1728 DNA GHGlow gp2 | ecosystem: Host-associated > Mammals > Digestive system > Stomach > Rumen ...
TCCCCGACAAACGAAAGGTCTTTGAGGTCAACGGTCTGCTTCTTGCCGTTCCAAATTCTCACTGTCGCCTTTCCGTCCTTGGTGGAAAGCACCGGCACACGCTCCGTAGTGCCGTCGTGATTCCATTCGTACACGGTGAACATGCCGTTCTCGTTGAGGTTGGATGTGATGCCCTCGTACATGCGTCTGCCTTGCTTGTCTTTCATGTAGGCCGAAGCCTCGTCCATGTAGATTTGCTCCTGCATGGTGAATATCATGCCGAGTTCAGCCGCCGCCTTGCGCTGGTCTTCATCCGTCAATGTGCCGTTGTTCTTCTTCTCGTCGATGCTTTTCAGTATCTCAAGGGTCTTGCGGTCGAGCTTATCAGCCCCGTCGTAGGTTGACATCTTCGCCACGCGGTCGTAGAAAGCGGCCTGCTCTGGTGCGTACTTGTCGAGCAAGTCCTTGGCTTGACTGCTGCGCCTTGCGTGTCCCACCATGCGGCCACCGCCGAGGATGGCAAAGGCCACTTGTGCGGGCATAAGTCCGTAGGCAGTATCGGCAAGGTTCTGCTTGTTGAACTCTTGATCCCATGTGCTAAGTCCCGTGATGACTCGAATCGCCGAGCCTGCCAGTTCCTCCGCGTATTCGGTTCCGAAGCCGCTTATATTCTTCAATGCGCCGTGGCCTATCCAGTCGTCAACGACACGGAGATAGGGCTTATACATGGCACGGCCACGACCACCCATCAACTTGCGCAATCCGTAGCCTGCACGGTCAAGTAGGGGTTGCAGTGCCTTCTCGCCCAGCATCTCCGAGCCGCCTTCGATGGCCTGCATGCCGAAGCCTTTCAATGCGGCAAGCCCTAACTTATCGCCGCCTTTGATATTGCCTTGCTCGTCAACGGCAATGCCCTTGATGTTCCATTTGCCAGTGCCGAAATCGAAGTCTGTATCTATTTCGGGGGTCATGTATTCAAGGGTATTGGCGACGCTGTGTCCGAGACCCGTTGTCATGGCGTAGAATAGTCCGTTGTCAACGATTTCCGCCGCTGTCATTCCAACCTCCTTTGCCACTTGGCCTACCGACTTGGGCGCGAACCTGCCAGCCTCTCCGAGTCTTCCGAGTTGCGATGCCGTTGGCTTCATAGCTGCTTTCCATCCCGCCTTCAATCCTTTTCCGAAGCCTTTTGCCCCACCTTTCACCGCGCCTTTCACGCCGCCTTTGATGGCACCGAGCGCACCGCCCGAAAGCCAAAGTTCAGCGATGAAAGGAAGCATCTCCATTGTTGTTGCGCCTGCATTGAACGCGCTCTCGTCAACATTGAATATGCTCTTTGTGAGGTCAAGCACGGCGTCCGACTCAAGCAACGCACGTTCTTCGGGTGTCAGGCTCTCAACGCCTTGGTCTCTCACTTTCACCATAGCCTTCTCAATGGCTCTTGCATCCAAAGCGTCGCCGATGCCGAATGAAAGCCTGTCAAGGGTGAGCGAGTTTCCCATGCCTCTGAACATGGTGGCGATGTCGATGCCTGCGCCCTTGCCTTGCATCCCTGCAAAGGTCTTGTCAAGCCAGCCGTTCTTCTCCGCCGCCTTGACCCATGCCTCCGCATCCTTGACTCTGCGCTTGATGGCCGTCCTTTGGCGATGGTCGAGGTTAAGGTTCTCGTCGTCGAGGTAGGCTTTCATCTTGGCTATCTCGTCCTTGGTCTTCTGCATGTATAGGGGAGTTGCCGCGCTGTCAAACCAGTCGCCCATCGTGGCCTCGTAGTTCTGCTCGTACTGCTGCGCCACGGCCTTATAGTAGTCGTCGTTCTCAAGCCACTTCTGGAAAGCCTCGTTGACTTTCTCCTGCGCCTTGTCGGACTGCGCCACCGCCGCCTCGTATGCTCCGATTCTCTTGTTCAAGTCCCTTATCCTTGCGTTGAGCGCGTTGAGCTGCTGCTCCGTGCCTGGGTGCGCCTTCCATGCCTCGATGTCCTTCGCCAATGCCGCGTTCTCCTGTTCAAGGATCTGCTTCTGCCTGCCGAGTTCAAGCTGCGCCTTGATGTCTTGGTCGCTGCCGTTCTTGAGGTAGTCGGCTGCGAAGTCGTCGTAGGCGAGTTCGGCTGCGTTGTCCATGTTCTGCTTGTCCGCCTTGCCTTGCGGGGTGATGGCGTAAATCTTCATCGCGTCTTCGCCCAACTCGTTCAGGTTCTCGAAGCCTTGCGTTGCAATGCCATTGTCTTTGGCGAGTCGGGTAAGGGCTGCGTTGTGTCCGAGCATACGGCTACCGTCGCGCATGGTCTGTCGCTGCGGCTTGGGCTGCTGCTGTCTTTGCTGCTTCTCTTCTTCGGTCTGCTCAAGGGTGAAGTTGGGTAGCGGGGTGAAGGCTTCGATGTCCTCCCCTGGTTGCAGGGTGTAGGTGTCGCCCTCTCCGATTTCGCCACGCGCTATCTTGAGTTGGGTAGGGGATAGGATGGAAGCGGGCGAGTCGTCAAGCTCCCTTTGGTAAGGCTGGAATGTCGGGAGTTGGTATCTCGTCGGCTGCTGCTTGGCTTGGCCTCCCCAAAATTCGGGGAATTTGCTTTGCAATGTCTTTTGGTCGTCTTTATACTTGCCCGATTTTACCGTTGCATCGTAATCGTATGCCGCCTGCAACAGCTTATCATCGTTGTTGAACTCTGGGAACTTTGAAAACCATTCCTCTTTTGTAAGATTCGGTTTCGCTTCCTTTGTGGCAGAAAAGTCTGCAAGTATCTGGTTCCAATCTTTCTCTTCCATAGTTATCTTACATTGCCGATGGGTTGCCCACCACCTTCTTGTGTTTGTGTGTTAAATGCTGCGTCCAATTCCTCTTTTGTCAGTCCAGAATTTGGCAATAACTTTTGAAGGTTCTTTATCTTTACCTCCTTGTTCTTGTCGTTTCCGCTGAAAGTGTTGCTTTGAATGTCGCTAATCAACTTGGATAGTTTTGTTTTATCCTCTTTTGTCGCGTTTTCCCATTTCTTTTTGAGGATTGGGATTGCGTGTTTTGCAAGCTTGAGATAACCTTGCTCAACATCGGTTCCGTCTGGGATGGTTATCTTACCAACATCAGGATTGGTTGACTCCATTGTGCGGTAGCCTTCAAGGTCAACGCCTCTGTTCTCCGCTTTCACCTTTTCGCGGTTGGTCTTTTCCTTCTCAACGGAAACTTTGTATCGTCCTTCAACTTTTGCCTTTTCAACACCTCCTTGTGCCGTTATTGCGGCTGTTCTCTCTCTGCTTTCGTTGTTCATCTGCGCTATCTCCTTGCGGCCTTGTATCTCAGCCTGCGTCTGCGCAAACCTGTTACGCCTGTTCAGCTCGTTCTCAATCTTGGCAGCCGCTTCCTTATATTCTGCGCTTCCTTCTCCGTATTCAAGTTTGACCTTTGCCAATCTGTTCGCGTTGATGGCATCGGTGAGTTTGTCGTATTCGGCCTGCCTTGCGCTGTGCCGCTTCTGCACGTCGTTCCAATGCTCGTAGGCGGCTTGGTATCCGTCAGGCACGGTGGCGTTGAGTCCTCCCTTTCCTACCGCTATCCCGTTGGCGATGTTGGCCAATGCGCTGGTGAGCATGGTAACCGCCGTACTCTTGGCTCGTCTGTCGTCAAGCTCCTGCTGCGTGAAACGAGGCTTCATCTCCTGCCTCCTGCGTTCAATGTCGGCTGTCACCTCGTCCATGATGCCCTGCATCGTCGTCATCGACTGCGTTTGCCTCTGCTTCGCCTCGCTTGCCTGCGTCTGCAAGCCTTGCAGATAGTCGTCCTGCATGAAGCCGCCCAACAGGTCAAGCCCCGCCAATGGATCGGTCTCTTCCTCCTGCTGCTCTGTCGGCTGCTCGCTGCCCAACAAAGGCTCTTGTTCTTGCCTGCGAAACTTCTTGTCAAGTCCGGGCAGGTCGTTGTATTCATCTTCCCACGCCATAGCCCTGCCTCCTTACTTGTTCAGTTTTTCGGGGTCAATGCCGCCCGCCATGTCGGGTGAGAGGAACGAGGTGGCCGCGCTGACCGCTCCGGCATAGCCTTGGCTTGCCGCTTGTGCGTTCTGCTGTGCCTGCTGTGCGATGCCTCCGAGATATTGTCCGTACAAGGCGTTGCCGTAGCCTTCAAGGGCGTTGAGTCTTGACTGCTTCAAGGCGTAGTCCTTTGAGTAGAGGTCGCTCACAAGGCCGCCCAATGTGCTGCTGTATACGCTCTTTGCCTTTGCCTCGTTCAGTCCGCTGCCGCTGGTGGCAGCGATGCCCTTCAACGAGTCGGTCTGCTTCTTCAATGCGCCCTCGGCTGCGGTGAGGTACGACTGGCCGACGGGGGAGAGGGTGGGCGATTCCGCCTGCGCCTGCTTCGCCGCGTTCTGCGCCATCCTCGCCGAGAGTGCGCTACGATATTCGTCCATCTTCTGACCGCTCTGCACGGAGTTGTAGATGCCCATTCCGAGCGATGCCAATAGTGATATTAGTGCTGCTGTTCCCATTGCAATAGAAATTTATATTGCAAAGAAACACAGCGGAAACGAATTACTCGCGGAATTTGGTTATAAGTCAAAGAATAACAAACAAAAAAATCTCGCGTGCGTGTTTATACGCACGGTTATTTTTACAATTATTCTCAATGTTTTACTTACTATTTTAAGAACTCTTATTGTAGGTGCAGATTTGATGCTCATTTAATGCTCACTTAGTGCATACTTAATGCTCACTTGCTGCACACTTTGAGTAGAGTCTGCGTAGATTTTGTGCATGTGGTTTATTTCAGTGCTGCCAACGCTTTTTTTCGTGCCTCGGCTGTCGCCCTTGTCTGCATCATCCGTCTTGTCCTTAGCTTGTTTTTCTCCGCTTGCAGTGCCAACTCGTCAAGGGTTAGCGAGGTGCTTAGATACATTCCACGCATATACGATGCGTAGATAACAATATTCCAATTCTCTTTGAGTTCCAACTTGATTTTGTCGAAACGATACCTTGTCGTGAAGTAGGCAATCTCTTTCGGCAACTTGATATTGTCGCTTTCTTTATAGCCTGCCATGCGCTTGAATAGGATGGATTGGTTTGTGAGCTTGTAATAAGGCTTCTGCCCTATCAGGCTTTTGATGGCAAGGAAGGCAAGCAAACAAGCCTTGTCGAAGCCGCTGCGGCCTTTGCGCATATAACTCCAAAACAGATCGTGGCTTATACCAGTCCATGGATAGCCGTTGTCTGCGTGTCGGTTATACAAACCCTTTCCGTTTCGTAGCACGTCGTCCACATTGCTGCCAATGCTAATGCCTAATGTTTCTTTTGTAGTGTCAATATCCTTGCATTGTTTGTAGGTCTGCCAAATACAGAAGTCAAGGATATTGTCAAGTGTGTTGTCCGTGTACTTCATAAAGTCACGGAGCATTGAGATAGGGAAGTTGTAGATGTAATTCATGTCGCGTTATTTTGTGCCGCGCATTGAAAAAAAGAAAAGGGAAAACCAACGCGGCAAGGTCTTGTCGGCGGGTAGCTACTCCACGCCTATCCCTATTCCTTAATGTCGGTGCAAAGATACAAAAAATATCTTGCAACACGATTTAAAATGCACAAAAAAAGGCGGCATCCCGAAGGACACCGCCCGAAGGTCAGAGGTGTGTTGGCCGCTCCTTTGGTGCTGGCGGCTCTTGGATCAGCCCGAAGTAGTCAAGTAGTTTCTCCGTGTTGGCGTAGGATAGGTTAGTGCGGCCTTGGAAGTAGGCGCAGACGTTCTGCCTGCTGGTGCCTAATAGGTCGGCAAGGTCGGACTGGTTCATGTCGTGCCACTTCATCTGCCTGCGGAAGATGGCGCGAAGGTCGAGGCTCTTATTTCCCATAGGTCAGTCCTCCTTAAAGAAAGGTTTGTTATAGGTCATTTCAAGGGCTTGCAGGATTTCTTCTTGGCTATCCTTGTCAAATATCGCTATCTCGTCCGATTCAAGCCATTCCTCGCGGCTATACTCGCCCTGTGTGCCGTCATAGTTAATTGTATGGTTATCTCCGTTCTCGTCAATGATAACAAGTTGACAGGGGAAATGTTTGATTTGTGTTGCTTTCATTGTAATATGCACTTAGTCCGTGTCGTGCGCAACTTCTATTTGTTTGCAAAAGTATTGATTTATGAATTAAGAATGATTCTAAATTGCGAACTGGTTGTAAAGCCTTTCAAGTTGCTCCAATTTCCAGTCCTCGTCGTCGGTGAACGACTCGCAAGGGTCTTGCTCCCCGTCGTCGTCCGTCCAAAGGTCGTTGTCGGCTTCGCTCTCCCATGTATCGATGCGCTCCTCAAGGATTTCCTGAAGGTCGTCCCCGTCGTCGTAGGTAAACTGCTCCCACCAGTCGCGCCCGTCGGGGGTGCGTTGGTGTAGTTCAATCGTGTTGCCGGTGGTGGCAACGGAGAAGCCGCAATCCTCGGCGGCTTCCCTAAATCTTTTCAGTGTGTTGCTCATGTCAAAAATCGGTTTTAATGTGTAAATGTTTCATCCATTCTTTGATTTCGCTGTCGGTGTAGCGGTCAACGATTTCTTTTGTCAGCATCGAGTCGGAGTTGAGGATAATCTGCTTCGCCCTCTCCTTTGATACTTTAATCGTGTTTCTTTTGATTTTCATTGTCTTGTTCTCCTATTAGTTTATTGTTTTGAAAAAATCCTCAGTCGTAAACCAAATTGACACACCGGAGCTTGGTTGGTGCGGGTAGTGCCAATGCACACGGATCGAGTCAGCCGGCTCGCCAAAGTGGTACACTTGCGCCACTTCCATTGCAGCCTTGTGTCCGTTTATAGTTGTCGGCACATCGCGCAACTTGCGCTCTTGCTCATCGTTGAGCTTGATTTCTTTAAGGTCGAAATTTGCAAAACATTTAATGCCGTTTTCTTTTCTTGCTTTCATTGTCTTGTCCTCCTGAATTTAGTTGTTGTAGATAAATAATTCGTTGTCGCCAGGTATGTAGGTCTTTCCGTTGTTGTGGCAAAGGAAAAAGTCTGCGCTATCATCGCCACAAACAGCTAAACAAGTTGCATAAAAACCTTGGTAGGTGTAAGTCCCTCCGTATCGTGACAGACTCGTATGATGCTCAATGTCACTTTGCAGGTGTTGACTCCATTGGCGAAGAGTCCATTTCTTTTGCGCCTTTGTTTGCTGTCTCAACGGCTCAAAGGTCAAGCCTTGGTAATTAAAAGTTCTCATTGTCTTCTTTGCGCGGTTATTACCCATTGCGCCAGTCGGGGTTAGTTATTTGATTGTTATGTCGTTCCAATATAAATCGTTAATCATAAATTGAATATCGTTAATTTTGCCTCTGTAGTAAACCTCTTTCCATCTTCCGTGACCGTAGGTTTCCCTTACCTCGTCGCCTTTCAGTTCAAGCCTTAATTCAGCCTGAATGTCGTTGTAGCAGATAATTGCTTCGCCCTTTTCAATTAGGGTCTGTTTCAGCTTGTTTACAAATTCTTGTCTTTCCATTTTCATTTCCCGTTCCTCCTATTGATTGAATTAAACATGATACCAAACGACAAATTTGTGTTCCTTCCCGTCTTGGCTCGTCCAGGGCGTTACCTCGGCGGGGTGCTTCTTGTTCATGTAGCGGGATTGTGTCTTCGTGACTCTCTCGCTGATCGCTTGTGCCTGTTGTTCGCTGTCGGCAAACTCATACATTAGTTGTTTCATTGCTGTAAGATTTTATTTGTTTGTAAATGCTTTAATTCTGTCTGGGCAAACGGCTATAACTCGCTCGTTCGGGCAGCTGGCAAAGTGTTCGTACTTGCAGCCCTTGCAAACATTCACACCCGACAAATACAAGTTGTTAAGGGTGTCAATGATGCTTTCTGCCTCTTGTTTGATGTTGTCTAATGTAACCATTGTGTAAAGTTTTAAGTTAGTCCAGACGGGGATTGCTCCCCGTTTCGCCGCCCTTCCGCGTTGCTCATCAGTGGACTTAATTTGCATATTGGATTGTCCTTCGTGTATAGATGTTGCAGAAATCACCCGTAACAATATCCACAAACTTCTCCATTTCCTTGCTGTCAAAGCATGGGAACGCTTCGGTTACCTGCCCGAACATGGTAAACTTGTTTCTGTGATAGGTGTTGCAAAGGCTCACAAAAGCGTGTTTCTTTGCCTCGTCAAGCCCTTTTACACATATCATCGCGTAAGGGTTTGAAAAGCCTCCACCGTCCACAAAATAACCGCCTACAATGATATGGTTGAAGTCAGGATGATAGGTTGAAAGGTCAATCATAGCCCGGCACATTTCCCTAAGTGCTTTCATTTCCTCATAGGTTTGATAGTGTTGTTTCATGGTTTCAAATGTTTATTGTTTCCTCTTGAATTGATAATACATTGAATTGCTTCTTGTAAACTGGTACAAGGTCTTCGCTTACAAGTTTCTCGCTTGCAAGTTGCTCAAGCCCCATCGGGTTTGTGTTCGGGTTTGTGAACCTTATCCGAAATGCTTTTACTTGTGTCATTGTGTAAGGTGTTTAAGTTGTCAATATGCTAATTCGTCGTAAATTCGTGGCTCGTTCGTCACGTTGTAGATCCATGCCCCGCAACGTACCAGTTTGGAGTCAAGGCCATAGTAAAGGTTTTTCATGCCCATGACGCTGCCGGTCGCGCTGAAGTTTGGAAATTGGTGGATGTTCACTTGCTCGCCTTGCTCTCTCGTCAAGGTCTTGACTCTGTAAGTGCCTTTTCTAAATTTCTTCATCGTTGTAAGTTTTAAGGGGTTAATCCAGACCCAGCCGCAAACGTGCCGGGTTTCGTCTTAATTCTCAAAGACTCATCGGTGGATTTTCTGTGTCTCCCCAAAGTTTAAGGGCTGTTTCATAGTTGGCTTGCGCCTCGTTCACGGCCTTCTTGGCATAGGTCACGGAATAAATGTGCTGTTTCTCGTACTTGCCCGATTTCAGGCCCTCGTGGTATTCCTTTGCCTCCTCCAGCTTGTGGGCGTAATATTCGATGCTCTCCGGCATTGAAAGGTCGATCTTGTCTGCCATGCGTTCCCAATATGCGGCCTTGCTTTCGTGTTCCTCTGCCTTGTGCATCTCCTCAACGCTCTTGTCCATCGCCGCCCACGATTTTTTGAGGGCTGCGCGGTGTGCGCCTTCGCTGTGGTGGCCTACCAAAATAGGCTGACCAAACGGAATATGTTCCGTTGCCTTCTCTGAACGTTCAAACGCTTCATTGCTGCGTCTGTTGGCTGCGTCTGCCCATTCCTGGTATTTCTCGGCCTTCGCCTTCGCTCTCTCTTGGTGGTTGTACCCGTCGCAACGGGTAAAGGAATAGTAATAAAATCCGTCTTTTTCAAATATGAGGTTCCAGATTTCGACCTCGTTTTCTTTTCCGTGCTTGGTTGTTAGGGTCACGGTCTCGCCTTTGTCGTGTGCTTCGCTGCACTTTGCCAACCAAACGTTTGGGCAATACTTTGAGTAAGTGTTCATTTTGTTAGGTGTTTAAATGATTATAATAACTTGTTTCGGTGGTTTTAGTGGGCGCAAGCTGTCACACCTGCGCCCGTGATTCTTTATTATGCAAAAATTGTCATCTGTGCGTTGTTTCCGTTCAAGATCTGGCTCCCGTAAAGGTCGCGGATTTCGTCGATTGATAGCTCGCTGTGGCTTCTGTGCTTCCTGCAAAAGTCCTCTTCATGTCTCCAATACCATTGCTTTTTGTTTTTGCTCCACCTGCATTTTGCGGCCTTCAATGCCTCGCGGTTGTCCTTCGTCTCTCCGCTGATCCATATCCAGCTGCCGCAAAGCTCAATGATGATGCCGCCAATAGCGTGTAATTTGTTCACGATGTCGATAAACTCCTCCGGTGTCTCGGTCGTGGTGCTGAAACCTTTCCAGTTGCCGCGTGCGTGTTCTTGTTCCGCTCTGGTATTCTGGCGGTTCTTCAATATTTCAAACATGGTTGTGAAGGTGGCGTTTATCGCCTTCATCGTTTCCTCATCGCCTCCGTGGTCGGGGTGGAATTGCATTGCATAGACTCTGTAAAGCTGTTTCAACTCGTTCAGGCTCTCTGCCTTTCTCATGTTGTGGATTGCGGTCTGTCCCTCTGTCGTCGTGTTCTGCATGATTAAAGGATTTTGATTTGTTTCGTTTTCGTTGCCCCCAATATAAGGCATTTTGAAATTTTGTCAAGTGATTTTTTCTATTCCAAATAAAAGTGCCACAAAATCAGCGAGTTACAAGCGTAATTTAGATTGCATCAAAACGGCAATAGGAAAACGCGGTTATAAGACAATAATATACCATCGCGCAGGATTGTATAATAAGACCGATTCGCAGAAACGAAACGAGGCAGGGTAGGGGCATCTCTCATGTATGCGCACGCGAAACCTATAAGCCCGAAATTGCACCGATCCAAGCCCGTCGCATTATCCGATGAAATTTCAGTCAACGGATAAAACGCTGTAAATCAATGCAATCAACGAAAGGAACGAAGGAAATGGAAACGAGGGGAACGAGGGGAAGCAAGTAACACATTGAAAGTCCGCAAGTTAGACCGCGTGACTTGAAGCATTACTTTAAGTGCATTGAACCGCCGACACAATCCTGCGAAATTCGTAATGCATTGACTATCAATTCCATCTACCACAATTCGGGAATAATAATGATTATGTTAAATTGCAAGTGTCGAGGCAACGAAACGATGGGACGTGCGCTTATAAAGAACCGCGTATGTATGTGCGTTGTATATCAGCGAGTTAGCCCCTCCCCTACCATACCGCTTTCGTGTCGTTTCGTGTCGTTTTCGGTTCGTGTGTGCGCGTGTGTGAGGAGTCGGGTGCGTTGTTGGAGTCGGGCATACCCCCATAGGCACGATGGGGTGGGGGCGGGGTGGAGCGGGTGTCGTATGGCAACCTACGGTACCAAGTTACACGCATACACAGAGACGTAGTTCTCGCTCTCGCTTTTATGGGATAGCGATGCTTTCCTCGTTGTCGTTCCGATACGGAGTTTTCGTTGTTCCCCTCTCTCGTTCTCGTTGTCGTTTCTGCTCCGCGTTCCTCTCTCCGTTTGTTCTCTCTGATGGTAGTACCCCCTATGGCAAGGTTGGGTGGGGGTGGGGTGTGTTTCCAGTACCTTTGCGAGTTTCCGACTGGCTTATTTTTTTTGTTCCAAAAATAGGTAGAAAATAGGGTCAATAATAGAATAAGAAGGAAATTTGCTTTTAAGTTGTTGATTTCCTTTTGTTTGAGTGAAAACATTCTCTCATGGGGTATTAGTTATTCTCTCATGGGGTGTTAGAATACCTAACATGGGGTGTTAGAATATCTCTCAAAATCTTTGTTAGGATGGATGGGTTTGGGTGATTTAACGAGAACTTCCTGCGGTATCTTTCCTTTGACGAATAGAGCGGGGTTGATGATGTACTTTCCCTTGCCTTTGTAGCGTTGGAGTATGTTCATTTGCTTGAGTTTGGAAACGAGATTGTTTATGTTGTCGTCGGTAAGTGGTTCGCCGTTTCTTCCGGGACCTATGGCTTCGCGGCACATATCTTTGAAGATTATGTCGTTTGAGACGATGCTGCCATCCTTGTTGTCGTCGTCGGCGAAGGAGCACGTTTTTAGGCATACCATTAGGGTTTGGAAGAGGCGGTGGTCGAGTTTCATCATTTCGTCAATGGCATTGAGGTATATTTTGACAAACTCTTCCGTTGTCTTGCAGGTCTTGGTGACTACACCTCGCTTGATTTCCTCGTTGGTCTGGTTGTTGACGATGGAGAGGTTTGGGTCGTATGTGTAATGTGTTTTAGTCTTTGCCATTGTTGTAGATTTTTTGTGCTTTTTCTATTGCCTCGCTTCTTGTAAGTGCGTCAACAAAGATTGTGGTTGTGCATTTTTTCAACAAGTCGTCAATTCTTTCCTGTTTGACAGAAACGCCCCTGATGATGTCGGTTATCGCCCCGTTCTCTTTGTCGAACTGAATAGCCCATCTTTGCACGGTTTCCTCGTCTATTCTTGGTAATTTGTGTTTTATCGTGTCTATTACTTCCACGATAGAGTGGTCGTCCGCGTAGAGGCGTGCAAACTTCTCAAAGTCTTGCTCCTTGGTGTAGATTCTTTGAATAAGTCTACAATCCTTGTCTAAAATAATATATACTTTCATTGCGATAATGTTTATTGCTGCAAAACTATCAATGTTTTGTTAGAATGAAACGGAATATGATTACTCCTTATCCGTTGACAAATAATTCATCGGATATGTTGTTGATATTGTGAGATATATCCGACAACAAACGGATAAAACACAGGGCGCGGACAAGGTTCTTGCCCTGCCGCGCCCCGAGGCTCCTTGTGATTTCACATGAGCTAATTCAATACTTCGACAAAGCATCAAGATACCACCACGGCAGTTTTATGTCCGCCCCTCTTCGTGGTATATTCTCAAAGTCTTTGCTTGAAATAAGTTTGACTTCGGGATGCTCTTTTATGTATTGCTCTACTTGGTGTCGCTTGCCGCCTTGCCTTGTTCTAACTCTGATTTCCATGCTTTATATAATTTTCATACCAAAACCAAAAGTCACTCCTTGCTTTTATGTAGTTTTCCTTTGTTGTTTCGGCAAGCCCTGTCTTTTCTTCCTTAGAAATCATAAAGGCTTCCATGCGGTCGAAGTGTCGTTGCATGATGACAGACATTGGAGACATTGGATTAAGTTTCTTGAGGTGCTTCTTTATGATGCGTTTCTTTGTCATGCCGCAAAGATAGGAAAATTATTCTTTCAGTTGGTAGTTTGTCTCTTCGGCCATCATGTGGATGGTCTCTTGCAGGTCGGGGTTGTCGGTCATGGCCATGCAGCCACGGTAGAAGCCGTTGAAGAAGAAGATCTGGGCGATTTCCTGGTAGTCCATTTCGGAGTAGTCGATGTCGCCCAAGGCGTTGACGAATGCGTCGAAGGCTGCGCCTGCCGCCTCGTCGAACTCCTTCTGCGTTATCGGGTCGATGGTGATGTCTTTCGTTTTGCTCATAGCTGCAGTTTGAGTTGCGCCTGCTCGTTGCGTATCCGCTCGCAGGCTTTATCGTAATACTCTTTGTTGAGTTCAAATCCAATCCAATGGCGGTTCTTTCTTATAGCGCATACGGCGGTTGTAGCACTTCCCATAAACGGGTCAAGGACTAAATCACCTTCTTTGCTATGGTTTTGTATAAGGCAGTCAACAATGTTTTCTGGCTTACAAGTCGGATGACCGTATTTGTGTTTGTCTGAAATATTTAATGGAGTTATCCAATATGTTTTTTTTGTTTCAGTCGTGCCGTATATCTTTACACCTTTTTCTCTGAAAAACAACACAAATTCAGTATCCGTTATATACTTATTCCCGCAAGCTGGTATCGGATTTGATTTGTGCCAAGATAGGATATTATAGTTGCAAGATTTCTTGTTTACAAAGTATTCAAGTAATGGTATGATTTGTTTTTGAGAGCAGAATATACAAATGTTTATTGCTTTCATTACACGGCACATTTCGTCAAGAATGTCGGTCGAGAAACCATCAACGATATTGGCCTCTTGCAACTCTTTAACATATCTTTTGTCCGATTGCTTATACATACCCCCCCCTGTTGTTCCTAATAAATATGGCGGGTCAGTTACCACTAAATCCACGCTCTCGTCTGGGATGCGCTTCATCCCAACCAAGCAATCCTCGTTATATATGCGGTCTATTTCCATCAGAATCCTGCCAATGATGTTGTCGTGTGTTGGTATTCGTGTGTGTCTCTCTCCACGACGCGGTAGGCTGGTCTGTCCATCTTGCGCCGCGATATGTATAGTCCGATGCCTGCGGTCATGAGCCGATCGTCGTGCTTGCCCACCAATGCCTCGTACCTGCCCTCGTTGCGGACGTACTGCTGGAACTCCACAAGGGTCTCCTCATCGCGCTCCACATAGTCGCAGTTGCGGATGACCTCTGCAAGGATGTTCACGATGTCGGGCTTGGTCTGCTTGTTGGTGTGGAAGCCGTAGCGCACCACCTTCTTCGGGTTCAGCTCGTCGGGGCGTTGGTTGCTGCGCACATAGAGGTTGTCGTAGCAGTAGTCTATCGCTTCGAGTATGTAGGTGAGTTGGTCGCCCTCGTCCACCTGCCTGTTCTGGTCGCGCTGCTCAAGGGTGTTACTCTCGAAGACAAGGAGCGCGTTGTCGTACCACTTGGCCACCTGCACGGCTTTCCATCCCAAGTGGTCGTGGGGGACGTGGCCGCTCCACATCAGCACGGTCTCTTCCTTGCCCTCTTCCATCATGGCCTTGCGGTCGAAGACGCGGATCACGCTCCAGTCGGCCTTCTTCCACTCGCCGCCGATGTCCACCACGACGAGGTAGCGGTCGCGTATGTTCTCGTATTCGGGTTTCTTCCAGATGAACATCCTGCCGTCCTGCCGCTGCTCGAACTCGTAGGACTGAAGCACCCTTTCCTTGGCTGCGTAGTCGGAGTAGATGTCGCCCACGAAGCGTGGCTTCTGCGCGTAGGCTTCGCGCATCCTCTGTATGTCGTAGAGGTCGAAGGCGAGGTTGTCGGTGTTGAGGAAAGCCTCGATGTCGTCCGAGGGTGCTTCGCTTGCCATGTCCTGCTGGCGCGGCATGCCCAATCGGGTGACCACATACCACATGATGCCTTCGAGGGTGGCACCGAGTTCCCACAGGTGCCAGAGGTACTTGCCGCTGTTTAGGCATCGCTTGCCTTTGACTTCGGGGATGTCCATCGGGCAGTCCTCCATCTCGCGGTTGCGGTAGAGCCACAGGGCGAAGGCGTAGCGGTCTTTGATGGGCAGTATGTCGTTGAGCAGGTAATACCATGGGATGAACACGGCGTGGCGGCTCGACTCTCCGTTCTTAGCGTCGTCGTAGGCGCGTTGGAAGTAGTTGCCGCTGCCACGGGGCGTACTCTCCAAGACCTCCATGGCGAGGTGTCCGCGCTTCAGGCCGCCCGATATGGACTTGATGATGTCCTCGGGCTTCTTGCCGTTGGTCTCTTTCCACAGGGCGACCTCGGAATAGTGGACGAGCGAGATGTCCGCGCCCGGCATGTTGTCGGGGTTCTCGTATGTGCCGATGCTGATGGAGATGTCGCGGGCGAGGTTGCGCTTCGACATCGGCCCCCACACTATCTGGAAGTCGCTCTTGGTGACTCCGTAGGGCGAGAAGCGCAGCCGTGCCTCGGGGTCTTTGACTCCGACAAGCGAGGCATCGTACTGCCCGATGCCCTTCTGGTACATCATCTTGATACGGTTGGACGAGGATGCGGTCTGCGCCACGATGACGGAGTACCATCCAGTCTTGAGGTTGAGCTGAATCCACGCGAAGTAGCATTGGGTGAGGGTGGACGCTCCCCACTGTCGGGCTTTCAGCACCACGATGAGGATGGGGCTGCGGGCGAGCCTCAACGCCTCGAACCACGAAAGGAGTATGAGCTGCCCGTAGTTGAGGACGAAGGGGACGAGGGTGTAGTCCGCCTTCTGCGCCTGCCTCGGCTTGGCCTCCACCTCCTCGTCGTCGTAGAGGTCTTCATCCTCCTCGATGTATTCCTCCTCCTCGTCGTCGGTGCTGCCGTCCTTGGGCTTGATGGCCCAATAGCAGGCGAACCAGAAGATGGGGTCGGTCTTGCGCCTGACCTCAAGGAGCGAGAGCTGTATCTTGCCTATGAGTGCCACGCTCGGCGTAAGGTGTAGTTCGTTGACGATGTACTCGGATATGCTGCCGTGGGCGATGACGGACTTGACGAGCTTGTTGCGGCGCATCTCCTCCGGCATCCACTGCACGGGGATGATGTGGTCGGGTATCTCTATGCGCTCTCGGTTATAGAGGCTTTCGTGGGTGATGGGGTTGAGCATCCAGTCCAGGCCTTCGCCCGTCAGTGGGTCGTACTTGGCCTTGATGCGCTCCATGCGGCGGTCGCTCTCCTCAAGCATGGCGAGGATGATGAGCCGTTCAGCGATCTGCTCCTCTGTCAGTTCTTCTTTTTTCTTCTTTTCGGATTTCATGGGTAAGGTCTTTGGCTTTGGTGATGGCTATGCCTGCTGCGAGGCATAGGGCGTGGAACACCACGGCGGGCAACTGGTGGAAGAACAGGGACAAGGCCGACAGCACGGCGAGCGTGAGCATCGAAAGCCTCACGCTGCGGTTGTGCCACAGCCTCGGAAGGAAAACACCCAACACCACGAACACGATGCCTGAGAAGCCAAGCAGCGGCTTTGTGAATGGGTAGAGGAAGGAAAGCAGGGTGGCGATGGCGAAGGCTTCAACCCACAGCGGTATGCCGACCTTGCCGCTCTTGCAGTAGAGCCACACGGCGAGGAGGTTTCCCGCGAGGTGGAAGATGTTGCCGTGGGCGAAGTGGAAGGCGAGGTGCGTCCACCATGGGGAGTGGAGTGATACGCCCCATCCCAAGCGGAAGCCGCCTGCCGCCATCGCTGCGGCCATTGCCACGAATGCTATCTTATCCTTCTTAGTCATTCTGTTTCTTTTTGAACCATATTTTCACTATCTGACAAAGTTGTTCGTAGGTCAAATCCTTCTGTGGCTTCTTCCAATGCCGCAAATTGTTCTTCGGTTAGAGAAGGTTCGAAAATCGGATAAGGTTTTATACAAGGCATACCAAAAGCGTTCATTTCTGTAAACATCTTGTCAACCTCATCGGTAGGGATTGGGCTTGTATCGGGTTTGGTATCACTTATCAATGAGACAGAAAAGAACTCGTCCCAAATCCGTTGCTGTAGTTCTCTGCCACCTTGCCTTATGGCTTCTATAATCTCGTCGTTTGTCATTCTTCCTTTTTCGCAAATTGTCTTAGATATTCAACAACCGACTTCTCTTTTTCTTCAATTTCCTTCATGTATTCATCATCATTAATCCTTCTCATATCAACAGCAGGAAACTTTGATTTTGAGCGGTCAATATCCTTTATCTTTTCGGGGTCTAATTCAAAGCCATATTGTTCTTTGAATGTCATCGTACCAGACGAGCCAGGCCCTAATTCTGTAGATAGATGTCTATTTTCTTCCATTTCGTTTTTGCTTAATTCAAATTGGTAGTTTAGCAGGGTTGAACGAAGAGACAATATCCTCACAAAGTTGTTGGTATTCCTTGTCGTTCAAGAGGGCAAGCGTCAAGTCTTCTTCTCCTTCGTGCCTTGCCAATATCTCATGCCATTTCTTTTCTTGGTCTTTGCCTTTTTCTGAATCGCCGAAACAACTCATTTCCTGCCTCCTTTCTTCTCCGACAATCCTACAACCCAATCAATATAAGCCCGCCTACGCGCTTCGATGTCGATGGGGTCGGTAAGCGATGTTGAGTAGAACGCGCCACGCTTCATGTCGTCCATCGTGGATTTCAAGGCAATGGTGTACTTGCTGCCGTTGCGGACGAGTGTGCGGATGGCGATGTCCTGATAGCGGCGGTTGAAGTCGCGGAACATCTTGCGGTCGATGATGCGCAGCTGTCGGTCGTCGTAGGGGTCGAGGACGACGTGCCAATGCGTCTTGGTCTTCTCACGCAGGGTGTCGGCCTGCCGCCTTGCCCTGTCGTACATCCGTCGGGCGAAGGCCACGGCGAAGTATCTCCTGAGTCGTCTGAATAGTTTCCTCATGGTGTATGTGTGTTTGTGTGTGTTTCGTTCAGTTGTTTCAGTAGCCTCTCCTTGCGCTGCATGTCGAGGTAGAAGTTGTAGGCCGAGTCGCCCGTCATGAACAGCTCCGGCGCAGGCTCCTCTATTATCATCGAGCATATCTCTATCTTGGATGCCGTGGGATGCTCGCCTTTCACTTCGAGATAGCGGGCGTAGAGATGCTCCAGCTTGCGCCTTGTCGGTGGCTGCATGGTGTGCAGGTGGCGGCTGTCGCTCTCCTTCCATCGGAACATCTTGACGCAATACTCAGCCGATATGTAGAAGCACGGGAACGGCTGCTTGACGACGCTTTGGAACACGCGGCGGCGCAAGGTGTGCCATTCCTGCCAGACGATGCGCTTGTAGACCTTGCGCATGTCGCGGTACTTCCTCCATTTCAGCTCGTCGTCGTAGTTCATAGAAGCCCGTTCTCCCTCGCTATGGCCACGATGTCGGTGCCGTTGTTGCGCTCGTTCTTGTATGCCGCCTCTATCAGGTCGCGCACCACGTCCTGAATGTGCTTGCCGTCAAGCAACGCCCTGGCCTTTACATAGGAATGCTGTTTGTCGGTCAAGACGATGCGCAGGTACTTCGTCATCTTGGCATCGTAAGGCGATTTCGTCCCTTGTTTCATCGGTTGTATGTTGTTTTCAGCGGCAAAGATATACATTTATTTAGAATGATTCTAAATTATCACGAAAAAAACGATGAATTTTTTTCATCGGGTAAGTAGTTGTGTGTAATTATATTCCGCTTGTGCGTGGTTTTTTTTGTGGTGTTTTGCAATCTGGAACAACCATAAACACACAAAACACAACACTATGGCAGAAAATGCAGCAGTAGCGGCAGCGGCAAGCGCGGCAGCGACCCCGACGACAGGCGAGTCGGCGGCTGCTCCCGTGACCACCGGGGCCAACACCGAAACAAGTGCTTCGCAAGAAAGCACCGAGGCGACTCCCACGAAGCGCGACGCTTGGAGGGAACGCTACAAGAAACGATACGCGCCCGAAGCCGAGGAGCTTGACATGGAGGGCGACGACTACTACAACAACCTGCTCGGCATGGCAGACGAGTACGACCGCATGGAGGGCAACGAGCGTCAGATGAACGACCTCTTGGCATCCAACCCGTCGTTTGGTGACATGATCCGTGACGCGAAGGAGGGCAAGAGCTTCTTCCCGTCGCTGGTGGAGCGGTTCGGGGCCGACAACCTGCGTCAGGCTTTGGAAGACCCAGCCGTGGCAGAGGAGCTTGGCAAGGCCAACGATGCCTACATGCAGCGCACACAACAGGAGGCCGCCGACAAGGAGACAGCGCAGCAGAACTTCGAGGAGTCGGCCTTGAACATCGAGCAGTACGCGAAAGAACACAACCTTACCGACGAGCAGGTGAACGAGGTGCTTGTGAAGGCCACCGACTTCGCCAAAGACATCTTCCAAGGCAAGGTAAGCCCCGAGGTAATCGACATGTTCTACAAGTCGATGAACTACGACAACGACGTTGCGGAAGCCCGTGAGACTGGAATCGTGCAAGGCCGCAACGAGAATATCCAGGCACAACTTGAACGCTCGGCGGGTCAGCCTGAGCTGCCGCCCAACATCGGGCAGAGCGGAACGGTTCAGACCGAGAAGCGCGACACCCGACGCAAGGGCAGGATGCCGCTGACGGGCGAGGAGTTCACCTACTGAACGAAACCAAACAACTAACCAATAACAATAACGAAAAAAAAAGAAAAGATGAAGAAACTATCTGAAATGAAACGCTTCGGCGTTGTCGGAATGGTGCTGTTCGTGCTGGCCTTGGTCTTTGGCGGCAGTGCTGCCATGGCCGCTGCTGGTGCAACGACCAATACCGTTCCTGAAATCCTGAACGAGCCTTCGCCCGACACCAAGAAGAACCCGACCGAGCTTGGCGGTGTTGGCGCATCGGCCACATTAACCAATGAGTCGGAGATTGAAGCCCGCGAGATTGACCGCCGCATGGTCATGTTCACGCCCTACAAGCTGCCCGAACTGCAAATCAAGGTGAACCTGAAGAACACCATCCCCGTGTCGAAGTATTACATCGAATATCCCACGGCAGGTGCCACTCCCTTGGATTTCGCAATGGACTACGCAGCCACCGCTTCCGCGCATGCCGCAAGTGCCGAATGGGGCGTGCATAACGAGGACGGCGGCGCAGCTGGCTATCCCATCAGCGAGGATGCCTTCCGCGCCCTCACCGAGACCACTACCTTCCTGCTTGAAGGCGTGCAGGGCTACCGCATCCCCGAAGACGGCTCCACCACCCCCGAACCCGATGGCGACCTTATGCTTCAGGTGACCAACTGGAACGAGTCGACGATGAAGATTACAGTGGTGCCTATCAACGGCTGGGAGTATTACAACGGCGCATGGAAGAGCGTGATGCCGACCTCCATCGCAGCTGGCACGGAGATTCACGTCATGGCCACGGCCTGCTCCGAGTCGCAACGCGAGGTGGCTCCCGAGAACTACCTGCCCGTCACCAAGTCGGTGTACTTGCAGAAGCAGGTTACCAACCTTGTGCTGACCGACGACTTCCTCCGTCAGATGAAGGAAATCGAGTTCGGCAAGAAGGAACTCAACGACCGCGCCATCTATAATATGAACAGAAAGGCCTCCCGCACCTTCTGGCTCGGTGCCGAGGGCAAGCGTCAGGTGACTCCTGGCAAGCACATGGCCAAGGAGGATGTGTTCTACACCCGTGGCGTGTTGCGCCAAATCCTGAACAAGATCGTGGTTGACGGCGACATCGACTTCGACCTGCTCAACCAAATCTGCGACATCCAGTTTGGCGTGAATAGCCTGAGCGACCAAGCCACCGTGTTCATCGGCTCGAAGTTCAACCTCAAGCTGATGAAGCTGTTCACCCAGAACGCTCCGAGAAACATCACCTTGGCCGACTTCCCCAACGATACCCTGCGCCTCAGCTTCAAGCAATACACCCTTAACGCCGTAGGTACGCTTAACTTCATCCACTCCAAGACCTTGGACGACATCGGCTACAGCGAGTGCGCCGTAGTGCTTGACACGGACAACATGACCCGTTACGTCAAGTTCGACCTGCAACAGAGCCAAGTGGACATGAAGAAGGGCGGTGGCCCCAACGGTGAGACCCGCGAAGCCGAGCGCGACATCTACTGCATGGCCGACGCCGTTTCGACCCGTGGCTGCAACAGCATCCTCATCGGCCCCTCGAAGAAAATCTTCGGTGCCTACTCGGAGAACGAGATGGATTCCGACATCCTGACGCTGACCGAGACCATGCTTGACACCTACACCAGCGGCCTTGACCCCGATGCCACCAAAGCCACTTCGGCCTTCAACAGCGGCAACACCGCCTTCGCCATTGCCGTCGGCGACAACGACCAACCGAAGGACGGTGTGAGAATCTACCTCGGTGCCGACGACCCGTACACGGGCTATTCCGCCGGCAACACGGTCATCTGGAGCGCGACCAAGAGTGCTTGGGAACTCTACTCAGGCCCCGTCACCATCTCTGGTAACGAAGCCTAAACCATACGAGAGCGGGAGAGACTGCCATCGCGCAGCCTCTCCTTGCTTGGTTTGAAGAAAAAGGAAACACGACGACACGAACAAAAAGACATACACCATGTTAAAGACATACAGCGTAAAAGGCAACACATGCATCATCCCGTTCACGTTGAAGACACCCGCATCGGTGTTCTCGTTCAACGCTGAGTTTAAGGGAGGCGACACATTCGGCCTCGGCGGCAAGACGAAGAAGGCCACCTACAGGACGAGAAAGTCGATGGAGCAGTTCGCCATCGAAGCGAGCGAGATGTTCAAGAAAGGACTCATCACCTTAGACGATGCCGTTGACACACCAGCGGAGGCCGTAGCAAAAGCCAAGGCCGCTGCAAGGAAGATGGCCAAGGAGAACGCACCTGAACAGGAGGTGAACGAGGAGCTTGAAGAACTCGCAGGATCGACGAAGAAAACAACCCCGAAAAAGAAATAAAGAATGACAACGATTCCCTACAACGACATCATCAACGGAGTGTTGAGGCTTATGGACGAACACGGCGGCAACGCCCAGTTCATGAGCGGCAGCGCAATGGACGAGACGAAGCGGGTGATAGAGCAGGTGGCGGAGAACGCCGTGAGCAAGATACACCTGCAAGCCCCCGTTGCCATGCTTGATAGTGTCGTGTTGGGCAAACCTGTCATAGACTGGAAGCCTGTCAACGGGCGGTATGCCTGCCTTGTCAGGCTGCCCGATGGCACAAGCGACCCGAAGTTCATGAGACTCGTTGCCTGCAAGATGGCGACTTGGACGAGACCTGTAAGCACGATGTGGTGGGAAGACTCTGCCGAGTACGCCAAGCAGAAGAACAAGTACCTGATGAACACAAGGGAGCGTCCGGCTGCTTTCCATGTGCATCACATAGGAGGCGAATATGCCGAGTTGTATTCAAGCGACGATATGGATGACGAGTTGGAGAAGTTCTTGTACGCCACATGGCCTTCACTTAACTCAAACAACATGCTGTTTGTTTCAGACAGGCTGAAAGATTCAAGCCTGATGCAGATAGCGGCAGACACGCTGACCGTGCTTGGAGAGAACGAGAGGGCGCAGCAGATGCAGGCTATGGCATTGCAGGCGATAAACACATACGGCGGCATGGAACGCCACTTCGCCGACAACGGGAACAGGATTGAGAGATAACCACAAACAAGATACAAAATGGCAACATTAGAGAACGAATGGGTAAGAATAAGCGATGACGGCGGCAGCGGAAACACCGCAGTCACCGCCTCAGTCAAGGAGGCCAATACGGGCAGACTGACAAGAAGCGTGACGCTGAAAGGCACCACGGCTCATAATGCCGAGGCGACTGCGACAATCACGCAGTCTTCAAAAGGAGAGTTTGTCATCTTCACGCAGCGAACCTATGCCATCGGGAACAGTGCGACATCGGTCACCGTCACCGGCAGATCGAACTCGCAACGCCTGACATTCGCGCTGACGACAGAAGGGACGGGTATCACCGATTTCCTCAACCTTCCGTCCACTTTCACGGTGACAAAAGCAGATGCGACTACCGTAACGGCAAGCAATGGGAGTGATGTGACGGGCGACCCAGGGGCATCGGCGGAGTACACATTCTCTATCACACTGACTACAAAGAACACCAACCCGTCGAACACAAGACACCAAATCCTGAACGTGACGGGATATGCTGGAAATACCGATGCCACCGACATCTCGCAGGCGGGCATTGCGACGACAATCCTGTTTGACGGCTATCAGACTGGCAAGGTGTACGACCTTACCAACACGCCTGTCGGCGGCTCGCAGACCATCAATGTCGGAGTCACGCCAAGCGGTGAGGGATGGACTCTTGAATTTGACGAATAAGAAGAATAAGGAGGGGATATGCCTGCATTAGACAACGGATGGATTAAGATAGAAACGACGAGCGGCAGTGGCTCTACCGCCATCGCCGTGGTTGTGTCGGAGCGGAACACGGGACGCACAGTGTCACGCGAACAATCCATTGTAGGTACTAATGCGCATGGTGTTACGGCAACTGCCACGATAAGACAAGAGGCAATGGGGTCTTTTGTAGTGATAGACCACATAGACCAAAAAGGCATACCGGTCACGCAACTTGAATATACGGGTGGGCTTAGAACGATTGTCGGATATGCAAATTTGGACTTCATCTCAATCACGGAAACGAGTGATGGATATACGGACATAAACGAACAAGGTGGCGAGGCTTATACTAATGGTATTGTTGTAATAGAGCATGGTGTTACGCATGACAACGTGCGTCTCGAGTCAACAATACCGTATGGTGAGGATGAACAGTATATGTTCGAGATCCCATTCATTATAGAAAGCAACCCGGATACTACACCGCGCATGGTGTCTTTCATTATCGAGAACGAAGACGGAGATGCGTCTTTTCAATTCAACATTATGCAAGCTGGAACAGATAACACATAACTAACC
>Ga0247609_10001882_pt1 | contig 23565 bp, 19 predicted proteins | sample 172DNAGHGlowgp2_FD_193487 | JGI IMG/M metagenome (GOLD analysis project Ga0247609, IMG submission 193487) | Sheep rumen microbial communities from Palmerston North, Manawatu-Wanganui, New Zealand - 1728 DNA GHGlow gp2 | ecosystem: Host-associated > Mammals > Digestive system > Stomach > Rumen ...
TATGGAGTAATAATCATGAAAGGCGGTGAGGCAAACTTAGAAGTAAGCCAGAAAGACGGTGTGGGGATGCAGGCCGACTCCACCTTCTACATGACCGGCGGAGTGATTAACCTGAATGTGACAGGCAGCATCAGCCATGGCATCCGCGTGGGTTATGACGCCAATTTCGACGGAGGTTATATCAACGGCACCATCTCCGGATTGGGTGCCAAGGGCATAAAGTGCAAGAAGTCAACCCAGACCACAGCCACTGTGAAAAACGGCGGTTTCGCCCATTTCAGAGGCACTGACGTGAACTTCAGTGTAAGTGGTGACATCTATACCATCGACCAGTCGAAATGTATGGGAATCCGTGTCGACAACGACATGCATATCAGTGGTGGCAATATCCACATGACCGTTCAGCATGAGAATGCCATCGGTGTAAACGTAACCAGCGATTTGTATCAGGATGACGGTACCTTGCACTTCACTATGGAGAATCCTTCCGGAACAGGACTGTTAATAAAAACCGGCTGTAATGACTACAAAACCGGCGGAGTGAGGGTTGTAGATTAGTTGAGTATATCGCTTCGCTCAAATGAGGAATTAGGAATGAGGAATGAGGAATTATTGCCATGCGGACGAGATTTTTCGATATAACGATATAACGATATAACGATATACGACGGGGTTGCTATGCGGCGAGGGGGATTTTAGTTGAGAGTTGAGAGTTGAGAGTTGGAAGTTGAGAGATTTTCAGCAGACCCGAAGAGAAGGAAAGAGATATAAAATAATGGTAAATAAAGTCAGCAACGCTTCTTATATAGGAGCGTTGCTGCTTTGTTTGTGTGACGCAAAATAAAAAATATGCCATCAAATTTTGTTTTGCTTTCCGTTTTTATTTATCTTTGTAGAAAAGAAACTTAACCCCCAATAGGTTATTAGACAGAAAACAGTAAAAAAGGATGAAATCTAAAGACCGATTTGGGTTAAAACGGAATTACTATGGGAAAACAGGCTGAATATATAAGAAAGATAGAGATTCAGGCATTATGGCGCGGTGGTCGTCATATAGAATGGGATTTGCGGCCTGACGTGAATATCCTGAGCGGCATTAACGGTGTAGGTAAGAGCACCATCATCAACCACTCCGTGAAGGCGCTTCATCTGATAGACAGCGGTGAGGTCCGTCCTCAGGACATTGTGAACGACATCCGTATAGAATTGTATCCTGCAGATTCAGAATACATAAAATACGATGTGATCCGCAGTTTTGACCGTCCACTGCTGCATTCCGACCTGCTTGAGAAGCTTGCGGACTCCCGTGTGAGGACCGAATTGGACTGGCAGATCTACAAGCTTCAGAAACGTTTTCTTGACTATCAGGTTAATATAGGCAACAAGATGATTGCTTTGCTCACGTCCGGAGACCCTCAGGACACGATAAAAGCCGCAAAGCTTTCAGAGCCCAAGACAATGTTTCAGAACATGATGGACCAGATGTTTTCAGACACCGACAAGAAGATAGACCGTAAGAGCAATGAGATTCAGTTTTTCCAGAATGGTGACACTCTGACTCCCTACCAGTTGTCGTCCGGCGAGAAGCAGTTGCTCGTGATATTGCTTACGGTGTTGGTAGAAAACGGCGAGCACTACACACTGATTATGGACGAGCCCGAGATAAGTCTGCATATAGAGTGGCAGCAGCAGCTGATAAGCCTTATCCGCCAGTTGAATCCCAACGCACAAATTATCATGTCGACCCACGCTCCAGCGTTGATTATGGACGGTTGGATGGATGCGGTGACCGAAGTGGATGAAATCACCAACAATGAGTAAACGCCTTACCCGCAATCTGAATTCCAAGTTCCTTGAGGCGGCTAGCCGTCTTCATCCCCAGGGGAACAGCAAGAAGAAGATTATTGTATATGTAGAAAGCTACAGTGACATCTTCTTCTGGCGGAGTGTGCTTGACGATTTCAAGCGTTCCGACTTAGACTTTGAGGTGATGCTACCCTCCCGCACCGACCTTTCCCGTGGCAAGAAGCAGGCGATGATGAACACGTTGGGCAAGAATCTTGGCAATTACATGATAGCCTGTGTAGACGCCGACTACGACTATCTCCTTCAGGGCCGTTCGTCGTTTTCGAAGGAGATGCTCGACAACCCGTTTGTGATTCACACCTACGCCTACTCCATCGAGAACTTCCAGTGTTATGCCCCATCGCTTCATGAGGTGTGTGTGATGTCGACGTTGAACGACAAGCAGATTTTCGACTTCGTGGAATACATGAAGCTTTACAGCAACATCGTTTACGAGTTGTTCGTGTGGTCGGTTTGGCTTTATCGCCGTCAGCAATATAAAGACATGCCGTTGAACACGTTTCTCAATTTCGTGTCGGTAGAGAAGCTTAACATCATGAAGCCCATTGAGGCGTTGGAAAACCTGCGTCACAAGGTAAACAGGAAGGTAGCCTGGATGCAGCAGAACTATCAAGAGGCAAAAGGTCAGCTGACCCCATTGAAGGCCGAGTTGGAGAAGTTGGGCGTTACGAGGGACAACACCTATCTGTTTATTCAGGGTCATCATATCATGGACAATGTTGTAATGGCCGCCTTGGACCCGGTGTGCACGATGCTTCGCAGAGAGCGTGAGAAAGAGATCAAGTCGCTTGGTAGCGGTCGCAAGCAGCAGACCGACAACGAGTTGGCGAGCTATAACCACAGCCAGTGTGCTGTGGACCAGATGTTGAAGCGCAACACCGACTTCAAGGAGTCAGAAGTGTATGAAATGCTGGCCAACGACATCCGTCAGCTGATAGAATCGATTGACGAGGTGGAGAAGAGCATGGAGAATCAGGAAAGCGCTAAGGAACCGGCAGTTGGCGAGTAGACGAGAGGTGATCTAATTAATGATTGAAGTTTCGGAAGTTATATTTATGGCTTCTACAAACGTTTACGGGCATCTAGCCCTCAACGTTTGATGCGGGCGAGGGCGCCTCAATGGTCTTTACACCCCCTTCGGCTCATTGCATTCGCCCTTTCCCCCGTTATCGGGGGACAGAAACGCTCCCAGTACCTGTACATTTACTTAAAGGATTTACTACTTCATAAGCATTTACTATACTATATATTAGAACTGCCGAAAGTTAAATTAAGGATGTAATTTCAAAGACTTTAGTGTCATTGATGTTTATCCTTTTAATCATCTCATTCTTGATTATTATCAAGAAGTCTTTGTCTGTATTTACATTTTCAAGAAGAGTTTTTGCCTTTTTCATTTCTCCGATTTCTCTATACAATTCAGCTTGGAGTACATCATCTTTAGTCCAGTTCTCAATCAGCCAGAGCGTATTCTTCTGAAAAAGGTTCTTGTCAGATTCATTGACTTCTTCTGTTGGGTTGTTGTCGTTTCTAAACATATCGTTATATGCATGAAACAGCAATATACGTACATTCAGTTCCTCGTCTATGTCTTTGAACCCTTCGGCTTCTAACTGATTAAAAGCGTCAACCATCTCACTATAATTCAAGGTGCCCAATTCAAAAGAACAGCCATCCTTTGCATATCTTACTTCTTGTCTTGACATGATGTAATACTTAGAACACTGAGGGCATTTCTGCACGAACGATACCCTTGGAAGCATTGGAGCCTCCCGTTTATTGTCAGACCACACCCTGGCTCCGAAAGTGTTTCCAGACAACAAACTCAACACTTTTTTTCAGCACCACAGAAAGGGCATGTTAAAATTCTTGAATTTCCTGGAATCATAAGTTGTTTGTTTTTTAGTTGTAAATATATCAATTAGATTGATTTTGGTTATAGATATTAGTAATTTGTGAATAAGTTAATCAATATTCCAGTATGCTAATGGGTCTCCATCAAAAATTGTATCTATTTCATCATCACTATATCCCATTTCATCTTGTGCATAAGACCCTCTATAACGCTCATAAGTGGGTTCTTCTCTGTAATAATAATCTTCTGTGTCATCATAATAATCACTTTCGTCTTCTTCATAATCTTCACGAATAATTGGACGAAATTTTTCTGGTTCTCCTACTTTTCTTTCTAATTGAATAGGCAAAATGATAGATTTGTCGAATTCCATTATTTGTTTTATAACATCTGGATGTATTCCGAATTCTGGTATATTCTTAGCACACCAATAAATGTATGTTGGGTCATCGACCATAACATCACAAAACAATTCGCCATTGTGTTTGCCAAAGTCTAATTTCGTTTCAAGACTAGATATGTAATAATTGTGTATCATTTAAATTACTATTGAATAGTATCAAATGGATATCTATCACCATATCAGAATAAATTGTCAATATCATCACCAATTGTTTTTGGCTGCTTTATTGGATGTTCTTTTATCTCACCTTGTTTTTCTTCAAGTGTACAAATACACTCTTCTGGTGGAAATCCAACGTATGACAATAAGCCTGTAACAGGGTTAGTGTATGAGCACAAGCACAGAAAAGCATCTGCCACGCAATCCTTGTCATCTATATCTCTGTAAAAAAACATAGGATGCTTTTCTGGGTCATAATAGATTTGTCCGGCATCGTCTTTCAACAAAAAGTCCAATTTAACCTGACTTTCCAACATATTAATTAGTGATTTTGCGTTATCTGACGTTGGATTATCCATATAAGAATTGTATTTTCTTATCTCATTATATAAATTTCTTTTGGTTAATTCTTTCATAACATTTTTAATCGGCAAAATATCATTTGATGTCAAAAAGAACTTGTTTGTTTTATCAATTTTGACATACTTCATGATTTTGATTACAAAAAAATCTTCACTATACCTTGTCATATACGGAGTGAGATTTAACTTACCGTTCAAATCTATATATCTAACCAATGAAAGATTTGTGTTATACGGAAGGAATCCAACTAATTGCAATTCCTCGTTGAAAGACTCATGTCTAATTGGACCGTCAGCTTTGACAACCCCTAATTCATTTAGCATTCCCTCTACTGATGATGATTCCATTATTTTTTTCCATAATGAAGTTAATATTTGAGGAAGTTATATAATTATTAAAAAAAGAATAAAATTAATTGGAAATTTATATGATTAACAATCAAATTTTTAACAATATACAATTACATCAACAGACATATGAAATTTTCGTTTTTACCTTTTCCTATTTTTTATCTTTTATCAATTTCATTACAATTGGACATACTACATTATAATAGCAATCTACAATTACATCTTCTGTCAGCTTATTTTTCCTTTTACTACCGTGAGCGATTTGCGTATTTCGAATAAACTTGAAATCAATAAACTTTTGAATCAATGTGTTAGGCATTTGAAACTCCATTATTAAAACAGCAACAACTAATGAAATGTCTCTTTTTATAGCATCATCCCAATCATTCTCTCTTAAAGATATTTCTTCTTTAAAATCATATTCTTTAACAACTTTATGACCATCAACTATTTCACTTTTAAAGAATAAGTGTCCTGATATTATATGAGGCGTATCCATATTTTGACGATAGAATATTTTCCCTTTATCTTCAATTAACTCATAATCCAATTGATTTTTTATTAAATCTTCAATAAACACCAACTCAGTCAACAAAGCAGCTCCTAATAAATCTTGATCATTTTTTCCAGCATCTCTTGAAAGTAGATTGATGATACTATCCAATTGGGCTGTTGATGGGAAATGACTTTTCAATTCTTCCTGTTTGTTAACTATGTCCTTAAGATATGACATAGAACAAGCTTGTTTAACGGCATTAATAAAATCAATATATAACCGTTTTGAGTCGTTTCTCTTTAAGTTTAAATCTGGCGATTCTTTTAGAGCATAAGCTGTTGCTCCTATTTCATCTATCTGCTCTTTCAGATTCCAAATTTTATTTGAGGCCGAAAAAACCACTATCTGATTTCCCTCATTCTTATCTTTTATGAAACTTGATATATCGTGTCCACTTAGATTCTTTCTTTCTCCAAAATCATCTTCGTGAAGTCTCAAATCTAATATATAACAATCCGCATCATTTTCAGCAACAAAAACTTTTATTTTCTCAATTAATGCCTGCTTGGAGAGTTTTTTGTCAAACTCCTTAAAACAAATAAACCTTGCATCATTATTCTCAAATATCGTTCTAAGAATTTGCTCCCAGCCCTTATCATATTCATCATCTATATATACAATAGTTTTCCCGTTTATGCCTTCAAATCCTATATCATATTTTTCTTTCTTAAACTTATCCCTAACACCATATTTTGCTACAAGGTATTTGAAATACAATGATTTTGTAATCTCAGTATTTTGAAATACAACCTTGTTTTTCCAATCCAGCATATCAATCCATCTATATATTGCCCACCTATTTGCAAGAGAATGATTGTCTCCAATATTAGACGGAATTTTCAAATTAAAATTATCAATATTATATTTATCTAACTCTTTTGACTCAATTTGGTTAAGAGATTTAATAAAACTTTCATTATCAGCGTTTATAAGATACACATTTGATGTTTTAAGGATGTCATAGCATTCATTTTTTATGACGTCTTCGTGAGAAGACACTCCATAAATAAATATTGGAGTGTTGGTATTTAAAGATTGAGTTAATCTAATATGAGCAGCAAGCCTTAAGCCCAAATAGTCGGAATACACATTTCCAAAATAAAGCGGAATATAGATGGCATAATATTGTTTATTAATAAGATAATTATTAATAAAATTTTCCAAATCTTCATCACATAGATTTTCATCAAAAAAATCCCAATCTTTAGTTTGGATAATATTATCAAATGGCGGTTCTACTGTATCCTCTTTTGTGATAGCAAAGAAAACATCATTGTTGACATTCACTTTATTTCCACTTACATTTTGAATATTTATTATTTCTAATTTATTTCTTATTTTCTCCTCAATATTATAGTTCAAACCAAATGCTAAATAATTTAGGTTAACATCTCCGTCTTTCATTTTATTGATGAACAAATTAAGATTAGCATACATCACATCTGGAGGCAACATGCAAAGTCTCTCTTCGACATAGCGATTATTTTTACTACCACTAAAATAGACCACGTATAGATTATTACTATAATCTTCCAACGCTTTTTTAAACAGTTCTATTTCTTCAATATTTTTGTTGACATTATAAGCCAAAAACGATTCATGAAAAAGGATAATATTGTCATTCATGAACATGGCATCTTTATTCATTAAAAGATCCTCAAGATTATAAATTGGGACAACTATATTTGCGAACTCAGATATTTTATTATCATCCCATCCATAATCTCTTTGCCTTGAACGTTTGTCATCAATAATGTAAATCATAACTAGAATTTTAAAATGTATTTAACACCTTCAATTTCTTTATCAACTTCTTGGGACACCATCTCTTTCTTATCGTCCCACAAATTTATCCTTGCTTGTTTTCCTTTTTCAAATTTTGCTTCTATATATAAATCACATAATCCGTTAATTTGATTTTTAATCAGACTTGCTTGGGCTTCTCCTATTCTATCTTTAGTACTTTTCAGAGATTTCCTATAAACAGAATTCAAATGATGGATACAAAAAAATGTAGATTCTAATTTATCATCATCAAAAAAGCTAAGTTCAATCCTTACTGGTTCTAATTCTTTTTCTTTACAATTTATACATATCCTTATAATATTATTGTAAACTTGTATTAGTTTGTCAATATCTGTAAACAATTCTACAGATGGATTATATTTCTCCTCAGAAAAAGAAATGAGTACATTATTATCCGCCCATTTTTCATTTGTTTTTGCTAAAATGGTTAGCAATGAATTATCTTTTCGAATATGGAATTGATTTTTAAAGAATATCACCAGTTCCGAGAAAGATTTTATTCGTTTCCCGTCTATTTCACTGATAATAGCTGTTTTCATACTAAAACCACTGTTTTTTTGTTTTTGACCAATATTTTTCCCAGGATTGGGAATTATGTGGGGACAATCATTTGCCCATTGCCTTAACTCTTCACAATTCCAATTTATGTTAATCTTATTACTAGACCAAGTAAAACTTTCTCCATTTGGATTCGTTTTGTTCCCTTTAAAATCTTCTCCTGTTAAATATACATTAATAAGAGTCATCATATTGGGAGACAAGAAATATTCTTGTTTTTTAAATTTATCACGAAGTAATTTGAATCGTTTTTTTATTAATTCCACATGTTTGATATAATCATATTCCTCGGTCCCACATTCTTGGCATATATTATCAATTGTTTCATCATTGTCTATTAAATGGCATGTGTATTTTAAAACCTCATCCTGATTAAAGGCTTTCAAAAAAAGTTGAAGATTTTTGGGTGATATATATTTAGTATTACCAAGACTTTTTCTATGAGATTCTGTAGATGAAACATTTTCAGACAATGTATTTAACTGGGGGGTATCTTCTTTATCATCCTTCAATTTCTCATCTGAGTTCAAAATAACATCTTCATTATAATTCACAAAATCTCTCTTCAATAAAGAGGCTATTTTTCTCCTTTGAGAAGAAGAAACTTTTTTAAATCCGGATAGTATTAGTAAAAAATTCTTAAGATCCTCTTTGTCCATATCTGTACATCTTTAAATATATCATTATTGATTTTCTTTGGATGAAGTGGAGTTATTGTCTTTTAATTTAAATTCAATATTTGAAATTAAATCCTGTAATTCGGTTGGCATTTCATCAAAAGAAAAGTGAGTACGAATCATTTCAATTAGTTCTGCAGAAGGTTCTTCTTCAGAAAGCCATTTGAATAATTCTTTATAAGCTTTTTTCTTGAAAAACTTTTCTCTTTTCTTTTCATATTCTTCCTCGTACTTTTTCTCTAGTTCTTTTTTAAAATAATTATCCACATTAATGATAGACAAATCATTAAACGATTCATTTAAATCATGAACTATTAATGCTTCGGATATAACTTCAACTGCTTTTTCTAAGCCAAAAGTTTCCCAATACTTTAGCAAAACATTCAGACTAAGCCTTATATTTTGAACACTTAATTTCTTTGAGCGATTATGCTGCATGTTTGAAATCAGCCAAAAATTTTTCCTTCTATAACGACATAAAGTCACATAACATTTATTAAGAAACTTGGATTCAACAATATCGCCAGCATTCCTTTTATCTAGGTCAGAACATAGTAATTTCTGACAAGATTTACTTATGGCTAATATACAATCATTACCTTCAATTTTACATTTAGCAACTAAATTCTTATTCTTAGATACATATAATAAGATTTCTTTTGTTACAAACTTTTTAAATTCTGTAATAGAATAAGTCTGAACAAACATATACCTGTGACCGTCCTCTTTTTCTGAATCAGGAGAAACAATTTGTTGAAGTCTGTCGAATCTTTCCTGTAATTTTTTATATACAGAATCATCCTCACCTTTAACCATTTTTAGATAGTCCAATTTACCGCCTATTACATTTTCAAGGATAGGTTCTCCTTTTTTTACATACCCTTTCTCCTTCTTATACTTAGGGTAAAACTTGCTATATGCTGCATTATATCCTTCTTTTTCCCAGACACGAAGAATCCATCTCAAATCGCTGATATATTGACGACTTACGTTAATCTTTTCATTTACAGTCAATCCTGTAACCTCTTGTCTTTCTCCTTTTTTTTGAAGCCTGGTCTTTTTATTGTTAATAACAAAGCCTTGTTCTTCAATAATACGTTTAACTTCCAACCTAAATGCACTGTTTTCTTGATAAATGTTGTGCATGCTGGAGAAGGACATATCATCTGCATAACGACTATAACGCACGTTAAATCTTTTTGCAGCCCCAACTAATCGTCTGTCCAACTTATCACATATAGCATTTGTAATTAGAGGAGAAGTCGGTGCACCTTGAGGCAAAACACATTTATTTTGTTCTATATCAAAATAACAACATAGGCCAGCTACTACATTTGCAATTTCTTGTGTAAAATTGAATGGAGGAAGTTGCAGTCTTTTCCAAACACGAGCTTGTGGAATGGACGGGAAAAAGTCTTTTAAGTCTAAATTAAAAACATAATTGTTTCCCACATGTAGTCTGGCGTTGTCAACAACAGATTTTCCTTCCACAAACCCCATAGCTGATTTGGCTGGAACATAAAGTGCCTTAAAAAGAATGTTTATAACATGTAAAATTATGCTTAACTGATAACATGGAGCATTAATCTCACGTTTTCCGCCACTCTTCTTATTTATGAAAAAAGTATTGTATCTATATGTTTTATGTTTAGGATTGGAGAAATGAAATAACTGTTTAACAGTTATTTTATATTTGGACGTGCCAAATTCATCACGTTTAATGGCATTTAGAAGTACAACCAAGTCATCTAGTGACTTTACTTCTTTCATCCTATTTTTTATTATTATTGTCTCCATTGTTATCCTATTAAAGAAAGGTGGTATTAAAATTAATGGCTAAACTTATTTCTTTGTATTAATGCGAAGCAAACTATCAGTATTGATATAACACTACGATCAAATCAGTCAAAGACTGTTATAAAAATAACATTGATTTATCATTCGAAAGAATGACATCCGGCACACGTCGGACGAGAGTCAAATTTGTTTAAGCCACAATTTCAAATACCACCTTTTATTATTTAAATGTTTTTCGGATTTAAAATTTATTATTTACTGTGTTTTATGAAAATATTATCGGAGATTTTAACTTTATAAAACAGTCCTACAAATATAGTAACTATTTTTTATTTAATCAACATTCCAGAATTCAATTATTGTCATTGTTTTTCTTTTCACGCTGCAAAGTTAGGCATACTTTGCGAACTGATTGTTCGTTGGTGGAAAAAATTTGCGAAAACGGACAAAATTTATTCTAACTCGCTTTTTTCTTATATACAAGGTCGTTGACGAAGTCGATGGTCCATCCCTGTTTTGAGATGAACGGACAGCCGATCAGACCGATAATGAGCTTAATCTGTTCGTCGTATTCCTTGTTCCCGGTATTTATTTTGGCTAAGTATTCTCTCTTTGTCAGGCGAACCACGGCAGAATGTTTTATGAATTTGCCCTCATCGCCGTTTGTCAATCCTATCAGGGAGAAATCCACATTTGCCACTGACATCGGTTCAGATCCATTCAGACCATTAACCAAGTCAAGACCGTCTGTCAGGCTACAAGGCACATTTCCTGTATTTACGAGGTTTTCCGTCAAGATATTATTGTCGCTGCCGGAATCAAGCAGGAGAACATGATAACCTTCATCACCCTGCATATATATGGTTGGGAGTCCGAAGGTGCTTAAACCCTGATCTATAGAAAAGATATAAGAAAATTTGTCGGCATCAATCGCTTCGTAATCCACCTCCTTCGTTTCAAACAACACATAATGGTTGAAATCCAAAGACAACCTCTGTTTCTTCATGAAGCCGATACCCAACAGCCCGAACACGGGAAGTCCACCGACATTATAGAATGAGAATTGTTCAATAAAAACGAATGTCTCTTTGAAACTTCTTGAACCTATGTTGAAAGAGAAACTATAATGCTTATTGCTTACCACATCATCCCCTAAGGTGTGGAGAGTTTCGGTTTTTTCAGGTTTCTTGTCGGCCGGCGACAGATATTCTTTAGCGGTTGCAAACAGACAATCGCTGTTGCTCCCGGTATCGAGCAGAAAACATCCTTTCACAATACTGCCGTCTTTATCAGTAATTTCTATCGGCACGAAGGCAAAACAATTGTTCTCCACTCTTATCATTCTCTCTATAAATCTGATTTTGTTTTTCATAGTTTTCAGGTTTAAGCGCCACTAATTATCGATTGTCATTCCAGGGCGTTTTGGAATTTCGCTGCAAATTTAGGCACGGGTTGCGAACAGAATGTTCGTGGGCAAAATAATTATAAAAAATTACTACAGAATGTCGTGTGAAACTAAATGTTTATTCTCCCCAGTTGTATTCATTGTACTGATACCCATCCACTGTAGGGGCTGGTTTTCATGCCAGCCCGCAACGGTGCTTTTGACGTTTTGAACCATTTGGGCTAGCGTAAAATTTAATCAATGTTCCAATACATATCCGGATCTCCCTCAAAAGCATCGTTTATTACATCGTCACTATATCCCATCACGTCCTGAGCATAACTTCCTGCAAATTGTCCGTAGTGGGTTCCATAATTATCATCATATGTTATGAAGTCGTTTGTTTCTTTTTCACATCTTTTGAGGTTGTTGTTATTATTCAACATCATAAGATTTACATCTTTTTCAACACCATTTTTTACGGTTTTTGTATGTGTTTTGTTTTTCTTATAAAAATTCCATATTTCATCGAATTCTGGCTGAAGAACAACTTCCCCCTTGTCATTGATAATACCATATTTCGGACCAGCAAATCTAGCAAGACCTTTATCAAATCCGTCTATCCATCCATATTTTCCAAATGGTATTATTTCATTTCCATCTCTATCGAACACAGCATATCCTTTATCGGAATCTTGCAATGTTAATATCTTTTTATCTGTTGATATAACAATCCTATAATATAAAAGGTCGAATAGAATCTTACCTTTAGAATCAATTATCCCATACCTGTTTTTAGCATATGACTTGACACGATTACCTTCAATAAAACCATAAGGATGCATTTTGCCTACCCTTATCAAATCTCGCTCATTATGACATTCATCAAGAATACTATCATAAATAGCATCTGCAACAATTACTCCTTCTTGATTTATTAGTCCAAATTTACCGTTTTTATGAAAAGGAATCAAAAGCCTTGTTTCTTTTGTTAGATTATAGTTGTTCTTATCAACGAGAATTCTAACATTATCATCATGCAGGAATTCCGCCCAATTACCAATTTGTTTTTTTGTTAATTCCATATTTTGTTTTTGTGATTATGATAATGAGTTATAATCCTCCCACATTCCTTTTATGCGGTTGATGATTTCGGTTTTGATTGATTCCGGAGAGAGCACCAACAAATCTTTTCCGAAGGAGCATAGTTCCCGTGTGAGTTCGTAGTTTGGGATGCAGTCAATTGAGAAGAAGGAGCCGCCCTGGAGTTGAGGGTATTGTGCCCGCAAAACTTCTTCCTTCTTGCTCTTAAAGAGGATCTGGGATTCGTGGAGCGGTTTTGTGGTGACATATCCCTTGGAATGGTCGCTCACCCAGAACACGATTCTTTCCACCGGCTTGTCTTCATAGAAGGTCACGCCGATTATGTCGCTGAAGCGTTTCGACAGGTCCTTCTTGCATTTACGGTATTTTTTGTCTGGCTGGACAACCACCCTGTCTATGCGGTCAAGAGCGAATGAAAGGACTTTATTGTCTTTATCATCGGCACCAAACACATACCACCGGTTGTTGTATTGTTTCAGGAGATACGGATGGAACACTATTTCCTTGATGACGCCTTCAGTAAAGGTGTGGTACTCCAATTTCACCACCACCCTATTGGCTATGTAATCAAATAACACACCCAGCAGGTTTGAGTTCAGCAGATTAGGGTTATTGCTGAAACTGATTATCTTCGGACGCTCTTTAAGCCCCAAGCCATTTTTCAAATCGTCGAGCCAGTTGAAATTCGACAGCCCGTCAAACTGACCTATGGTGTTAAGCACCTCCTGCAGCAGATTGCACTCCTCTTCGGTAAGTTCCTTCTTAAAGATAGAGTATGACGAATCCAAATAACGGATACAGCTTCTGCCGTTCGACCAGTACCGTTCAATCTCCGCATAGAAGGGATCACCCTGAATATATTTAATATCCTTCTCTATACAACGCTGCGTCACTTCCGGCAATCCAGCATCATACAACATCTCGTTACACTTGTCAGTAAGCTCGTGAATATCATAATAATGATTCCTGTCAGAAAGATATCCGTCAAGATAATATATTCTTGTTAAAGCATTCTTGTTTGTAGGCATAATAAAAAGTTTTTGCAAAGATACAAAAGATGTGCGAACTGTATGGGCGTTCCCTTTTTAAACTTTTGAAATTAGTGAAGAAATTTGATTTTTTATCTTCGCCATATATTGTGGATTTCGTATTGACCCTCTTCATCTCTAAGCCAGTCAGAATCACGTTCGTTGTACAATGTAGTTCTAGCTTATAAATAAATAACACGCAAATAAATTAAGTGACCGCTTTGTTGAGATGTCCGCCTTGATAACATTTCGTTTAAAACTGCAATTATCTCCGATGGACGACATTGTTGTACTTAGGCAATATGGAACTCTAATAACAAGACACTTAGATGTTCTGTTCAATTATTCTTTCAAGGCAGACTTGCATTCTGTCTCTTAATTATGTTCTATTATTAATGTGAACATATAATTCATATGACTCTTCTTGCAATTCTTTTCTTTTAACTCTCAATTCTACATATTCCGGATATTTCTTTTTATATTCTTCCTCAATTTCGATTCTTTCAGTTTAATCTTTTCCTTCCTTTATCTTTTCTATTTTTTTCTCATGCTTTTCTATTTTATTATCCAACTTTTCTATCTCATTGTCAACATTTTCTTTCTTTTCTTTTAATGGTTTTAAGTCAATATTTATAGATGTAATGGTGTTTTCCACTTCATTTTTTATTGAAAAGTTCATGTCCTTGATTTCATCTATTATTGGAGATAATTCTGGACATAAATCTTCTATTTGCTTTAGGCTTTCAATGAACTCCAACGCACCAGATATTTTTTCAGCTTTAAAGACAGAAATAGATTCTGAAGGCAGCATTTCATATAGTTCTTTGTCATTTGAATTAAATGGCCTAATTACATTCATACGGATATAATCCAATTTAGTATTTTTTATTTTATTAAGAACCTCTTCTGGGTTTTTAATTGTAGCTTTTAACCCCTTCATCATTTCCACAATTTCAGTAAGAATATAATGTCTAATGAATTCCTCAGGATTCTCTAAACATTTATTGGCAAATTCCTCTACAAAGTTCAGAGCGTAATGCCAACTGTCTCTTCGACATGCATATGACCTTGTATAAGAAATAAGGTCTTTCATTTCTGCATAATAATAATGTACCAAGTCAGAATACGGGATTATAATTAAATTTTTATATTTAATTATAAGATAAAAGTGAGAAGAAGCCCCATAATCAAAATTAGTTTTCACAAGAACATTAATATCATCAGAAATCGAATATGAAAATGTTGTCCATCCGATTTCATCAGATGAATACATTTTGACTTTATCATCCGTTTTGATTTCTGCTATTGTATTATATAAATTCAAGCATCTTATGTATCTCAAAACTTTTTTAGCATACTTCCATTTTTCTTGATGATAATACTCTTTCAGTTTATTTTGACAATATATTTTAACTTCTTCTTTTGTTTTGTTTTTTAAATTACAACTATTTATAATTTTCTGTTTTATTTCTTCATCATGTTTTTTAGCATCGCTATAAGATACATGTTTGGGTCTTTTTGCACCATCAATAAAAGATTCTCTATACTCATAAGGATAACATAGATTAAACACCTCTGGACCATCACAATAATCAATGATTTTAGAATATAAATCCCAAGTGTTTTTATATTCGTTTTCGACTATTGCATCTATTTCAGATTCTAGAATCTCATATCTTTTTATTGGATGCTCAACCACTGATAAGATTCTATGTGGCCCTTCCACTAATTTCAACACATATTTCGTATTGACTTCGCTATTTAAATTAGTCATATTTAAAAGATTAAATGGTGATTTTGTTGTGTTCTTCTTGAAAAACACATTGGTTAATGAAGTTCGGGTTGTCGAGATATTTGCGACAGAATTTTGTCTTTTTCATCCGGTATTTTCTTCTGATTGAGAAATCTCTCCTTAGTGGGCTTCCAAATAATGTCAATACGTCGCAGTACCATCATCGGCATTATGATTTTCTTATATTCTCATTTCTCGAATGTATATACCAGAACATCTTTAGCTATGTTCCAGATAGATGAGAAGAGTTGGTTGTATTGTTGTTGGTTCATATTGACTATTGTATTTTTTCAGCAGTTATTGAAAGTCCAGTATAGTCATCACCGTCGTAAATTTTCACTGTAACGCTTTTGTCGTTTTCTTCAATGACAAATGGAGTCATCACATCATCTTCAGTTTGATAAATCCTTCCGTCTTTTAAGTAGAACTCGGCATCGTTTGGGAAATTTCCGTTTTTAATTCGAACACTATACTCTTCATCCGTGTTTTTAATCACCAAATGACCTTTATTTGGGAATTTAATTATTGAGTAATTTTTGAAATTAAATTCATATTTTTCCTTAAGAAGATTTTTCTTTTGATTATTTTGCTTTTCAGATGACCCTTGAAATTTTGGCTCTTGAATTATTGGAGTTTCTTGGGTCTCTGTTTCAGCATGCTGAGACTCTTCTATTTTTATTCGCGGCCTTTTTACTCTTACTTCACTTCCTATAAATGCGTACTTTTGATATAATTTTTCCCAATCATCAAAAGAAAGACTTGGAACTAATGGTAATTCCTCATGAATATTATATTCATCTCTTTTATTCTGAGCATCTTGCCAATATTCAGTATTCTTATCATTATTAGCCTGTCTTTCTTTGCATGCAATCCAACGCCTTACCATTGCATCAATTATCGATTTGTCATCAGTGTTCTCTTGTGCCCATTCATAAAAAACAATTGCATTTAAGAAGAACCCCGTTGACTCCATGACTTTTCCAACCTCGTTGAATATGAGCTTAGAAACTGCGGTTCTTGAATATTTAGAATATTTATTTTTAAATGCCATTCTTTTCTGTCCTCCTATTAGTGGCTCTAATTCTTTTTTAATATTATCTTTAAACCCATCCTCTCTCATTAATTTAATTTCGTAAATGGCATTTTGCAAAAGAAAAGCATCCGAATCGATATAAGATTCCTCCGACTTAACCCAGTCTTTTAAATTTGAAAATCTAGTTTCAACTAAATCAAGTAATAATTTGTCGTTTATTTTTACACCCAACGTCTTTGCTTTAGAGATTATGGATGTAGATTCTTTATAATCAGCTGATTTTAACATAAAAGGCAAGAATGATTCAAAGTCTTTTTTTTCTGTTGACACATTAAGAATTGCAGAAGATATAATTTTTCTCTGTTGGTTACTTATTTCTTGTTTACTATGTTTTCTGTAATCTTCCAATAATGTAGTTTGCCAATTTGCTTTTTTAGTTCCTTCATAATACTCTAATGTTTCTGGATATTTTACAAGATTCAGCTTTGAATTATAATAATTAGCAGGTCTCAATACCTTATCCACCTCTTCCCAAATTGAAACTGCTGTCTGATATGATTTTGCACTAAATGCAAGTTCTGCAAAATCATTTTTATTAATCGTTATATTGTATTTTTCTAATTGTCTCGATATTTCATAAGCTTGTTGTATAAATTTTCGATCTGTAATATTTTTTATTTTTGTATTTTTCAGTGTAAGATTGATTAGTATTTCCCATGCCATAGAGTTGCTTTGCTCATCCTCATTTTTTGAGATATAATCTAGAGTATCATCGATTACGATTTTAAGTTCGCGCACATTAGAATCATTGAATTTTGTACATAGTTTTAGCTTCAAGTCGTGGACATGATCCTTCAGTAATGCAATTTGCTCTATTAATTTTTGGTCTTTCTTTTCACTTAGCTCAATCCAATAACAATCAACAGCCTCTTTATACATATTGGCTTTTTCAAATTCATTTGCAGCTTTTAAATAATCTTCATCTATCGCATAAGCTTTTGCTAAACATCGTGCCGCGGCTATCAAATTACCATCCATTTTATGTTTTCTAGCAGCTTGCCGCATTAGCTTTGAATCATTCCTTTCTTCTGCTCTTTTCTCCAAATCATCTTTATGTTTGTCGGAACGCAAATATTCAAGGTTTTCATTCGAAATATTTATTCCCTCCTCATAAACAATCCAACCCAAATCTTCTTTAGACCATTTTGACTTTTGACTACTTGATAGTTTATTAAGCATTTCATTTTCTAATGAAAAATTTCGCTTTTCTAATTCAGGGTCATCGTAATTAAAAGCGAATGACCAAAATGAATTATAATTAAAATCATCAATTATATATAGATTTGATTGGGCTCTTGTCACTGCAACATAGGCATTACTTGTTTGGTATTTTTCCTGTACAATATTATTAGCTGTAGAATTTGACTGAAACTTTTTGAATCCAAAAATGGCAACATTAGGATATTCCAATCCTTTAGCTTGTATAGGATTCAATATAATGATATCTGGAACTCCATCGTCAAAATGAATTTTACCATTTAGAGCTGAATTTTCTATAAAGTCTTGGATAGATTCACCATCTTCAGCGGGTATAATAAGTGTTACTTTTTTCTTTTTCAATTCTTCAAATGATGCTACATCAGAAGGAAGCAAGCAATATATGTCATTTCCTTCCTGAGAAAAATATGGTTTTTGTGGTTCTAGATTTTTCAGACCGAATCTTACAGATTTCATTAGTTGAATTCTATTAGACAGCTTTACAATCTGTTGAGTAGACCTGAAATTCTCTGACAACTCGATTGTATCTGGAATTTTAACGTCGTTTACTTTATCATCTATACCGATGTACTCGCAAAGTTTTTTTGTAAAAAATCCCCTTAGTAAATCCCAGCTGAAGCCTGTTGGATTCAAAGTTTGTGATTCATCTCCGGCAAATACAAAAGGCATGTGATTTATGTCAGATATATTATTGATGTTTCTATACGTAAACGAAGATGATTTAAGAATAAAATCAAGCTCTATTCTTGTGAAATCTTGAGATTCATCGCAAAATATTGCAGAAAATCTTTCTTTAACACATTTGTTATTAAGGCAATATCTTACCAAATCTTGATCATCCCAAAACCCTTGGTTTTCAAAGTCTTTGTACCAGTTCATCCACACCTTCTCATATATTTCTTTATATGTTTCATAGCTGATGAACTTATCCTTGTTCTTTTCTCCTATATTTTGGTAAGCTTCAGGCGTTAAATAACCATTTATGTCCCAACCTTTAATGTACGTTCTAATTACATACCAACTGATACTCGGACCATATTTTTTCGGAGCTTCTTTCACCTTTCCAAATCTCAAATTCCATTTTGCATTAAATTGAGGGAATGAAATATATTTTTTCCCATCTGGAAATTTCTTCTCGCAGATACCTGGTTGATGTTTTTTTATGTCATCTTTTATCAAATCTTTGAAAACCCAGAACATATTCCCAATATTATCTTGAATATCTCTTTTATATTCAATTCCAGATTCCCTTAATGATTTTTGGTAGGCGTCATTTTTCTCAAATAAAATTTTACACAATTTCAATGCATCCCCTACAAGATTTTGACTATAAGAAAGATAAACGGGCATTGATATTATTCCATCAAAATCTTTGGATGCTTTGATATATTTAATGATTATTTCTGCAAATAAATATTGCAGAAGTGTTGACTTACCACTTCCAGCCCTTCCTGTCAAGAAAATTGGATATTGAAAATCATTCTTTAGAATCTCTATCTGTTTTTCCGACAGTACCATATTGCTTTTTTCTTCAAGCTCCATTTCACGCCAGTTATCAGGATCAAGTAGGAAAGAATATGGATATCCTCTGTAAAAATCAACAGGTGGATTTTCATTTTGATAATTAGTGTTTGATTCCTCAGATTCTTTGTTGATCATATCAACCAAAATCCATACGCTATCCTCCTTATGGAAATGATATAATAAGATTTCAAAGTTTTTAACTTCTGTCTTATGCCAACCCTCTTCAGAAGACAAGTTTTCTATTATGTAATCACTTATTTTTAAGGAAACATTAGCATAATCCGTGAAACCATTTTTTCGAATTTTATTAATCCATTCCTTTGTTTCAAATATAGTTTCCTTAAACAGCTCTGGACTGATTTCATTGGCTATGTTAGACAGAAAAGCTGATTCTGCTGTAGTAAGATTAGTTGTTTCGTGTGTGTGCTGTTCAACCTCAGGTACCAAAAAATTTTCTATGAAAGATTCCACTTCATTATTTTCATCATCATCCAAACTAAATCCTTCATATAATTCTTTAACCATTTTATCATTACCATTAGGACGCCATGTGGAAGGCTCATCTTTATGAAAAAGGATGCCTCTTAGAACAAAAAAAGTAACACCTTCTCTAATAAAAGAAAACCAGAATGTTCTTGGTGCTCCCGACCAACTATTATGTTCGGTTCTCCACATATTTTTATAAAGAGGGTCTGTTCTTGGTAATTCGCAATCAGCTTCAAGAATTTTTTCTAATTCTTTTTTAAATATTCTTCTTTTGGCGTCTTTTAATATAGCATCAAAGACCTTATTTGGTATAATAAAATTATATCTCATAGTAAATTATTAAATAATGTTGTAATAATATTATAAACTAAAACAATGTGTTTTCAACTGGCTTATACACAAGTCTCTGTACCATTTCTTTCATGTTTCCAGAATCAATTCGTATGACAGTCTTGTCTTCAGACCAAATAAGCCTGTTTAAGTCATACATTGGGAGGTTTTTGTGTTTAGTTTCATTATATATTACTCCGCGTTTAATTCCATACGCTTTTGCCTTATCCATAGCATGACGAGAACCACAATCATTACCAAGATTATTTGGAGCATAGCTAGCAGATAAGAGAATTGCGTCAGAAAACAATGCCTGCAATCTATCTCTGACAATAAAGCGATTAATCATGTCATTTTTACTCTTTGGCACTTCATAATATTCACTGATCAACAGTCCACCTTGCCTTACTATTTCTTTGGATAATTCCAAGTTTTCTTTTGGAATAATATTATTGAGAGAACTTGGAAGAATTGCTATAGTCTTGGCACCATTCTCTAACGCAGTCTTATGTGCAATTGTATCACAGCCTAATGCCAATCCACTTACTATAGTCGCTCCGTGTCCCAAAATTTCTTTTGTCACCATTTTTTCTGTCAGCGCTATTTTATCATCAGGATTTAATACTCCAATTACCGCAATGTTTAAGTTCTTTTGTTGTAAAAGAGAAATATTTCCTTTATAAAAAATAGCATATGGCTTATCTGCTGGCTTTACATCACCTCTAGGAATAGGGAATGAATCGTCACCCAATGCCACTATTCCATCAATGCTTTTATCCATCTGCTTGATAGTATATTCTATTCTATCTCTCCTCTTCATAAACTCATATTCATGAGATTCTAAGATGCGACATATTGTTTTAACATCCTCATAACCTCTAAGGTTTTTATGAATCCAAGCAGGTCCTTTTTGTGGATAAGTTCTGACAGTAAGGATGTTCAATGCATTTTCACTATATTTTGCCATAGGATGATGTTTTAAAATGGTAAATCTTCTTCATCTAATTCTTTTTTCTGCTGAATATCTTTTCTGTAAATAGTTTTTCCAACAGAGTAAAAAAATACTTTGTTTGCTCCTTTATCATATAAAGCTTGAATGCAATCTTCGTCAATGCCAACTGACCTTGTGTAGAGGTCATCTATCAATAAAATGTTTTTGCCGATAACATTGTTAGAGATTGTACATGTATCATTTGTAATTCCCTTATAAGGCATATCTCCAGATCCCCCACCATCATTGTTGTTGTGAGACAAATGTGTTGTTTTTGTATCTGTATGTCTAATAATATCCTTGGATCCATCTTCTATTCCTATGGCTTGTTGAGCGTACCATGTAATTGTTTGTCTAAACAATTTTTGGTCATCTCTAAAACTTTCTTCTTTTTTTGCTCTTGGTACCACACATATTCTTATAGAGTCCAATTTTATTTTTTGAAGAATCTGCGGAATGTCTTCTTTTAATATTTCAGCAAAACGATTTATAGCATTTTGCAAAACTCTAATAGGATAAGGAGTTATATCATTTTTAAATGTACAAATCAGGTTTTCAATTGTTCCGGACATTCTCCAGCGACCTCCACCATTATAGTCATCATGGTAAAAAGACAAAGTGTCTTTAGTCAAGCATCTAGTTCGCCCCCCATCTTTTGTGTCACACCAGCTTTCACTTGCCAAAATAAGATGTTCTTTCATACATTATAATATTTTTAGATTAAAATTTTACTTTGATTATTTTTCTCTTATCTAATCCGCATTTTAAAGCCTCTTTTGTAGATTTCTTCTCATTTTCAAATAAAATAATGGAGCCAGAGTCATACCCTCTGTTGAAAAGGAATTCATATTTACTGTTTTGATAATCCTCATAATAATACATTTCATTGAAATAAAGATTTAAGCCATAGTACATACATAGCTGTATTGCTCTTTTTTTATGACAATTAGTTAGCAATATTGTTTTATTTCCATTTTCATGTAAAGCTCTTAGAATGGTAAATAAATTTCTGTTAAGTCTTGTTGTTTCAATAAAATCACCAAATATATTTTCTTTCTTTTCTACAATTCTCAAAAAATCATCATTTGATAATTCAGGAAGGTAATTCCTTAAATCTGACCTTGTGAATCTTTTTCTTGTATAAACTGGTAGAACATAACCCGTTACAATCCGTATTGCCTCTTTATAAGATTCATTATTGGCACGATTCGTCTTCACCAATGTATTGTCCAAATCAAAAACAAATGTTTTTTTATTTTTGAATCTCTTCATTCAAACCTTCTAAAATAATGATTACTCTGCAAATCTTAATTGTGACAATGGACAATGAAACACACGGGGCGGGAACTTGTTTCCTTCGGGATTGTGAAATCCTCTATTATCCAATTCATCCATTGGAAGTGATTCTATTAATTTTAAACATTTGTCATTGTCTTGATCAACAAGCATTAAAAAATCATCAACATGAATGGATGTTTTCATAAAATGCATCATTCTAATCAAAGCGGCTTTCATGTAATGCTTTCCTTCAAAGGGTTCTAGAATGAAGAAATCCACAGTCCATTTTTCCAACCCTATCATTTGTTCATTCAATGTTGGAGTATTAACAAAAATCATACCCAGTATTAAATTCCCAACTTTAATAGAATAGGCAAATTCCAATCCCGTTTCCGTTTTTAAGGAAAGCCCCATAATAAATTTCTCTATAGCATCTTTAGATGAGAAATCTAAATTAGGTAGATACTTCTTTATTCTATCAGACTGACCAAGTTTCATTAAAATTTCTTGGCTTGCATCGTCTAAAATCAAACCACAATCAATAGGCTGTAATCTGAAACCCTCGCCAATGCTTATTACTTTTAAATCATTTGTTGAAAAATACATGGTTTATATTTTATTTAATTCTAATTGATAAAAAAACAATTACCATCTTATTGTTTAATCAGATAATAATTGAGAAAATCTATTCCCTTATCATATTTGTCCATAAAATTGTGTATAGACAATAATGATTTAGCAATTCTTTTAGTTCTAGAATCTGATAAATCAAATTTTAAATATTGAATGCGCCTCAACCATTCTTCACACATTATTAATGTGTGTTTTACTACAGTGTCGTCATTATTATATGAAAGATTTAGACTACCTAAAAAATCTGCAATTACGTTTCCACATTGTAAAATAATTAACGTGAGTTCGGTTTAAGAATTATGCAATAAGTCTGC
>Ga0247609_10001884_pt1 | contig 23509 bp, 14 predicted proteins | sample 172DNAGHGlowgp2_FD_193487 | JGI IMG/M metagenome (GOLD analysis project Ga0247609, IMG submission 193487) | Sheep rumen microbial communities from Palmerston North, Manawatu-Wanganui, New Zealand - 1728 DNA GHGlow gp2 | ecosystem: Host-associated > Mammals > Digestive system > Stomach > Rumen ...
AGCTGCATCTGGTGGCGGTACTAAAGATAATCCAGTAACTGGTATTGATATTAGTTATTGTGATAGCGAAAACATAGATTGGGATACATTATCTAAAAATATAACATTTGCAATTATTAGAATAGGCTCTTCTTATAGGTCAAAGACAGATTCTAAAATTATGACAGATACTTTATTTGAACGACATTACAAAAATGCTACTGAACATGGCGTTGCAGTCGGTGGTTATTTCTATTCATACGCATCTAGTGCAGCTGAAGCTGCTCAAGAAGCAGATATGTGTTTAGAAATAATTAAAGGAAAAACATTCCAGCTTCCTATATATATCGATATAGAAGAGAAATCTTCTTGTCTAAGAGCTAAAGTAGCTGGTGAAATTGCACAAGCATTTATGGATAAAATGATAGCAGCAGGATATGCTACTGGTATTTATTGTAGTGCTAGTGCATTTAATAAAACATATTTTAATAGCGAGCCTGGTTCAGGAGTTCTTGACAATAGTAAGTATTCTATTTGGGTAGCAAACTATACAAGTAGAACTAATGAATCTTTCCATGGACTTAAAGATTATGATATATGGCAATATTCATCATCAATTACACCCCCAGGTAAAAATAGAAATACCGATATGGATAAGTGTTATTCTAGTTTTGCTGATATGGCCAATAAAAAAGGTATTGGAGGAACTGGTAGAGGAAAAGCTCTTGTAGACAAGATTATGAAATCTGGTAAAGGAAAGTGGGGTCGTGCTGAAGAAGATAATACTACTCCAGATGAAACTACATTTATCGGACCACAACTTCCAGCAGATAAGGTTACTCCAGAAAATACTTCAGGTGTTTCTGAGAGCGATGTTACTACTACTGAAGACACAACTACAACAGAAACTACTCCTACTATAACTACTGTTCCCGCAACAACTACTACATCAACTCCTGGTCAGAAACCAGCATCTACATTGATATCCAAGCTCAGTAGATATGCTAAGGCTGTTACTAAGGGTGTATTCGGTAATTTCTATGATGCGCTCTATGGTGCTGAACAAGAACAAGCTGTAGTTAATAATAATGAAACTGTCGGCGTATCTGGTACATCTGGTACTTTACAGAATGCAATTCCTTATAGTACTTATGCTATTTGGAAACAAGGTTGGGCTAGTAGAGATGGTGAACCACACTGGATTAATAAGGGTTGGAATACTAAGACAGCTATCTCTATCGGAGGTCAAAATATCGGTGAAGCTGGCTGCTCGTTGTGTTCTACAGCATTAATGCTTGTTCACTCTGGTGTTGTACAAGAAGCTGATTTTGACCCAGGTAAATTTGCTGATGATATCAATACGAGAAGTGAATGTTCAGGTGGATGTGGTTATGATGCTCCTATGAGACATATGTGTGAATATAAGGGTAATACGACTATGCAATATGTAGACACATATACAAATAGTTTTGTAGGTAAATCTTTTGATGAACTATTTGACTTTGTATTAAAGTCTATGCAAGAAGGTTATTTCCTTATTGGTCACGTTACAAACCATTTCTGTTGTATCGACTATATTGATACCGCAAATAGAGTTATCTATATTCTCGACCCTGGATTCAGAGCTAACTGTTGGTATGATGGTAAAAACAAACCATCTTGCCTTGATAGTACTGATATAGGTTATACTATGTCCAATGGTCCGAGTGGTAAAGTAATTCATGGCGTTCTTAGATATCGTTCATCTACAACAAATCCATCTTGTTATATCTTAAATGGTAGAAGAAGCTTCGACTCTCTACATGAGACAGGTAATGCTCCTAATGCTACAATCGGTGGTACTACTATATCAACTACAACTACTCCAGCATCTACAGCACAAGATTCAGCAGCATTTGCTGCAGCTAATACTTCTGAAGATGGAACTGGAAGAGGTAAATATGGTAGAGGTAATGCAGCTACATCTTATGTTGGTGGACCAGAAACAAGACCTGGTATCGTAGGTGATTATGACGGAACTTATGCTCGCAGAATGAAGATAACATCCGATAAGACATCAACTGGTGTATTAAAATCTTATGACAGTATATCTAGAAATCATACTAATAGCGGTAGAGGTAATGTATATAATAACTCTAATAGTCCATCTGTTCATGTATCTAATACTGGCAGAGGTTCTATAATGGATGCTATAGACAATACTTATGCTCAGTATGGTGGAGATAATCTTGCTAGTATACTAAGACTCGCTGCTATTATTGCTGATAACAGTAATAAGATAGACGATATTCTTGCTGTATTAGCTACAATTGCTGTCAATACAGAAAATACTACAACCGCAATAGGTAATAGTAATAATAAGAAAATTCCAAATGGCTCTAAGAATGGTTTGTCTGCATTGAGAACTGCACTAAATGACAACAACTCTGGAGAAGACATTATAAATGCAATTTATCAAATCGCTAAGAGCTAAATAAATGAGGGTTGGATAAATCCAACCCTCATATTTTATGTCTAGAACATATGAATAATATTGACTCTATAAAGGAGGTATAAAAATGGGACAATCGATGTTATATGCTGTAGATACAAATCATGATAAAAAAAATGGTAATTTATTATGTAATAGAATGATTGAAGGTGATATAGGTATTGCATTTATCGTATTTATGAGTAATGTAATATTATATTCAGATAAATCATTATCGAGTGATAAAAAAGCATATCAAATAAGAGGACATACTTGTGCTAAAATAGCCAGTATATCAGCAAATACGGCAGATGGTATTATTTTAGGTATAACGGTAGGTTCTAATATTGCATATATGAGATATGCTTATTATAAAATAAATATAGGCAGGGCTAATGCTGCATTTTTTAGCTCATCTTCAAGCAATAAAATAGGATGGCTTAATACTAAGTCAAGCCCGCCAAAAACTATAGCATCTAACTCAAGTTATCTATCTGGTATAAGTGCAATAAAATATTCAAATCTAAATCCATCTGGAAGATTAGATGATTCTAGAATATTAAAGAAATATATAGATGATACTACAGAATTAGATGAAACGCAGGAAGCCATAGCTAATGATGCGGTTAATTCTACTATTAATGCAGCAGCTAATACTGGTGCTAGTACAACAGATGGTGACTTAAATGTAACTTATGAATTTGCAGTAAAACCTGCCCCCACATTCTTCTATAACATCGGACAACACTTAGCAAGATTTAAGCAAGTACTATTTGATGATGAAGGAAATGTGGCTGTAGATGAAGAAGGTAATGTTATATATAAAACAGATGCTAATGGTAATTATGTTATGACTGGACCTACCGATGCTCTTGAAGCATATAAGAATAGTACAGCGGTTAATGGTATAAACTATAAGAATCTTAGAAATATATTTGGTGCACCATATCAATTCTTGCCAACAACAGACTGTAGAATTATTCCAGGTGATAATGGTAGTAGCGGTTCTACCTCAGCAAGATTTAGTGAAAATCTGGAGTTAGCAGGTTATGAATTTACCGAGAAGATTCTATCTAGAATGCCACTGTTATTTATAACTCCAGGTAATACATCCTTTATGGGAGGTTCATCTGAAAATGCTAGAACTGCTTTAATAAGTCAATTAGATGAAACTTATGTAGATAAAGATATATCAGAGAACTCGCTTAGAGCTATGCTAGAAGATTATAATGGTAAACTATATACAATTATGCCAGCGTATGCAGAATATTTTAATTATGTTAATCCTATGTGTAGAGCTGGTGCAATCTTCTTAGGACTTGCTGGAAACGCAGATGATACTAAGAATAAAAGACTTAATGGAAAAACACTCGATGTATTTCATTGGGGAATTTATAAAGGACAAGATTATACACCTTATATAGAAGAAGAGGAGACTGTATTAGGTGACCAAGCTGCAGAAGAAGCAGAAGAAGCTGAAACTCCTGAAGAGACTACAGATGAAACCAAACCCGAAGAAGAAATCGAGAGTAAATATAACTGGGAAGAAAGAGATAATGTCTTTGAAGAGCCAGAAGAAGGTTCTTTTAAAGATTTCCAACAAGCTGTATATTACGGTAATGCAATTCCGTTTTATATTAATTCAGAAGCATCTTTCCAAGACTCCTTCTCTAATGAAACAACAGATTCTTCCTTAGCATCTACAATCAATGCTCTTTCTGATAGAGCAAGGGAAATTCAATTTTTACTAGGTACCGCATCGAGTGCAGTTGGAGAAGCATTTGATAAAGTAGATGGTACATTAACTGATATTAAAGAGCAGATTAATAATATAGTAAGTAAAGTCGCAGGAGGTAATTCTATCTTTACTACTATTGCTAACTCTGTAAAAACTATTGTATCTGGTGGACGTTTACTATTCCCACAAATATGGTCTAATAGCCAGTTTACCAAATCATATAGTATATCTATTAAATTAACAACTCCAAGCTATGACAAATTTTCTTGGTGGTTAAATATCTATGTGCCTTTGTGTCATCTTATGGCACTTGTATTACCTCGTTCAGAATATGTAAACTCTTATACTACACCATTTCTAATTAAAGCATTCTATAGAGGTATGTTTAATATAGATATGGGTATTATTACAGAGATGTCATTTAATAGAGGTAAAGAAGGTTCGTGGACTAAAGATGGATTACCTACTGTAGTAGACGTATCTTTCTCTATACAAGACTTATATACTGGTATGGGAATGACTAGTTTAGGTGCAATGTTTAAAGGTACTACATTACAGAATGTATCTGAAATGGATTATATTGCTAATCTATGTGGTATCAATATTAACGAACCTGACTTATTTAGAATGGTTACATTGTGGGCTACTTTTAATCTAAAAAATAGAATCACTGACTTCTTACCTAATATGAGTATGAATATTGGTTCTTCTCTTAGAAATATGGGTCTTAATATGTATAATTCTTTATGGGGATTATAACATATAATTGAGCTGATATTATATTATATTGAGCAGTTCATCCTCTTTAATTTCGAGAAAGGTTATATTGCAGTGCCTCAAGTGGTACTGCACCTTTCTTTTCCAAAATACCCATTTCCGAACAGTTAAGTAAATGAATGATTGGAGGTGATGAGTACTATGGCAAGTATGAAGAAGAAGCTAAATGAATACCAATCTAAGTACGGTCATATACCATTAGATTATAAAGAAAGACTTGACTATATGTGTACTATGTATAACATCTCCTATGATGAGATGATAGATATATTACACGAAAGAGATAGACGTTTAAATAATCTATATTATACTACTATAAGAGTGGTATTAAATGTTATTCCAGAAGGTGCTAAGCGACCTAGGTATAGATTTGTCAATAGAGGTAATCTTATTAATGCAGCTATTACAGACCCAGGATTTATTCATGTATATTCTCCTGGTGCAGCACAAAACCATGAATATATGAAAAGACTTGTTGATAATGAGATAGTACAGCTTAATCATCTTATATGTACTCCATGTGATGTACATTTTAGAGCTTACTTTCCAACACCAAAATCTTATAATAAACAAGAAACTTTCATGGCAGAACTTGGACTTAATCGTCCTATAGTAAAACCAGACTGGGATAATATAGGTAAGTTGTATTCTGATATGTATAACAGTAATATTTGGATTGATGATGCTCTTACTATAAGAGGAGTGGTAGACAAATTCTATTCTATATTGCCTAGAGTAGAGATTGATTTATCTTATCTAAATGCAGTATACTGTAAACAACAGTATCAGAATATAATTGGTCGTAAAGACTATGAAGAAAACATGAATCTTAGATATATTTGAGAGGAGTATAGATATGGAATCTAGTAATTTGAGACTATCATATGTAAACGATATTACCGATATAAGAAAGAAGTTATGGGAAACAGCATATTCTGAATTTGAATACAACAATATACTTGCTAGATGTATATATGGTGCATTTGGAAATGTAGAACCAGGCTCAGTAAATCGATTAGACTTTAAATTTGATGAATTAAAAATCGGTATTGATTTGTTGAAACCTATTAGTAATATTGAAATGAACAGTATACTATCTATCGCATTTGAGGATTTTGTATCTGAAATGTATAAGTTAGGTAAACTTACTAAAACTGAATATGAGATTTGTAACACAAGAACAAATATGTTATTTAGTCTTATTCTAAATACAGAGACTAGAGCTGAAGTAACGTTATAAAAAGCAGGCTACCTCGTGGGTAGCCTGTAAAACTTTTATTTTATAGATATATATTATTATAGTGATTAGTAGAGGTCAATGCTAATCTGAACTGCACGAGGAATGCAGAATAATTATTTAAAGGAGGAGTCACAAATGACTCAGTATAAAGAAACTAAAAGAAACCTTATGCAAGCTTTTAAAATCAATTCGGTAAAACTTACTGAAGATGATTTAAAAGTTGCTTCTGAAGAAGCAAGAATTAAATTTACGGCTGGATGCCGTATGTCAATATTATCCGTAGCAGAACTTTACAGAATCTATTTGTTCTCTGATGAAATAGGTAATTGTTATTATGTCGCTTTTGGAAATTGCCATCCCGAAACTATTGAATCAGGTACACCAATCTCATTTCACTATAAAGAAGATGAAGTGTGGTGGGGGAGAACATACAAAATCGCACATCTGAAATATAGAAACGCTGATGAAGGAAAAATGGCCGAAATCCTTTATAGCGTAAATCATCTGGGACACTAAACAAATAAGGGCGCTGTCTGAGAGCGCCCTTATTTTTCGTTTATTTTTTCATATCTTTAAGCATCTGGTCAATATAAGACTCGTCAAGATTAATGAGCTTTGTACTATCAAGTGTAGTAATGAAAGTACAGAGTACTTCACAATGCTCAACAATCTTATCCATATCAAGTCTAGAATCCTTAATAAATACCTGTCCAGCAGATTCATTAAGCATAGCTGTCTTAGCAAGATTATAAACCATATGTTCAAATACATTCTTAGTTCTATTCTCACGAATATCTACAGCTCTACGCTTGCCGAGTTCAATATATCCCTCTTCAATCTTCTGAGCTTGGTCTTTAGCCTTCTCATCATTAGCTTTTTCTTTAAGCTTTTCCTTAGTATCAGCAACTTTCTTCTCAGTCTTCTTAAGTGCTTCACCGAGTTGAGCTTTTTCTTCCATGTTATTGGTAACGAATTCATTTACTTGTCCCTTGACTCTAGATGTAATCTTATCAATAGATTCATCTACATCAACCTTACTAAGTTTCTTATAGAATTCGTCCTTATCTTTCTGCTCAATCTTAAATGTCTCTGTGTTATTCTTATCAGCTTTCTCAAGAACAGACTGAATTGTACACTCTATAACATATGCCATTTCAGACATAAGATAAGATGTCTTCTTCATCTTATTGAGAAGATTTGTAGAACCATTCTCATTTACAAATGCAGATACGAGCTGACGAACAAGCTTTTGATTATATTCTTCCTTAATAAGAACAGGGTCTACACAGTTATCTACAAGGATAGTAAGACCTTCTACAAGAAAAGCATCTGTAACCTTTTTCTTAAAGTCAATATAATCATAATCATCAGAACCAAGAGAAGCAATCTTATTCCAAATTGCATTTCTATCAGTTTCTTCAGAAATTGTATTACGTTTCTCAACATGCTCACGAATAGCAGCTTGAGAATCCTTCTTAGCTCTATTTTCTCTCATGAGCATAATTTCTTCATAATCCATAATATAACCTCCTTTGAGTTACTATTTACTAGTATGTTTAAGATGTGACGATGCGTATATTAATATATGGCTTACCATTCCAGTCATTTGTATCTACATGAAGGAATTCTGGTACCATGGATAACATTTCCATATCTTCGTTTGTAATAATATGCTGAGTAGTAGCATCGTAAATATTAAACGATACAAACTCAAAGTAGATTAGATATTCGGAATATTCAGACTCAATAAGAGTTGTAATATTCGGGAAGTGAATATCATCAAGTTGGTCAAGATTCTCTAAGTAATCCTTGATAGTATTTGCAATTGGGTCAATCATAGATGCAGCGTCACTATCTTCATTATAGAATTTGGCTCTAAATGTCATAGTAAGTGCCACATTATCAATCAAGTCAGTTACATCACCATCATCATCAGTAAGATGATACATATTAGAAGGACCATAAGTATTAAAGAATTTATAGTCTAATCCAAATGTACACTCTAATGGTGCAATAGCATCAAGAACATAGTTAATCTTAGCCTTCATATCTTTTAAGAAAGTAAGTACTCTTTCTTCTGTATTCCAATAAAAGTATCTAACACAAGGAACTCTATTTACAATATAAGATTCAATACTATCCTTTTGGTCTGGATTAAAGATATCATTAGTCTTAATCGCAGTTACATAAGAGTTCATGATATTAGAATAGTCGTGAATAAGATTAATACCCTGATATGTGTTATATACGTTAGTAAGAACCATATCCTTTAAAGTATAATCTGGTACATAACCTGGGTCTTCTTGTTCTACTGGAATAGTCTGAGTAAACTTAGTATTCTGAGATACAGAGTTATATAATGCATCAGCATTAGCTGTATTAACAGCAAGGAATTCTCTAGATAAACCATCTGTATATTTAGCTGGGTTTGCATCATATTTATACAGAATATATATCTTAAGCTCTGTATTAATATTAAGATATATTGTATTTACATACGCTTGACTTAATGTATCAAGATTAAAGTCAGATGGTAAATCATCTATACCTAACGGTCTAGGTAAATTAGCATCAGCATTAAACATCTTGTATTGTTTAAAGAATGCTTCAATTGCGTCTTGAGAATCTTCACCGTATTGCGCTCTGATATCTTCTACAATCTTCTTAGAGCCAATATATACATTGTTGTTATCATCAATGATATCAACTCTGTAATTATCATCACTAGTATCAGTTTTATCAGATGTAGAAAACGGTCTAGTAAACAAAGTAATCTCGTAATGAATACCATCTTCATCTGCGATTACATCTTCTGTTACTTCATTACCATTCTCATCAATATAAGAATTAGTAAGACCTTTATACTTAGCAATAGAATACATAATTGGTCGTGCTTCAGAAGTTTCATCAGTACCCTTCTTATAGAATACACCAATTACTTGTGTTCTATTAATCATATTCTCATCTACAATACCAGTATTAGGTTTGATATTAATGCTGATAGTATACTTATATCTATTATCAGATAGATAAGAGCTTCTATAAGTATGAATAGAAGATAGAATGAACTGGATTGGAGATTTACTATTAATGCAATCAAACTCTTGATATCTTACTTCATCAATAATATCGAGATAATAAGATGCAGTAATTCTATGAGTATTAATAGTAGGGTCATCTTCTAAGATAATACTTAATGGTGTAGTATATAAGAACTTAGAAATCTTGGATAGAATAGTGATACAAGAGCTATCAATAGGAATTCTACTTTGTGTAGAGTCTGTTTCACCAGGTACAGGTAATCTGTATCTATAAGTATTGAAATCTCCTAACTCTTCATCTTTTACTAAGACTTCTATACTTACAATACGACCATTATTTTTTTCTATAGATAGCACTTCTCCGAGTGTCCATGTAGACGGGTCTGTATATACAAACTTATCAGTTTCTTCTCCACTGCGATTTCTATAAGTATCAAATCTTATTAAGTCTCCTTCAGCAAGATTTAAATCTGTAAAACTATGATTCTGTTGTCCATCATAAGAATATACATCAATTGTGTTAATAGAACTTAGTATCAAATAATCGTGAATATTATGAGAACCTGGATTGATATAATTTACAAATACATTCCAGAATCTTTCTATATATTGCTTTCTATCAACTTCAGAAATATTACTAAGATTTGTAATATAATCTGGAACTATAAATGGTCTAGACACGGATTCTGAGCTTCTCATATATACAGTACTAAATGATTTACTTTCATCATAGAATGAGATATTAACTACCCATGTATATACATAAATATCAGAATCATATAATGTAGATTGGCCTGAAGATGGTACGAATTTTAATGGGAAAATACATTTATTATCTACAAAAGTTAAAGTTCCATCAGATAATCTTTTATGACATCTATAGAAATTAACTCCCGATATATTAGAATTTACCGAAACTGGATATCTATATGATACAGATGTTATAGTACCATCAATATCAAATTCTTTAGTTCCTGTACCCTCAGTAATCCATCCTTCATCAACTGGATTTATTGTATCTTCTCCAGTTCTCATTGGATAGTGGGTTACTATAGTAACACTTCCATCTTTCCTTGTAAATTCTAATTCAAAGTCTGTAAGATAATTACCGTCTATATCAACATTACTCATTTGAGCTCTCATGATTTCAATAATACCAATATCAGTACCAACTATTTTACTTAATTTAATATTAGTTCTGTTAAGATAACATGCATTACAAGTACCAAAATACCATTTATCATATACACCATTAGAATTATCTGGAATCATATCATTTAATACATCAGACCAGTATATTTTAAAGTATACAGATGCTTTATCAAAGAAGTCATAAGAATTTGGTGGTTTAGGGTCAGATAATTTATAATCATTACCCATATCTTTATTTACATCAAACGAATATCTATAGTTTTCATACCATGTATCAAGTGTTGCTTCTGTCGGTGTACCTTGATAAGTAGTGTATCCATTACCATTATAGAAACTATAGTTGGTTTCTACATTAGCAATCTTTTGTTCTAGATATCCAATATAATTGTCTCTGATAAGACTTATATCTGCACCGTCACCAAATTTGTAATAGAAAATCGGTGTTCCAGACTCAAGATAAATCTTACCATTTACGTCATCCATTCTAGTATTTTCAAGATAGATTGGAATTGTATTTGTTGGTACTATATTACGTTCACTATCTTTCATAAGATTGTATACATAATATACACGGTCTAAGATATTATCTTCTTTTCTAAATACATGAAGAACAGAGTTTTCATTATTGAGACTATTAAAGAAGTTTCTAAGGTCAGTAAGAGTTGTGATACTACCTCTAGATAATGCTTCTTTAGGAATGATATGTTGTAGTTGCTCAATAGTCTGTCTATCTAAACCACCACAAGAACCATCTTCTCCTCTCTGAGCAATAATACAATATAAATTAGTATATTGGTCAGATGTAAGTCTAATAGTCTTTTCTTCGCTATATTCAAAATTACCACCAGCACCATCAGTAGTATATAACTCGATTGTAATATCCGAGTTTGCAGGTGGTTGATAGTTTGTAGGGTCAAATCTAATACGTATAGTATTAGGATTGATATATTGATAATAACAATATTTCTGGCTTGCAATCTCTTGATTATACAAACCATCATATACTGGAATAAGAGTTACTTCTTTTCCTTCTCCATTTTCTGAATCAGAAGGTTCTTGTACTTTTACAATAAAATGACTCATCTGTTTTTCAAATGAGAAGCTAATAGTCTTATTAGCAATTACATCAGAACTAAGAATCTTCTCATTGATTTCTCTATAATATACCTGATGTAAATTAGTTACTAATACAACCATATTATCTTCTACATAATTGAATACTGCAATTGGAGGTAAGAAAGGATTATCAATATCAGAAATTGGATTAGTATTATCCATAATATACTTAGCAGTATATACATAGTTTCTCTGACTACCATTAGTAACATCGGTGAGATTTACATAGTTAATCTCAATATCATAATCTGTATGAAATTCAAACTCATCAAAGTTTAATGGTGTAGAAGCTCTAAAAGTAAACTTACCATCAATCATATTAGCTCTAAGAGCTTTCTCTGGAAACATAAGTAATACTTTCATATTAGCAGCAGTAGCAGCTACTTTCTTTACACCAAGAGATAAAGCATGTGTAATTACATTTCTATCAAACTTTGCTCTTGTAGGAATAGCCTCATTAGATAATTCAGATGCAGTTACAATAGCATTCTGTAGTAAAGAAGCAAACTGGTATCCAAGATAACCATACATTCCTACTAACAAAGTTTCTTTACTTCCATCTACACCATCTATATTCTTCTTTTTGATATCATCGACAAATCTAGTTATATCATAGATATCAGAATTAAGAATCTTACTTGATGTAGTTTCAGTTGTCTTCTTAATAGACATAGTTTCCCTCCTTTACTTAAGATGCCCATACTAATTTATAAAAACTATCAGGGTCTTTTCTCGCTGTACCATTATCACCTGTTCTAGAATGTGTTCTAAAACGACCTTTTTCTCCACCATCTTTAATTACATACGGATAACCAACCCAAGTCTCTCCAGAAGATGGAAGAGCAAATGACCTTGGTTTGCTACTATGCATAGATAATTCGGTTAGATGATTCAACTCCATCAAATTTATCGGGTCCATATCTTTTACAAATTGTGCTTTCCAGTTTATAGTAAACTTAATCTGATTTTCAAAATTAGATAAAGAACCTCTAGGTACAGACATTGGAGTACATCCAATAGCTTTAGCCCAATAAACAATTCTATCTGTATCGTCTACTATAACTTTCCATATAGACATAGCTTCGGGGTATATTCTATTAATAATATAGTCCTCTTTGGCAGGTTCTATATCAGCATAGTATTTATGTCTACAATACTCATCATAAATCTTAAAGAGCATATATACATCAAGATACTTAGTATCTTTAAACTCAAGAGAAAAATCATACTGTAAATCAGATGCTAATGAACCTTCTCTATAGGTTGTATTAATCTGATATAAATTTCTATTATTCTCTACATCAGAAGCTGTTATATCACCTAGGTCTAGTGTACTAGTCACCATATTAGATAGCAGAGGAATATACTTACAATAAGGGTCAAACTTAGATGAAGTAGTACCATTTAATATTACACCAATTTCACCAGGTAAAGAATTGCCTCTACCAGAAAAAGTTTGCTGTAGCGAATAGAAGCTATAACGATAATGATTGAAAGCTTCCATTAAAAAAGAGTTAGTCATTAAAGGTGCATAAATACTATTAGTATTACCAATAAGATGTAAATCTGGTTTAGAGAAGAATATGTATTCTCTTGTTCCAGTAATAAACTCATTAGCTGCATCAATATATCCATAGCGACTAAATCTACTGAAACGATTTCTATACATATCTTCTGGGTCTGATGGCATTGTAGAACCTTTAAGAAAATCTGCATACTCATCTTTAGTAACTTTAGTTGCATCTGCATTTTTATAATTATCAGAAGAATATTGTCCAATCGTAGATGCTTCGATATAATGACTCGTATATGAAGTTTGATGAGTGTATTTATTTTGTACTTCTTGATGAGAATATATCTTTTCTGGGTCTCTTATATTAAAAAGATGCTCATTATCTACTGCGGTACTATTACCAGCACCAATATTAGCTCTAACTCCAAGATAAGTTTCTCCAGTTAACTTACTAATTATATCAGGATTTGTTTCAGAATGATAAGCATCCATGAAACTTAATCCATTGCTGAAATTATTCTTATCTTTAAATTCATTAATTGGTTTTATCTCCACAGTTACTCCTCCTTTCATAATCTTACGATTATCTAAATGTTCAAGAGGGTAAAGTGCTACATATTTATATACTATTAATGTGTATTGAAATAGAGTGTATCATCAAAATTAACCTATAGCCTCACCGAGAAGTTATACACAAGTATTATATTTTAGAAAGGCTATATAGGTGATTAATAATGAATAGTACAGATTTTCATGATTGCATGGTAAGAAATAGAGAGATATATGCTAGAGAACAAGCAAAGCTCGACCATATTTATGAACAAGAAAGAGCTAAATATACTCCTACATCAACTTCTAATTTCAAAGCAACTCCAATTCAAGTTCCGCAAGCAAATAATAATTATTCAGATATTGTTGCTAGATTAGATAAGATTGAATCTAGAATTGATAAGTTGTATGAAATGTTTGGTTGTAGACAGCAGTATTCTAGCGATGGAATGTTTATAATAGCTCCGAGTAATGCTAATATCTCAGCTAATCAATCTATTACATTATCAGACAGTCAGTTTAATGAATTAATGAACCGACTTATTGGCGATTAATTAGAAACATCAGTCTGGTGATACACTTTATTTTTTGAAACATATCTATAAAATCTGAGTATAAAGGAGGTTAACTCAATGAATGGAAGAGAGTATTTTCACGAATCTGTTGTTAAAGATATCGTAGATATTCTAACAGACCTGAAAGACTTTGATGAAGTTCAATTCATCAATAATGCTAATGCAAAAAGAAGCTTCAAGTCTATTACTTCTGCTACAAAGGATTTAATTCTTACTTTCCCTGTAATGGTTAGTACAGATATTGAACCTGATAACGCAATTATGATTGCTAAAGCACAAGAAAAGAAGATGGCTTCTCTTCTTCATATTCTTTTTACTGCTATTAGTGTAGGTAGTAATGAGGATGTATATGATTATGTACGTAAGTTCCATGCAAATGTAGGAAGTATGAATGGTACATTAGATGGCTATGCTGATGCATTTGATAAACTTGCTACTACATTTGGTGAGTCTTATGATGCTACCCTTAAGATTGACCATGAAGTACTTAATACAGTACTAGAAGAGCTTAAGGAGTCTAACTATACATTACCTGATAATGTAAATGAATCTAGTCTTGAATCTTATAAGATTGTACCTGGTTATAGAACAGGATATAATGATATGATTATTCAAGAGGATATTAGAACAATTTATAAAGGTAATGGTAAGAAAAGAACTCCTATTGGATATAGTTTTGGTTCTAGAGCAGATGCTGCTGGTGTTGTTGCTTTACAAACAAGACTTCATGGTTCAGATAGGTCAAAATGGAGTAATATTGGTATACAAGCTGACGAATATTTAAAAAATAGTGATGTACCTGTTCAAGGAAGAGTTGACCGTCAAATACATAGCGGAACTACTATTAATCAAAATGAGTCTGATAGAGAAGCTGCTGCTAGAGATTCTGACACAATCTATGATTTTGAACATATGTCACAACAAGAAATAGATGATGCAAAGGCAAATGGAACATATGATAATATGAAAAAAGAATATGAAAAAGCTTTAGCTAGAAAGGCTCAGCGTGATAAACCTAATGAAACAATTCAAAGAAGAATAGACCAAGGTCCTAAAGGAAAAGATATGAGTCCTATTGATATGGCTAAATATATGGAATCTATAACTAAAGCTCATAATGCGATTGTTCTTAACAATGAATATAAGAAAGCAAATGAACTTCAGCCTACTATGATGGTAGTTAACTTTATGAAGAAAGACAAGAATGATGAAGGATATATTAATACTGCTGTTATTGGAATTAAATGTAAGATTTATCCTGTCACTTCTGCTGATATTGTTAATCGTATCTCTGGTAAGCTTCAAGACAAGAGCTTTCTTACTAACTTTGTAAGAGCAACTACAAATGAGATTGCTTTCTTTAGAGATTTCTTATTTGCTGTTGACCAGGCTAAGTTTGATGCTAAGTCTTATGGTAAGAATGCTTCTTCTAATAAACTTTGGAAGGTTCTTGAAAGACGTTCTACTAAGTCTAAGTTTCGTCGTTCTCTCAAGATGTATAATGATGCTACTGCTATCTCTACTCTTGTAATGTCGGAAAATGATTCTGAATATCTCAAGAAAGTTCATAGTATTGATATTCTTGATGTATCTAAAGCTAGAAAGATTATGGATTCATATAACTTTATGTGTCTTGTAGTAGCTAATCAATCTACTGAAGTTGCATCTTTTCTTTATGATACTGGAGACGATACTTATGAAATGATTCCTTTCTCTGGCTTAGAGCGTGAGGCATCTGATAACAGTTATAAGAAGATGGTTAACCTACTATCTAAGGTTAGCAGATAACGAAAAGAAGGGAGGTTAACTATATGGCTATTTTTTCTGATTTAGAACTTCAACGTATCATGAATGAAGACCATGTGTCTCTTTCTGTAGATACTAGAGAGACAGATTCTAAAATCAAAAAACAGATTCAAGATAGAACAGGACAGATGAAGGACCTTGCAGCTAAAGCTACTGCTAATGCTAAGAGTAATATCTGGCTTAACAAGAAGAAAGCTGACGATTCTTCTAAAGGTAAGAAGAAGATTACCTTTAAAGAAGATGCTAATGGTAATATTATCGACTGTACTCTTGAAGGTGAAGAATACTTTGAAGAAGGTAAAAACGCCTCTACTACAAAACAGCTTGAAAAGAAAGCTGATGATATGAGACGTGACCTTACTAACTCTACTGCTATTGAACTTGAAAAAGAAAAACAGAGCTGGAAAGAAAAACCTGCTGAAAAAGCACTTACTACTGCAGCAGATATTGCTACTGGTGGTGGTATTATTAGAAGTGGTGCTAAGTTTCTTGGTAAAGGTGTTGATAAAGGCATTAAGTCTACTCAACAGATTATCAAGCAACAAGAAAAGAAACGTAAAGCTGCTAATGAAGCTGTTGACTGGAGAGATATCCATCGCTCTGAAGAATATACCCGTGCAATGAATGAATTCTTTGATATCACAGATAGAGAAACTCGTAAGGTTCTTCTTGCAGTTAATGAAGCTGACCAAAATAAGGTTCTTGTATCTCTAACTTCTAAGTTATATGATAACGTAGTGGATAGAGTAGACGATATCGACTTCGGTGAGATTGAACGCTCTAGAGGTGATATTGAAAAGCTTCCTAATTTTGAGACTCTTCATGAGTGTCTTAATAATATGGCTCGTCTGCTTATTGAATTCAAACAGGATACTAAGCCTGTTGATACAATTGCAGAGTCTGTATCTGATATCATTGAATCTAAGGGTATCTGGACTAAAGCATATGCTGTTAATGCAGAACTTCCTATGATTACTTATAATACTATTGTATTGGCAATCATTGAAGCTACATCTTATATGGTATCTATGTGTGTAGATTTTGTTAAGTCTCCATCTCAGGATACCATGCAAATTATGATTGATAAGTCTGCTCTTACCAAATCTAAAGGACATCTCTTATTTAAGAATCTTGAATCTTTCAATGAGGCTTATCGTAAGGGACAAGTCACTAAGGCTATGGAACATGTACTTGACGAGACTGTATCTAAGAAAACTATGGATACTTCTAAAAAGAACTTCCTCGGTTTTGGTATTTATACTGGTGGTGCTGCTGTAGCAGCTGTTGTCGGTGTAGCAGGTTTGTTATTCTGTATCATTCCTATTATCAGAGAACTTATCTTCCTCTTCTTCTATTATAGGGTAAGAATCTCTGAGTTCTTTGATGTACAAGCTGACCTATTACAGGTTAGTGCATATAATGTAGAAAATAACAGACTTGACCTTACTAAAGAAGAAAGAAAGAATATCTCTAAGAAGCAGATGAAAGTTGCTGATGATTTCCGTAAGATTGCTCGTAAAATTGCAGTTGATGGCGCTACAGCAGAAAAGTCTGCTAGTAAAGATATTAAAGCAGAAGATAGTAAGAAGTATAAGGCTAGTGATGTAATGGATGAACTACCAGATTCCGCTAGCTCTGCACTATTCTAATTTACTTTAAACTTTTGCTTATAAACATATAAATAAAAATGTGTGTGTGAAATCTTTTGTCAATTTATATACTAAAGTAATAATCTAATAAGGAGGTTATACAATATGGGAATCTATACAAATAATAGATATTTCGGTGAAGCATATGACTATGCTGCTGAAATTCCCGCTAACGAAGCATATGATGCAGCTTTTGGCTGTGCACATATTATGGCTGATAATCAGGCTAACGATATGGCTCTCTTCGAAAGTGCTATCTATGATGACATGGCTGAAGTTATGTCTCTTCAAGAAGGTACTCAGATTGTAAATGAGAATGCTTTCTCTAACGTTATCAAGAAGATTGTTGAAATGTTCAAGAAGCTTCTTGCTAAGATTAAAGGTATCTTCAATGCTTTCCTTGCTAAGCTTGCTGGTGCTTTCAAGAACGGTAAGGACCTTGTTAAGAAGTATGAGAAGCAGATTATCAAGTACTCTAACTGGAAGGACTTGAAGATTAAGGGTATCCGTAAGCCTAAGAAAGGGGACGATATCCAGTCTACCCTTGCTTCTGTATTTAATTTCAAATTATCTACCTCTTATGAAATTAGTGGAGATGTATCTAGTGAAGATTCAGTATTAAGAAATCCTGGTCTTGGTGATAATCTTAAAACACCAAAACAGATTAAAGAAGCTGATTCAGATGATATCAAACTTGCAATGGTAAAGAAGGCATATATCTCTGGCCCATCTATTTCTGATTATAAGGAATTAGATACAGATATTAAGGATTATATTTATGATGAAGAAGACACTCTTGATGGCGAGGATGATATCAAATCTGCATCTTACTTTAGTAAGCCCTGGATTAAGACTGTTCTTTCTGATGATAAGTGGGAACACAATATTCAAAAAGATGCCGATAAGATGGATAAGGTAATCAATAAGATTATTGATGACCTAAATAAAACTGATGATGCTGTAGCTAAATTTATGGTTAATAAAGATAATAGCGAAAAATCTTTAGCATCTGATTTAGGAGCTCATAGTTTTTCTGATGTTAAAGATAGGTCTGGAGTAAATAAAGATACTACTGTATCTTCTCATGTGAAAACAGATTTAACTGGTAGTACTGGTGTTAGCAAAGATTACGCTAAAACCACTAATGAAAATATTCAAAAAGCAATTCATGCACTTCAGACTCTTGCTTCCAATGAACAAGAAGTCATTACCAAGGTAACTTCTCTCTATATGGAAAACATTAAGTTTGCTACTGCTCAGGCTCGTAAGATTTGGACTGCTGCAGCAGCTTGGTCTTCTACTACTCATAAGGAATCTGTTGAGTATTATCAGGCTCTCGGTGAGGCTGCAGCTGAACAGTTCTATATGAATATGGAATCTATTGGTGCTTAAGAAAGGAGGACTAAAAGATATGGGTATCTATACTAATCACGCTTTTAGCGGTTATTCTAGTTCCGATTATACTTCTGTAGAACCTTTCAAGGGTGACCACTTCAACTATCATGAACTTGGCATTATTGCTGCAGCTGAATCTGCAGCTAACCAGAATGCTTTCATGAAAGCTATCGCTCTTCAGGAACTTGCTTCTATGGAACAATATGGTAATACAGATGTTCTTATGAATCTGTAAATATCAAAGGTATCTTTGAAAAGATTAAGGCATTCTTCAAAAAGATTATTGAGAAGATTCATAAAATTTTCCATACATTCATTGCTAAGATGGCATCTTGGTTTGGTAATAACAACGACTTTGCTAAAAAGTATGAAAAAGAAGTTGTTAAGAACTGGTCTCAAATTAGCAATGATTTTGAATTTAAAGGATATGTCTTTAAATTCGTTCCTGGTACTAAGGGAGAAGTTAAATTTAATGGTAAGTCTAACGAAGAATTAAAGAAAGTAATTAGTAATCAGAAGACACAACTCGATGCTGTTATTGCTGACCCTGGAACTTTAGAAGCATATCTTAAAAAATATACTGTAGTCGATGTAGATGAAGATGTAAATAAGACAAGAGATAAGCTTGACGAAATCAAGGATGCTCTTAGAGCTGTTTGGATTACAAATATTAACTCCAGTTATACTGGAACATCTCTAGATAGTAAGGAATATACAGAAGAACTCTTTAAAGTATTCAGAAATGGCGAAGATTCAAAAGATGATATGAATAAGTCTAAGGTACTTGAGTCTTATGGAAATTCTGTAAATGGAATGATGTCTTTCATTAAAGAATTTGATAAGATTAAAACTGAAATCGAGAAGGGTGAAAGAACCTTTACAAAGGGAATCGATGATATTATTTCTAAGCTTAATAAAGCTGAAGATGAAATTGTAAAGAAAAATAGAGATATTTCTAAGAAAGTTAATGATACTACACCAGAAGATGCTCCTGATGGTAGTGCATCTACTGTAGGTAAGAATGCTAAGAATGCTATCGATAATAATGAAACTATTATTGGCGTAAGTTCTCTAATTCAGTCTATTGTAGGATTTGAAAAAGAGTGTGGCGTTCAAGCGTTTTCAGCTATGCTTCAGGCTACTAAGGATGCTTGTACTCAGGCTAAGGAAATCGCAGTTAAGGTTATCGGTCTGAATAAGAAGATGACTGAGTCTACTGATTATTACAATAATGGTTACACAACTTCTACTGCTTTCGGCGGCGACTTCATCTCCTCTGTAAAGCTTGTTTAATAAATATCAGTTGGTCTGATATATTACGATATAATCAGAGCCAGAATACCTTAACTGGTATTCTGGCTTTTCTTACTTTATGTAAAGGAGGAAACATACATGGGTTTATTCTCACTAAACAATATTCTCCTTGAGAATGATAATAGTACATCTTCTTCTGTTATCGATATTAATAATATCGGTTATGTAGATAATGATGTACAACGTTATTCCTTTGTTCAGGAAGGTTATGATGCTATTCTTGAAATGAATGCATTCTATTGTAATGCAGAAAAGGAATTCTATACTAAGGTTATGGGTTCTTACGGAGATAACAATATTATCAATGAATCCTTTAGTGATTTCTTTAATAAGATTAAAGACATCATCAAGAAATTCATTGAATGGATTAAAAAAGTATTCAAAGAATTTGTTGCTAAACTTGCAGCATTAGTAGGTTCTGAGAAGTATATCAAGAAGAATGCTAAGCTGTTAAATAAGTTTAATTCTGAAGATGAATTCGAATTCCAGGGCTATAAGTATACACATATTGAAAGTTATGATGGCATTCCTCAAGCAAAAGCAGTTGATGCTTTTACAGGTAGTGCTGAAGCTACAATAGGTGGAGCTAACGGAATTGGATATTTAAGCTTTGCTAATATTTTTAAGGATACAGATGATGATGATTACTATAAGTTTAACACTGGAATGAATGACAAATTTGATGACTTGGATGAAACTAATGCTACTCATAAATCGGAGCTTGATAGAAGAAAGGCTGCTACAGAAAAAATTAATAGCGACCTTTCAAAGAGAATTGATGATATTTCTGATAAGAATGAAGACTTCTATGAAGCATTCAGAGGTATTGTAATTGGTAAAGCAAATGAGAAGTTTGATTCTAGAGAATTTACAGAAGAACTGTTTAGAATTTTCAGAGATGATAGCGATTCTACGTCTAGTATTACTATTGATAGTGGATTTGTAAATGATGCTTATCGTAGATTTGATAAGTATAAAGATGTAGTAAAAGCTATTGAGAAAAATAAGAATGATATGGTAAAGGATTATGAAGACCTTGAAAAATATCTCGACAAAATGATTAAATATAATAAGGATACTCATAAGATAGACATTACTACTAGCGGTGGAAGAGAATATGCGACAAGAAATCTTAGAAGAATTGACTTTGATATGACTGCAAATAGCTATATCTACGATAGTTCTACTGCAGATAAGATGCAGAGCTTACTCAAGGTATATTCTGCTAGAGTAAGTCAGATGTGTCAGATTCATACACAGGCTTTCTCTGCTAAACTTGAAGCTGCTAAGGATTGCTTTAAACAGGATAAGCAAATTCTCAATAAAGCTATTCAACAAATTCTCAAGCGTTCTGATAAAGAAGGATTTTAATGGAGGTGAAGAAATATGAGTGAACTTACAATGATTAGAACTAACTGTGAGAGCGAGTTCGATAGAGTATATAGAGATGCTCAGTTCTTCGCTACATTAATGGAACAGAATAGAGAGATGGAAAACTTTGTTAATGAGTCTCTTATCAAAGCTAGTGGTAATAAACGTGCTATCAACGAGATGTATATTATTCATGAATCTGCTTTTACTGATAAGATTAAAGCGTTCTTTGAAAAGATTAAAGGATTTTTTAAGAAAATCTTTAATAAACTTGGAGCATCTATGACTGCATTATTCGGTGAACAAAAAAAGTTTATTGACCAATATGCTGGTATTATCACAAAATGTAAGTATCAAGCTGGAGATGCTGATGGTGTAAAGGACCATTTTAAAGGAGTTCCCAGAATCTTTGATGCTGTAGATAATTGTGACAAGGCAATTATTGGAACAAATATGGATAAATATTTTGCTGGTGACAATACTCTTACAGCAGACGGTCAGGATATTAAAGTATCCGAATTATATCCTTATGATGATGCTGATGCTTTACAAAAAGCCGAAATTCCAGACCAAGTAAATATGGATAATATTAAAGCTAAACAATTTGAAGCATTCATTAAAGAAGGCGGATATTGGGAAGGTAAAAAAGCAGAAGGTTTTGATACTAAAACTAACGAAAATAATGTAGTAGATATTGATAGAACTTATAGAGTTTATTTCGATGGTTCTGAAGATACAGTAGCTTGGACTACAGACCAGATAGAAAATAACATGCAAGCTATTATTAATCTTACTTATGCTGGTCCTCAATATATGACTAAACTTGAAAAATTGGTTAATCAAATAGAAAAGAAGATGGATGAAGCTTCTAAAAAGATGGAAGACTATTATAAAGCTCAGTCTGAAAAAATAAAGCAAGGTATCGCAAATAGTAAGGGCAAAGCAAATAGTGATGTTGGTGATACTGGATTAAATAAAAAAGTAAAAGAAAATGATATATCTGTATCAGATGATAGCACAAAATCAGCTGGTGACCCAGAAAAATATTCTGCAACAGTAAATGGTCAAAAATTTACAGGTTCATCAGAAGCAGATGTAAAAAATCAAATAAAAGCTAGAGGTTTTGCTGAGTCTTATGTATTTACAGAAGATATAAATATTAATACAAACAATTCTTCGTCTTCTTCAAATAGTTCTGGAAATTCTCCTCAAGGGAAAGTATCTAGTCAAACTGGCGAGAATGAAAAGAAAACAGTTGTTAATAAAACTAATGATGTAAATTCTATGAAAACAACAAATAATCAAGCAAAAGATTCTACTACAAAAGGTGTTACAGATGATAATGTTGATGCTGTTACTAAGAAAGCAAATGACTTATTAGATAGAGATATCTACAATAGACAAGCTATCGTAAATACAGATGTTCAAATATCGTCTTCAATTGCTAGAGCTGCTTTCAGTGCTTTTCAATTAGCTAATAAAGATTATTGGGCCATCATTAAAGCACATGTTCAATGGTATCTTGGTAATCCAGGCGCTGAAAAGAATTCTGAAAATCAGACTTCTAGACCTAAGAATCTTAATATGAATATTAATAATAATGCTAGTCAATCTAAATAAAATTAAGCAGGGTAGCCAAGTGCTACCCTGCTCTTTTAGTCTGCTACTTTCTTAAACGATAGTATTGTACTCATAATAAAGTTTTCATTCTGTTTTATAAAGAGTTGTTTAGACTGCATAAGTATATATCTACCATTATATTCTTCATGTAATGGGTCTCTTATAATATACTCTTTATTTATTGTAAACAATGTTGCATCTAAA
>Ga0247609_10001885_pt1 | contig 23509 bp, 23 predicted proteins | sample 172DNAGHGlowgp2_FD_193487 | JGI IMG/M metagenome (GOLD analysis project Ga0247609, IMG submission 193487) | Sheep rumen microbial communities from Palmerston North, Manawatu-Wanganui, New Zealand - 1728 DNA GHGlow gp2 | ecosystem: Host-associated > Mammals > Digestive system > Stomach > Rumen ...
GTTTATCTTTTTTATGTAATTCTGAAATATCATCTAATTCAAATCTATCAAATGCATTAAATACATCGATATTTACTTCCACCTTATTAATAATATTTCTAACATCTTTAAATAATATAAAGAATTTATTATTTTCTGCTTCATATAATAAAGTATATGGATTATCTTTCTTTTTTCTCCTTTTAGGTAATTTTTTCATTTTATCTCCTTTCAACTATTTTTCAGTTGAAAGGAGGTGGTGCCCTAATTTGATAATTTTCGACAAACAAAAAACCGGAGGCGAAACCTATTTTTAAGGTCTCGTCTCCGGTTAGGTGTAAAAAGCACCATACATCATCATAGAAATGTTTAAATCGATAGAAATAGTAATCAATAAAAAAGGCTCTCATGGGGCATTACCTCCTATAAGAGCACGCTTATTTGTTGAAAATCATTTCCTTTTTATTCTATTCTTTTATGTCATTCTTTCAAGTAAGCTAGTATCAGTTATCGATACGTGCCTCTTGGCTCTTTATTATAACTATTTTTACTAAAATATCAAGTAATAACTAGTTGTTTCTAAATATATCTCTTGTATATATCTTATCTTTTTCGTCTGCAATTTCCTCGTCGAAACGATTTGCTATTATTACATCAGAAGTATTTTTGAAAGTATCTAAGTCATGTTCCACCTTATATCCTTCAAAAGTATCTTCCTTTAATGTTGGTTCATAAATTTGCACATCAATTCCTTTTTCTTTAATTAATGCCATTACACTTTGAATTGCTGATGCTCTAAAATTATCTGATCCAGCTTTCATAGTTAATCTATAAACGCCAACTACTTTAGGTTCTCTACTAACTACCATATCTGCAATATGTTGTTTTCTAGTTCCATTTGCTTCTACTATGGCTTTAATCATGTTTTGAGGTACATCTTTATAATTAGCTAATAATTGTTTTGTATCTTTAGGAAGACAATATCCCCCGTATCCGAAAGATGGATTATTGTAATAATTTCCAATTCTAGGATCTAAGCATACACCTTCAATAATATCTTGTGTATTTAATCCTTTTAGCTCTGCGTATGTGTCTAGTTCATTAAAATATGAAACTCTTAAAGCTAAGAAAGTATTTGCAAATAATTTAACAGCTTCAGCTTCTGTTGAACCCATAAATTTAATATCTATATCTTCTTTAATAGCGCATTCACTTAAAAGATGTGCGAATTCTTCAGCTCTCTTTGATTTCTCTCCAACAATGATTCTTGATGGATAAAGGTTGTCGTATAAAGCTTGTCCTTCTCTTAAAAATTCTGGACTAAAGAAAATATTATCTATTCCATATTTTTCTTTCATATTATTAACAAAGCCAACTGGGATTGTTGACTTAACTACCATTACTGTATTAGGATCACCAATTTCAATTACCTTCTTTATAATATCTTCTACTAAAGATGTGTCAAAGAAATTAGTTTTATCATCATAATTTGTTGGGGTGCTAATTATTACATATTTAGCTCCCGTAAATGCTTCTTTATAATCTAAAGTTGCTCTTAAATTTAGTTCTTTTTCTTCAAAAAACTTTTCAATATATTCATCCTTAATTGGACTTATTCTATTATTAATTTTCTCTACTTTTTCAGGTATAACATCTAATGCTACAACCTCATGTTTTTGGCTTAGTAATGTTGCTAAGGATAAGCCAACATATCCTGTACCTGCTACGGCTATTTTCATTTTGTTTTCCTCTTTCCTATAATTTAATTCCATCAGCTGTATGACAAATATGAGCTGAATATTTGTTTTTTAGTTTTGGATATTTGTTAGTATATGATTTACTAACAGTATCTATTATCTTTTTGGTATATTTAGGATTTGTTAAGGCGATACAGCATCTTTTGAATCCTGAACCAGAGAATCTAGTTCCATATACTCCTTCAGTATCTTTTATGATATTAAATAGATCTATTAGTTCTTTAGAACCAGTTTCCCAATTAGTTATGGAACTAGTTCCTGATTCTGTTAATAACTTACCAAAAGATGCTATATCACCTTGTTGATAACATTTAATACCATTAAGTACTCTGTTGTTTTCTTCATACCAATACTCTCCTCTTTTTATAAAAGTATCTGGTAGATTCTTTTTATATTTAGTGAATAATTCATATGGTATATCTCTTAAGTTAGTTTCTTTAATGGTTGAATATTCTTCTTTATTTAATCCTTTGATTAAATAACTAATAGTTCTTAATTCATCTGTTCTAGTATTATAGATATTTAAATCATAATCATTAGTTAATCCACTAAATAAGATAACTATGTCATAGTCCATTTTTTTAGATGTATCTAATAGTTCATATGAATCATTTAAAGTATCTATATATAATAGTTTATTCTTCTTAGAATAGATTTCTATCATACTATCTAATTTAGTATTAGTTACTATCTTACTAGATTTTTCTGATACACGAGCTATCTCTATTAATTCTTCTAAACTTAATTTAATGTTATTAGCAAAAGCTAAGGCATTTAAGAAAGTAATAATTAAGGTATTAGAACTTGATAAACCATCCAATGGTAGTTCTCCATCTATTACAGCAGATATACCAATACGTAATGGATAATGTTTATTAAGTTCTGTTGCAGCAGTTCTTAATGGATCTGCCCAATCTTCTTTAATACCAACAGGTGGTTCTAGAACATGCCATTGTGCACGTTTAGGATACTGTAATGATATTAATTCAATAATTCCATTTAATTTAGTTGCATAAGCTATATGAATACCTTTATCTAAAGTAAAACCAAGTATATGACCTTTATTGAAGTCATAGTTAATTCCTAAAGGACATAAACGATAAGGAGTAAAAGTAGTATACATAGGATCTCTTTTATAGATATTCTTGTAACTTTCTATTACTTTAGCTTCACCACCACTTTCAGAATAAGGAACTGTAGTATTTAGTTCTTTTACTTCTAGAGTATAGTTAACAAAATCTTTTGTTCTTTTATCAAGTGGAGCTAAAGCGTCACTTGGTATTAACCAAACCTTACCTACTTTACGTGCTCCAGCAATTCTGTTCTCACGACAGAATGCTGTAACTTTTCTTTCTTTCATGTGCCACTTTTTGCTTATTTCATGGATTGATATATATTCCATATGTATCACCACACATATATAGAGTATATGATATATAATAGTAAATGTCAAAGTATATTTTGATATTTAGATTGATGATACTTTATTTCTTTTAAAACATTTTCATTTTAAATAATGATAAGTTATATAAAAAAGTCATACTAAATTGTATGACTTATTTGTTAAAATATTTCTCAATAATTGCATCTGCAATTCTTTTAGATGCATATCCATCTCCATATGGATTTGATGCTTTGCTCATCTTATCATATTCTTTTTTATTATTTAATAAATTCAATGTTTCTTTATAAATTACTTCTTCATCTGTTCCAACAAGTTTTAATGTTCCAGCCTCTATTCCTTCAGGTCTTTCAGTTGTATCTCTTAGTACTAATACTGGTTTACCTAAACTTGGTGCTTCTTCTTGAATTCCACCACTATCAGATAAAATCATATATGATTTCTTAATGAAATTATGGAAATCAAATACTTCTAATGGTTCAATGAATTTAATCTTATCATCATCACCAAATACTTCATGAGCTACGTCTCTTACCTTTGGATTTAAGTGAATTGGATAAACCACTTTTACATCAGAGGTCTCATCTATTGCTCTCTTAATTCCAGTGAAGATTCTTCTCATAGGATCTCCTAAGTTTTCTCTTCTATGAGCAGTTAATAATATTAATCTATTATCTCCTACCCAATCAAATACTTCATGATAATAATCATCTTTTACAGTAGTAGCCATAGCATCTATAGCTGTATTACCTGTAACATAGATTTTTTCTTCTTCAATATTTTCATCTAATAAATTTTGTTTACTTAATTTAGTTGGTGCAAAATACATATCTGTCATGCAATCAACCATTTGTCTATTCATTTCTTCTGGATAAGGAGAATATTTGTCGTTTGTTCTTAAACCAGCTTCTACATGTCCAATAGCCACTTGATTATAGAAAGCAGCTAAAGCTCCAGCAAATGTAGTTGTAGTATCACCATGTACTAAAACGATATCAGGTTTAACTTTTTTTATTACTTCTTCTAAACCATTTAATGCTCTAGTAGTAATATCTCCTAGAGTTTGACCTTGTTTCATAATATTTAAATCGTAATCAGGTTTAATTTTGAAAGTTTCAAGAACTTGGTCTAGCATCTCGCGATGTTGAGCAGTAACACAAACTATGCTTTCTATTTCTTTCCTACTTTCTAGTTCCTTAACTAAGGGTGCCATTTTAATTGCTTCTGGTCTAGTACCAAAAACACTCATTACTTTAATTTTGTTCATATTATCTCCTCCTTTAAATTTTGTTAATATACTTTGGAAAAACATTAGCTATGCTACTATGATTATCAAACTTTTCATCATATATCATTAATTCAACTTTTTTATTTTTCAATCTTACTAGTAGTTTTTCAATATCTTTTGATTCTTGCTCTTTACTAGAATAAATTATGATAATCTTTGAAGAATGGTCACCTAATTTATCAATATTATCATCTATAATATTGTCTAAATCATCAACTGTATATTTATTTCCGATTATACTTTTAAGCAATAATTTATGATAATCATTCAAACTAAGATACCAACCTATTTTATATTGTGGACTTCCAGCAATAATTAGATTTGCTTTATATTTTAAACCATATATTAATGCTGCACTTCCACCTTTACTTGATCCTATAAATGTTTTTTTATTAGCATTTGTTTTTATATAAAAGTAATCTACTATTTCCTTTATATCATCATTATTATATAATTCTAATTCCGTTCCAAGATAGTACGATCCGATTTTTTTATATCCAAAATCGTCCAAAATAAATAAACAATTACTGCGAGAATCTTTTAATGATTTTATATAATTATATCTTGCTTTTTTATAATGACCTGCAAACCCTGAAAAAACAACAACTAAATTATCATTAGTTCCTTTTTTAAATATATAATGAAGTATAGTATTCTTAGATGTTTTAAACTTTCTTGTGTTAATTATATATATAATTTTAATTATTAAATGTTTTAATGCTTTCATAATTGCCCTCTTCTATATTTAATAAATAATTGGTTTATAAACAAATACAATCCTCCAATTAAGGATTCTATAGTTACAACAAAGATACCATAGATAACAAAGTCAAAAATATTAATAATATTAAAAGAAATATTGTTATAAGCATACAAATTTACAACTATAAATAACATAGTAAATAATAATAATGGAATATATGTCTTAAAACCGATGAAGACAATATTCTTTCTTAAATAAAAAACAAAATAAAAAAATCTTACAGTAACACTAATTAGCGTTCCTAAAGCTACCCCAACTAAACCATACTTTGTTGATAATACTATAGATAATACAATATTTAATAATGCTTCAACTATAAATATTGTTTTTATTTTTTTAAATTTGCCAACCGCTAAAACAAGAAATTTTTGGGGTTCGCATATTGAAAAGAATAGCGTTGCAAGAATGATAACACCAGCGAAAACTGGTTGATAATAGTTAGCATCATTTATTCCTGATGTATATATTTTAACAAAACTATTAATCAACAGAAAGCAAGTTCCATAAAGGACTAAACTAATTATCCAGTTAATTTTTTGCAGATAAGTATATCGCTCTTTTAAAGCCTTGTCATTTTGGGATGCATGATACTTTCCTAAAGCACTTTGATATGTATTAGATATTAATGAAATAATATTTCTCAAAGCTACTATTGCAAGCATATATACAGAATATACACTTACTTCTTTTAATCCAATCATTATAGTTATAATTGTAATATCAGTATTCATATTAATAAAATGAGCTAAATTTTGAGCAAAGCCACTCCATCTTTCTCTTAAAACATTTTTGTTCTTTTTTCTTATTGAAAGATTTACATAATATTTTTTCTCAACAAACTTTTTATATACAAAAGGTTGAATCAAGAACAATATATCTGCTGAAATTTTAACTATATGAATACTCGAAAAAAGTTTGATAGCAATAAAAGCAGCAATTAAATTTAATAGCAAAACTAAAGATGAACAATAGTTTACAATATATATTTTTTGATTTGCTTGAAGATAAAGCTTATAAGTAACTGAAAATAAATATCTAATTAAAGTAGATATACTTAGAATAATTATTAAAGAACTTATAAATTCAAATGAATAAGAAGAGTTACAAATTAAAGGATACAAAACTGAGAGTATAAAAGTATAAACAATAAAAATAATTGCAATTTTGCTAAAATAATTTTGACATTCTAACATTATTTCATGTATTTTATCATCATTTTTTTGTTCTATTGGACGATATAGTTCTGCTAGTACAACAGCGCCCAGTCCTCCTTCTACTAATGAAATAAAGCTTAAAAATTGAGTTATAGAAGAGATTAATCCATTTATTTCAGAATTAAATGTATTAAGAATTAATCTAGGCAACACCAGCCCTGATATCATTGTCACTATCTGAAGAACAAATGCAGAAATAAAATTTTTTTTATTATTCATTTTTATTCACCATTTTTATTTCATCTTCAATTATTTCTTTTAGTTTTATAATTCGATTATCATATTCTATTTTTTTTATATAGGCCTTTATATTTTTTGTAAAATAATCATAATCATTAATTATTCTTTTTATACCTTCTACAAAATTATTGGTGCTGACACCAACACAATTTTCTTCGCATAATCTTTTAAATGGAGGATTAAGTGAAGTTAGAACTGGTACTCCTTCAAATAGTGCTTCATAGACTTTCCCAGAAGCGCAAAAAATATGATTAACGCAAGAGAAATCAAATAAGGATACACTAATTTTACATTTTTTTAGCAAAAATCTTAACTCAGATCTAGAGACAAATCCAACATAATTAAAGTTTTTTGATTTGGATTCTTGAAACATCCTATCAAATTTGTTTTTTTCTACTTCACTAGCAGTACCAGCGACTATCAGCCTATAATTTTTTCCCAATTTTTCAACTGCTCGGATTAAGTCAAATGTTCCTCTATTCTCATGAATTCCTCCACAATACAATATTATATTTTCTTGTTTTTTAAATAAAAAGTCGTATTTTTTTTCGCATTCACTATAGTCAATATCATCATCAATTCTATGAACGTTATCCCAAATAATTGGCATTTTTTTTAATCTAAAGTAATCTTTCATAATCATTGCACGTTCTAAATTAGCGGCAAAAACAAAATCAGCTTTCTGAATATATTTTTTTTCTTGATTATTCAAAAGAGCCATCTTTAACCCCTTCACTCCAGTTCCACATTTATCATAGTATAATTCACTTGAATCATAGCCAACTATCGTGTTCTTGTTCCTTTTTTTTACCCACTCTATAAAGAATGACGTGTAATTATCATGCAAAAATACTAAATCAGGATTCAATTTTTTATATTCTCTCTTCAAAGCTTTCTTAAATGCTAAATAATTTCTTTTCCCATTAGTTACATCAACAAATTTGACATTATTAACATTTGATATTTTATCGTATGAGACAACTGTAACGTTTCCAATCATACTTAAAGCTTGAATAGTTTCTATAGCTCTTTGATCATGGCTAAATCTATCAAATACTGCAAATAATATTTTAATCATGTAAATCATTCCTTTCGCATAAACTATATGAAAATAAAAATGTAAAATATGTCCAAAATAATACTGAATAATTAATTTCATTAATTAATTGTGATCCACAGCAAAAAATAATAATTAGACCAATTAATAGTATTTTAATATTTTTTTTAATAAATGATGGTAAAGGATTATAATAGTCTTTTTTCAAGTTGTAAAATAAAATCAACAATAAAAATCCTCCTACTAATCCTTGTTCAACCAATATGTATATAAACATATTATGTGGATCAATCAATGACAATGAATTGTGAATAACAACAAATCTTGTACTGGAATTCCATAACCTTTTATAATATGTAGCTATACCAGATCCAACAATAGGATGTCTACTAAACTCATCAATACCTATTTTAAGTACATTTACCCTAGTTTCAGTTGAAAAGCTTTCTCCATAACTTTGATATAGTCTGCTTAATTGATCATTATTAAGAACCCAAACCATTAAAACAGACACTAGTAATATAATTAAAACTTTATTATGAAGTTTAATATTTTTATTAAAATTTAAAAAATAAAATACAAAATATACTCCTAAAGTTATAAAACATATCCTTGATTGACTGATGATAATCGCAATTACACTCAATATAATCGATAGATATGTGTACTTCTTCCATTTTTTTTCTAGCATATTTCCTGCAATTACCTCAAATGGAATATTTAAAATAAAATAATAAGAAGTTGTAATTGAAGTTCCAAGCATTGTTGCATGTCTAGTTACATATGAAGCTGTAGAGCTAAGAGAAAACTTCAATGCAAAAAAATCATAAGATAGAAATTCTAAAAAAACAAATAACGAATAAACTATACTTAATAATGTAACTATTTTTAAGAAACTTTTGAATTTTTTCCCTTCATATTCATTTGCGGTTGAAACCAATAAAAGAGGTAAAAAAGCAATTAAAACAGCATATAACGATTGGGAGTTCTTATTAAAAATAAAAGATATAATTGCAAATGAAAAGGCAATAAAAATACTTATAAATACTTTTAAGTTCGATTTTGTCTTTTTCATAAATAAGAATCTAAATAGCCAAACTATTCCTATCAAGAAAAGCATATTATTTCCTTTTATTCCATCAATTATTGGAGCACCAATTGTTTTTATTGATGAAAAAGCAAATAATGAATATAGTATTAAAAATATTAATAACAAATAAGTAAATCCCGTGGTTTTCTTCATATTATCCCCTTTTTTCAATTATTTCTTTATATATTTTTTCATATAATTTACACAGATTATTCCAATTAAATGATTCACAGCACTTTGTACATTTATTAGAGATAATCTTATAATTATCAATTATTTTATATATTACATCAACTATATCTTTATAATTATTACTATCAACATGAAATCCAACTGTTCCTTCTTCAAATTGGCAATCAAACCCTTGACCTTTAGAATAAACAACTGGTAGTCCTTGGCTAATTGCTTCTGCATACACAATACCAAATGTTTCTTTAAATGATGGCATTACAAAGATGTGTGCTTTCCTATAAATATCGAGTAAATTTTCCTTAGAAAGTTTTCCTCTATAATCGATATATTTTTTTATTTTATTAAATATTTTTTTGTTTTTTATTCTTCCTGCTACTATATATTCAATATTCCAGCCTTCATTTTTTAAATAATCTATTGCTTTGCATGTTGTTAATAAATTTTTATTAGTATTAATGTCACCAGCATAAACTATTTTTAAAGATTTATTTTTTAATAGTTCTATTTTTTTATCAAAAGATTCTTGATTATTATATATATTATCTAGCCAAAAATTGTCTATACCATTTGGAATTACAACGCATTTTTTTATAATATTCTTTTTTTTCTTTGGTATGTAATTATCAAATACATATTTTTTGTACGATTCAGATAAGAAGAAAATTCTAGAGGCATTTTCCATTATTTTTATGCCTTTTTTTCTTAAATGTGGCATATACCTTAAGAAAACTTCAACATCAGTGCTTCTTACGGCAACTACATAAGGTATTCCATACTTTTTATTCAATTCATATGCAACATTACCGTCAGTAAAAACAGTATAAGCATGTAATAAATCAAATGTTCTGATATCAACATTTTTTAATAAATTCTTTCTAATTTTTCTAGATTTGTGATTAAAAAAAAGTCTATCATATTTATTAATACATTTACAGGCAATTATTCTTTCATTGCTGTTGTCTACTATTTCTTTTGAAACTGGAGAAAAAACCCAATTTTCTATGTCAACTATTTTATCTAATGTTTTAATCATATTTATATGAACTGGATTATGACCAAAATAATTGCAATTAATATGTAATATTTTCATTTTATTACCTCCAATTCGATAGCTATAATCTCCAGTATCTATATCCTTTGGCTTTAACTTCTCTTAATTCTTTTATACTTTTTACATCAATCAATACTTTTTCTTCAGGCTTTAGTTCTTTAGAGAATAATTTATCAATTTCATCAATAGATAATTGTCTAAATTGGCTATGAGCAACTGCTAGTACTATACAATCCATGTTACATACATCTTTAAGATTTGTAAGTTGTACATTATATTCCTTCATTGCTTCATCTGCATTAGCCCATGGGTCTACAACAATTGGATTAATAGCATATTCATTTAATCTTTTAATAATATCCTCAACTTTCGAATTCCTTGTATCAGGACAATTCTCTTTAAATGTTAAGCCTAGTATAGCAACTCGAGAATTCTTAGGAGATTTACCAGCTAAAATCAATTGTTTAATAATTGCATCTGCTACAAATGCACCCATTCTATCATTCACAATTCTACCGTTCAATATAATTTGACTATGATATCCTAATTTTTCAGCTTGATATGTAAAATAATATGGATCTACTCCAATACAATGTCCTCCAACAAGTCCAGGTTTAAAACCTAATGCGTTCCATTTTGTGTTCATTCCTTCTACTACTTCATTAGTGTCTATATTCATTCTATCAAAAACCATAGCAAGTTCATTCATAAAAGCAATATTTATATCTCTTTGGCTGTTTTCAACAACTTTTATTGCTTCAGCCGTTTTTATGGAAGAAACTGGATAAGTGCCAACATCTATAACCAAATTATATACATTTTTTATTTCTTCTAAAGCATCTTCGTCAATTCCAGATACTATCTTGCGAATATTTTCTAACCTATGTTCTTTATCACCAGGATTAATTCTCTCTGGAGAATAACCAACTTTAAAATCAACACCACATTTTAGTCCAGATTCTTTTTCTAATATAGGAATACAGATATCTTCAGTAACTCCAGGGTAAACCGTTGATTCATAAACAACTATTGAACCAGCGACTAAATTTCTACCAACAATATGACTAGCTCCCTCAACTGGTGTTAAATCAGGAGTATGATCAAGATTTACTGGAGTTGGTACTGCTATTATGTGAAATTTAGCTTTCTTCAATTCTTTTTCATCACATGTAAAAAATACATTTGTTTTCTTTATTGTGTCATCTCCAACCTCTTTAGTTGGATCTATTCCGCTTTTATATAATTTTATTTTCTCTTCATTCAAATCAAATCCAATCACATCAGCTTTTTTTGCAAATGCTACTGCAATTGGCATTCCAACATAACCTAATCCTACTAATGATATTTTTTCTTTTTTATTTATTATTTGTTCAAATAATGACATTATAATTACCTCTTTTCTCAATTTATCTAGTTGTTTCTGCTTTTGCCCATGTTGGTTTTGACTTTCCAGTCAATATATTAAAGACTCCATTTATCTGTGCAAAAATAGTCAAGCAATAATATGAAAGCATTTTTAAATACTTGTTTTTGATTTTTAATTTTATTACAAGTATAGATACTAAATATACTAAAATATGTAAAATCAATAATACTTTCCAGAACCAAATTGATGTAAATGCAAGAACAAAATTACTAATAAATAATCCTATATGTGCAAACCATAACAAATATCTAAAAGTTCTGTGTCCTAAATAGAAATATGTGAACCACCTGTATTTAAAAATATTTAATATTTTCCAAGAAGGTAATATATTATGAAAAATATTTCTATTCATACGTACTTTCCTTTTATATTCATCTTTATCTGATTCACCAGCTTTTTCATATGATATTGCATTTGGTTCGAATATTGCTCTATATCCATCTAAAGCAAACAAAATTGGGAAACTACTATCATGACATTCAATTAATGGAATATCTTTATATTCTTTTGTTCTACAAGCATAAAGATTTCCACCTCCTGCAGTAATAGTTTGAAATCTACTTTCTATATCCCTACATTTTGAATCAAAATTCCAGTATGTACTCTCTGAATCTGCAGTCCTGTTTTCTTTATTATTAGTAAAAATTGTTAGACCACAGGCATATCCAACAGATGGATTAGAAAAACAAGTTACAATCTCTTTTACAGCATCTTCTTTAAAATAGCAATTTGCATCTGTCATAACTAATATCTCACTAGATATTTTTTTCTGTGCTTCATTTTGTGCGTTGGTTTTTCCTTTATGACTTACTGTTTCGTGTAGTGATATTTTGTAATCTTTATGTTCTTTTATGAATTTTTTTACCAATTCGTTCGTTTTATCAGTTGAAAAGTCTGAAGTAACAACTATTTCATACTTGTCTTTTGGATAATCTATACTAATTAGGTTTTCTAATTTTTTAACTATTACTTTTTCTTCATTATGAGCAACCACCATTACGGTTATTGTTGGGCTATATTTCTTATTTTTATCCGGTTTACTTTTTTTAAACATTTTATCTAAAATTATTAAAGAAAGTGGGTAACCAATCATTGCCCAGTAAATAATAAAAGCACATATTATGAAAAATAATATCATTTACAATCTACCACCTTTCCAGATATATCAATTCTTTTTCCATCTTTGTTTGTATATATTTCTCCATATCTCCTTTTTATTCTTGTTCCATAATTAATCTTCAATTCTTTAGGTAATGGTTCATTAAGTAACTGTTTAATTCGTAGATATGGAAGATTCACTCCTGCTGCAGCGATAACTGATACTGTAGCTGTAATTCTCGGATTAATATCCATAAGCATTGGTCTACCAGATTCATCGCGCATAAAATCAAAGCCAATATTTCCATCGTATTTTAGTAACTCGATTACTGATTCAGCAATCTTATAGGCTTCTTCATCGTAAGTTACAATACTCTCTTGTGCAATACTCATCAAGCTTACAACATTTTCTCTTCCTACCATAAAGAGTACTTTTCCATTACTTGCTAAAGCATCAACTGTATATTCTGTACCAGGCATGTATTCTACAAGTAGCATCTTATGAAGTTCTGTTGATTCTCTTAAAATATTTAACATATCATCATAAGAAGTAAAAAAACTATTTGGTTTTTCATTAATAAAAATATCGTACCTTGATTTTGAAGAGTCAATTATTCTTACTCCTCTGCTTCCACTACCATCAACTATTTTTAGACAAACTGCTTTATTTGGATATCCTAATACCTTACACCCTTCTACGAAATCATCAAGGGAATTAACTTCAAAAAAATTTGGAGTAGGTATTTTTTTACTACTTAGCAACTTATATGTTCTGAGTTTATCATTTGATATACTAACTGCAGCCAAATCAGATATTGATACAATGACATTAATTTTTTTAAAATCATCTATTTTCTTTGAAACCGCAGAAACCTCAGCAGAAATTAAAGGAAAATATATATCAACATGTTCTTTTTGACAGATTTCCAAAACGATTTCGCAATAATTATCATCTGTAACAGGTGGAACTTTGTAAAATCTATCAACTAGATATTTCACGCTTGGTTCATCTGACATATCCATACCAATTATTTTAATTTTTCTTTCACTATTTGAACGAAAACATTCAATTATTCCTGGCATTGATGGTGAACCACACGCTGATACTAAAATCGTTAAATTTTTCATTGATTTTCTCCTTTCTTTTTTCTGTTAGAATTGTTGGAAGCTCTCTCCTCATTTAATGGCTTCCTTACATAACTTCCATAATCATTGTTTTTTCTTTTAAAGATTATTTTAAATACATTTATAAAAATTATTAAATCCATTTTAAAGCTTAAATTAGATGCGTAATCTGATTCATATTTTAATTGTTCATCCCACGTTATAATTGGTTTTTTAGCTAAACTTCCTCCTGGTGGAATTAACCCTCCTCTTACATCGAATCGTTTTTTTTCTTCATCTGTATAATAACCATCATAACTAGATGGTAATGGGCGGGGACCTATTATCGACATGTCGCCTTTTATAATGGCTAAAATTTCCGGAAGTTCATCTAGAGAAGTTCCTCTTAGAACTCTTCCAAATTTTGTTAATCTCTCTTCGTCTGGTAATAATTTTCCATCTTTGTCCTTCTTGTTTGTCATTGTACGAAATTTAATCATATAAAATTTTTTTTGCTTGTACCCTGTTCTTTCTTGTTTAAAAAAAATTGGACTACCTATATTTACTCTTACCAAAATAGCCACAATAATAAAAACCGGTAACATAACAATAAAAAACAGAGTTGAAAGTGCAAAATCTAAAAACCTTTTAATATACTTATACATTTCTACTCACTCTTACTCTTATAGTTTTATTTCCCTTATTAAGCAAAAAGCTTCTGCCGCTTTACAATTAACAGTAGCACCCCTAAATTCTGCTAATGATTTAATTGCCTGTAGTGATCTAGCATTTGGGAAATCAGATAATTGAGACTCAAAAGTCGACATAGAATCAAGCTTTAAATCTACATAGTTGGAAATATCTTCATAAACTGTTGGAATAAATTCATTAACAGTATTCGGAATATTCCACCCTGTTTCAGAAAGAGTTTCATAAGAATAAACTCTAGAAATCACATGCTTATATTTAGGCCTTACTGCAACCATAGCAGCATCTGTTACCATTTGATGATCAATTTGCATATCACCTCTATGTGGAATATAAATCTCATCTGGTTGTATTTTTTGAACAACTTCAGATATTTTACCATTAAGCTCATATCTTGGAATTGTTTCAAGCATTACGGCTGGTAAATCTAAAAATATAGTTTCTTTTACCCCTAACATCTTATCAGCTTTAACACATTCTTCTCTCCCTTGCTCAATAAATTTTTCATCAAACAATGGTTGCATTCCTTTAGTTACAATACAAACATATACCTCATGGCCTTCTTTTACTCTCTTTGCAATAGTACCACCAACACCGATGATTTCATCATCTGGATGCGGTGCAATTATTAATACTTTCATATATTTTACCTCTTTAAAACTATTTAATTATTTTTTTGCAAGGAACACCAACATATATTCCTTCCTCTTCTATATTTTTCACGACTACAGCACCAGCTCCAATCATACAATTATCGCAAATATTAATATTATTCTTGACTGTTGCTCCAATCCCAATCCATGTTTTTCTACCTACAGATACAGTTCCGGCAAGTTTAGCTCCTACAGAAATGTGAGCAAAATCACTTATAATATTATCATGTTCTACTACTGAACTAGTGTTAATAATACAATGTTTCCCTATACTGGCTCCAGAATTAATAACAGCATTCGCCATAACGACAGTTCCTTCACCAATTGATACATCGATTGATGAAATAATAGCTTGTGGATGTATAGCAGTATACCATTTTACTCCACTACATAATAAAGATATTTTTTCACGTATTTCAGCATTGCCTATAGCTATGACAAACTCACATTCTTCTTGGAATTTTTTGTAATCATTGCTTTTTCCTAAAATTGGATATTGACAAAAGAAGTCATCTTCTTTTTTATTATCATCTAAAAATCCAAGTATTATATCACCAGATTTTATAATAATATCAGCAATTACTTTGCCATGACCACTGGCACCTATGATTATTACTTTTTTTTGCATATTATTTCCCCTTTAGTTTATTTAGCATTATAATCAATTTTTTGTATCAAAAAAAACAATATAATCCAACGTAAATTCCTATTCTTATTTATTCCATGTTAAATTATATCATTACTTGCCTATTTTATCTACACTTTGCTCAAATTTTATACAGGAAAAATCGAATCTGCCAACCCACGTTCGAATAGTGCTTATTGTAGCATAAATATGGGCAAAAAACAACGTTTTCTATGCAATTATTCGTACTTTTTTATAACATTTCCCCGCATTTGATGTTTTTAACTATTTTTTGCTTTAAAATACACGAATTGTGTAGTTAAATTCCAATCATATTGTTGCCACATATCAGTAGCATAACTTCCAGGATCCAACATTACAATAGTATTGTTGTTTACATTATCTACAGCTACCCAATGCTGTGATGTTTCTGTAGCTCCCGCAACTTCAACAGCAAGATAGTATCCATTTTCATAATATTTTTTAATTTCATAAAACTTTTCTGATTTATTTTTATCTCTTAAATTAACTCTTCCTACATATTCAAAATCAGGTACTACTTTAGATATCGGACCATATTGTAAGTTTGCTCCATCAAAACCATAGACATTATTTAAAGCAATAACAAAAGTACCAGGATTAAACGGATAGATTCCTTTTGTTGGTACCCCACTCTTTTCTATTAATATTGCTATTGATGTTACTAAACAACCAACATCACCTATTGTTTTTGATGTATTTCCAATCTTAATATTAGACCATTCTTTACCTTTTTGCTTCCACTCAGTTATTGGTCCACTTGATCCATATGTTCCATAAATAGCTGATGCCCACATTGTAATATATTCTTCACTTGTTAATTCTTCAAATTGTTTTTTTTGTTCATCAGTAAAATTATACTTCTGTATTATTTCTTCTATAGGTTTTTGTTTTATATAAACATGAAGAACTCTTCTTTCAGCTTCCGTTTCTGTTTCTACGTCATAATGTTTTATATCTGAAGCAGTCGGCCTTTGATAATTACTATTACCACTTATTTCTACATGTACTCTTGAATCAATTGTTTTCACTTTATATTTTTCTATTTTTATTTCTGATGACAAATAATTCATGTCCCAGAACACTTCTTTTAAGATTTTTCTCTTTTCCTCATCTATTTGCATTACTTGTTCTTTATTTCCATTTGAAACTCTAACAGCATATATAGCTAGAATGTCTTTCCAATCTGCTTTATTTGACTCAATTTCTATCTCATCATGTGGAATTCTGGTTTCAATTTCTTTAATTGATCTATCCATATCATTATTAAGTTCTACTATGCAATCACTCATTTTTATTCTATTTACTTTATCTGAAGAAAAGAATATTCCAAACATTGATGTACATAATAATCCTATTAAACAAATTATTAAAATAACTACAACAGCAATCCATCCTCCTGCCGCTATCGCTGATACTAAAGCTTTTAATCCAGCTATCATCGCTTTTATCGCAGCGATCGTTGCTTTTACTGCTGCCTTAGTTGTTTTTACAGCTAATTTTGCAGCACGTTTAGTTGCCTGCACTGTTTTCTTAGCTATCTTAACACTTGTTTCAGCTACTTTCTTAGAAGTCTTTATTCCTTTTTTAGAAATCTTTTGCGCATTCTTTGCAGTCTTCTTAATTCTTTCAGGAGATTTTTTTATTTCTTTCTTTGCTACTTTAGTAGATACATAAGTTGATTCTTTGACACCTCTTGTTATTTTTTCACTAGCATATTCATTTTGTGTTTGTCCCGAGTTGCTTGTATTATTTACTTTTTCTTTTGCAGTTACTAGTTTATCCTTAGTTTTATCAGCAACTATCAAACTTTTATCTAATGTTTTGATAAATGTATTGCTTTTATTTTTTACTTTTATATCTTTCACTTTTTTCACCTTCTTCATATAAATTAACTATTTTATTAACTAAATATATAAAAAAAGAAAGGATAACAACTATTGCTGTTATCCATATCTCTAGTTCTAATTTCATAATCATTCTCCAGGTTTTGTAGTCATAAGTTTATATAATCTAGTATTCTCTGGAAAATGATTTTTAAATGGTACTAATGAACTACCATATCTTATAAGTCCACATCCGGCATCACTATCTTTAATATAAGATAATTGTTCTTCCGAAATGTTTAATAGTTCTGCTAATTGTTGTCTATCATTGTGTGCTTGATTAAGCATTACTATAAATTCACTGTTTGATAACATAGTAGAAGCTTCTACATTTGATAGAAGGTATTCTACATTTTGAGTAATCGCAGTTGGATAAGCATTTCTTTTTCTAAATTGTCTCCATACACTATTGAAGAAATTTGCAGAATATTCATTCTTAAACATTACATGGAACTCATCTATGAAAATATGTGTTCTTTTTCCTTTTTTATAATTTTGATTTACCCTATTTAATATTGCATCTGTAATAACTAATAGACCAAACGTCTTTAATGATTGACCAAGTTTATGAATATCATAAGATATGATTCTATTATTAGTATTAACGTTAGTTTGATGAGCGAATATATCTAAACTTCCTTCAGAATATATTTCAAGACATAATGCTAGATTATGTGCTTCTTCTTCAGGTTGTTCATTTAATGTTTTCTTTAAATCTAATAAGGTAGGATTCCCTTTTCCTTTAAAGTTTTCATAAACGATAGAAATACATCTATCTATGATTGACTTATCTATTGGTCCTAACCCACTTCCATGCTTTTTCAACAATTCTTCAAATAAAGATAATATAAATTCTGATTTAGCTGCTATGGGATTCCCTTCACCATAACCTTCTTCTAACATCATTGCATTTATATGATTTTTACTTGTTGAAGATATATTAATTGCTTCACCATGTAATGCTTCAACTAATGGTGTATATTCAGACTCGGGATCGCATATTAAAATATCGTCTTCTGTTGACAAAGCTAGAAATGTTATTAATTCCTTAGCACTAAAAGATTTACCAGATCCTGGCACTCCTAGTAAGAATGCAGATTGATTTAATAATTTAGATTTATCAACCATTATTAAATTATTACTAATAGCATTTTCTCCGTAATAGATTCCCTTCTCATCCATTATCTCCTGAACTTTAAATGGCATTAATGCAGCAAGTGATTCTGTTGTTAAGGTTCTTGATACTTTGATTCTTTTCTTGCCAATTGGTAAAACAGTATTTAAGCCATACAACTGTTGATATTTTAAATTAGTAATCTGACATAAATGTCTTTGTCCAATTGATTTTAAATTAGCACTTATTTCATCCAATTTTTCTTTACTATCAGATATTAATAAAATTGTAAGGGCACCTTCAAATAACATTTGATCTCTTGAAGTAACATCATGTAGTGTTTCTCTAGCTTCATTCCTAGACTGTTCCATATCATATGGAATTACAGCACTAAAATTATTATTAGCATTTTGTTTCCTTTGCCAATTAGTAATGTTCGATTCTACTCCCAATAGTATTCTTTCAAGCATTTTAACTGCTTCATTAATTGGTATTGCTTTTATATCAATCGATATCATCATATTTTGATTAATATCTGTTAAATCCGATACCATACTATCTCTAATAAAATTTGCATAATCTTTTAAGAATAATACTCTACCAAACTTATCTCCCATTTCAAAATAATCATCTTTAAAAGAAAAAGAGTCAGGACAGATGTAATCTTTAAATGATTGTCCTAATTTTCTGGCATTAGCTATATCGAAATTATAAAATGCTTCTTCTCCTATTCTATAAACATCATGTAGTATTCTCAACTTTTCATTTGCATCAATATTTGAACATTTACATCCTAATTTACTAAAATAAGAAGACAACTCTATTCCAATTCTTCTAAAATAGTTTTTAGCTTCTTCATAGTCTTTCTTTACTGTTGTAATTGTTAAATACAATTCTTTAATCATTCCGTTAGAGTTGAATGCTTTATCAAGTAACATATCATTATACTCTTTTCTATAAATATCTAATCCATCTTCTTTAAATGGTAATAGTATTTCTTTTTCAAAATCTTTTTTATTTATTTTCTTTAAATTAATTGTTATTTTACATTCTGATATTGGATCAAACGAATTGAGTAATTCTGAATAACTCAAGAACATTGATTCTTTGTCTTCTTTAGAAGCAACATAATAATTAATATCAGTAAATTTATATGTATATGAGTATTTATTTTTATCTACTTCACATATACCATTGTCCCAGATTCTATCAATTGGAATACAATCTTGAATTGATCTAGGTATTTTGTGTTTCTCTTTGTCTCTTTTTGAAAATAGCCCTATCACGTTTTAACTCCTTTCTAATTTCATTTATTGTATATTCTTCAGAAAGTGAAACATAAATATTATCTGCTTTGAAGTAAAGCTTCTTTGGTATTAAAAATTTTGAATAAATAAATGCTACAATTGCATCTTCAAAATTCATACCATTAAACTTAACAAAACCAATTAATATAAATGGTAATGCAATAAATATGCATATCCAAGATGTTATTTCTAATCCTAGCTTTTCTCTAAATGAAAAATATGTAAGAATTGCTAAGCCGCAACTAATCAATACACAAATAAATTGTCTTAATGACAATCCAAAAAATATACTTTCTTTATAATTTCGTACTTCTTTGTTAATTTTTATTTCCAACTCTTTCACCTCCATAATAAAAAAGAGTTTATAATTTAAACTCTCTTTGGCTCTTCTATTAAACGAATTACATGAGCAATTATTCTTTGTCCCCAATTGCACTCAACATGACCATTAATAGCTATTGCTTGATTAATTCTTAATTGATTATAGATTTCATTATCATCATAAATATAAACATATGCTATATTAGGATTCATCTCATAGTCATCGTCGTTGGGAATTGCTAATTTTACTCGTATTGCTTTTTTGTTATTACATCTTATATTCTTTTGTCTTCCTATTATTCTTCCAACTAGTATAACTTCATTATGTAATCTCACTTTATTTTTCATGCAATCACTCCTTTCTTGATAAGGAATAATATACTATTACAATGTATTATGCAAATGACCATTTTTGAAATTTCAGCCTTAATTTTTTTTTCAAAATTTCTTTTTCCTTAATGGAAATTATTCTTTTCTATTCAATTTTATATACTAAAAAAACAAAATATAACAATTTTCATTTTTTTTAGTATTTTTGAAAATATTTATCTTTCATATTCAACATGTATATATTTACTCATCCTAATTGCATTAATTTTGTTTTCAGTTTCAATAATACTATTCTTATCGAACCTCATTTTATATCTTAGAATTTGATCATCTGTTAAAGATTTAAAGTCTCCATTTTCATAATCATCTCCAAGTATTAAAAAAGGACCTGCAATAATATCATGTCCTATATCTCTATTTAATTTCATACCATTGATTTTACCTTCTTCATTGCAAATTAAAACAACACTTTCATCATTAGGAAGATATACGCATTCAATATATCCTCCAACCAAGTGTTGCTTAGCTTCCAAAGTATTTTCAATTTCTATTTCTTCTGGCAATTCATAAGGCCTTACCAGTAAACCTTTCAGCATTTTACCTCCTCCTTTCAAAAAAAGAACTAATCGTTAGTTCTTTTCTTTACCTTTCCACTTTATAACAATTTTGGGTTCTATTACTTCCCACTCACATTCCTCTAACAAAAATTTAGATAAATTATTTTTGCCTCTTTTTATATATGGCTTGTTAAACATACTTTTTGGTAATTCATTATTACATATTTTTTTAACTTTTTTTTGAGTTAATTCATACTCCTTGTCTCCGTTTTTTATAACGTCGTCTATTATAAGATTATAATCCAATATTGTAGCCATAGTATTACTCCTCTCAAATTAATTATAGCATGATACTTAACATAAAATAAATCATAATCCCATCATTTCTTTTACTACTCTATCTGATATTTTTATTGTTCCTACAAGAACTAACATATTGAATATTAATTCTCCTATATATTTCCATACTTGTGTTACAGCAGCTGCAGATGTATCAACAACTGGTGGAGAGGATGCAAATAAACTAAATATAATACAAGCAAGTACTATAATTGCCCCTTCCAAACAAACACCAGTAAATGATTTTAAGAAAGTTGTTCCTATTCCTTGTGTTGGTTCTCCGGCAAATCCCGCAAGTGGTATTGGAGATATCGCTACATATAAATATAATTTAAAAAACCTACCATATACGGTAAGTATCATTATAAATGACAAGACCGTTACAAATAAACCTCCTATCAAGGTAACTGCCCATAATGGAATAGATTCAAAGAAACCACACGACTCTACTGCTTCAATTATGGAGCTTGGTAGAACTGTTTTAGTAACTCCTCCTAACCCACTAGACGTAATAATTGTGTTAATAACTCCCTGGCATATTTTAAATATTGCAAGCATCAAATCTAATCCGTAAGTAACTAATCCTTTGGCTATAGCAAATCTAAGAAATAATTTTAATGCTTGCTCTGGTCTTTTTACTTCATTAAAGTTTGTACATGTTTTAACTACACCAACAACAAAGAATAGTACAAGAAGGGCCAGTCCAATTGCTTGGACTGAGCCGTGTATTGTTTTAATAACACTCCATATAGTCCCTCCTTTAAAAGTTTCTGGGGTTTGAGTGATTAAGGTCCATATCTCACCTAATTTATCGTTCCATGTTTCCAGTGCATTAATTAAATTTTGTACAACCCAGTTATCACTATCCAATATAATTCACCTCCTTGTTTGAGTTATTTATATTATCCAGTTATTAATCCAATTATTTCTTTTGCAAATGCTATTATTACTCCTCCAACTAATGTAAATACTCCGTTTGTTCTTTGTGAAGGATCATGTGATTGATATGACATACCAATTTGAACAATTCCGAAGATTAATATTATCGTTCCTATTGCTCTTGTTAGAGTAAATATAAAGTTAGACAAATTATTAATTACACTTATTGGATCATCTGCTGCATATACTGGCATTATAGTATTTAAACCAAATGATAGTATTGTTGTGATCATCATTATCTTTCTAACTTTCTTCAAAGATTTTTCATCTATTTTTCTCATTTTTTATTTTCTTCCTTTTTCTTTATATATTCATCTATATTTTCAGATGTTAATAATTCATAATTATCTACATCTTTTACATTGCTATATTTATACAATCTAAAATTGTAATCAATGTTGACTGTTGCTATTGCATTATTTGTTTCTCCATGAAAGTAAGGTTTCCCTTTACCATCATCAGTAAAGTTAATATTAGGATGTTTTAATATGTTATACTTTTTATCTTTAATCGGTCTTTCACCTCTAATAAACAAAATAGAATACTCATTATCTAGCATTCTTACTTCGTCAGGAGTTAGCAATTCTCTTCCTCCAATTTGATAATTGGTTGAATAATTCCCGTTTCTACCACTACTCTTACCATGTGTATCTAAATCTATTGTTGCTTTTCCAAGTAATTCAGAAATATATTTATGAGTTGATTGTTCATTACCACCCAAATATAAAAGTTCATCACAGTTTCCTACAATTGATTCCCATTGTTTTTCAAACAAGGCTTTTAGCTGAGCAAGATTCTGCAATATGATTGATACGTATACCCCTCTTGATCGCATAACACTCAAAATTTTCTCAAAATCATCAGGTAAACTTACATTTGCGAATTCATCCATTACAAAATGAACTGGAACTGGCAAATTACCATTATATTTATGATCTGCTAAAAAGAATAATTGTTGAAACAATTGAGTATATAAAATACTGACTAAAAAATTAAAAGATGTATCATTATCTGGTATTAAAGCAAATAA
>Ga0247609_10001886_pt1 | contig 23470 bp, 18 predicted proteins | sample 172DNAGHGlowgp2_FD_193487 | JGI IMG/M metagenome (GOLD analysis project Ga0247609, IMG submission 193487) | Sheep rumen microbial communities from Palmerston North, Manawatu-Wanganui, New Zealand - 1728 DNA GHGlow gp2 | ecosystem: Host-associated > Mammals > Digestive system > Stomach > Rumen ...
AGCACTCAGGCTCGTGCGCTTGACGATACCGTTCTTGGTGGCAAATACAATATAATGTGACTGGTTGTACTCGGGGTCGGTCAATGCCGTTGCACGGACAAATGCCATGATGCGGTTCTCGGCATCCAGGTTGAGCAGGTTCTGGATGGCACGACCCTTGCTATTCTTGGTGCCCTCGGGAATCTCGAACACACGCAGCCAGAAGCAGCGTCCCGTGGCGGTGAAGAATAACATATAATTGTGGTTGGTGGCTTCATAGACATACTCGATGAAGTCCTCATCGCGTGTGTCACTGCCCTTGGCGCCCACGCCGCCACGTGCCTGGGCACGGTATTCCTTGAGCGGTGTGCGCTTGATATAACCGAAGTGGGAGATGGTAATGATCATGGGATCGTCGCTGTAGAAGTCCTCGGCGTTCATCTCCTCACTGGAATAAACAATCTGGGTACGGCGTTCGTCGCCGAATTTTTCCTTGACCTCGATGAGCTCCTGTTCGATGACTTTGCGGCACTCGGCGGGATCGTCAAGGATAGCCTGCAGATGCTCAATGGTCTTGCGAACCTCGGCCAACTCGTTGTGCAGCTTCTCCTGCTCCAAGCCGGTGAGCTGGCGCAGACGCATCTCGACGATGGCGCGGGCCTGCACCTCAGTGAGGCTGAAGCGCTCGCACAGGCGCTGGATGGCATGCTCGGTCGAGTCGCTGCTCTTGATGATGGCGATTACCTCATCAATATTGTCGCTGGCGATGATAAGTCCTTCCAGGATATGGGCACGCTCCTTGGCCTTCTTGAGGTCGAACTGGGTGCGGCGGATAACCACCTCGTGGCGGTGCTCCAGGAAGTAGTGTAGCAGTTGCTTGAGGTTGAGCAACATGGGTCGGCCGTTGACCAGACACACGTTGTTCACGCTGAACGATGACTGCAGTTCGGTCATCTTATAGAGCTTGTTGAGCAGCACGTTGGGGTTGAAGTCCTTCTTGATATCGATGACGATGCGCATACCGTGGCGGTCGCTCTCGTCGTTGATATCGGCGATGCCCTCAATTTTCTTCTCCTCGACCAGACGCGCGATGTTCTCGATCAGGTCCTTCTTGTTGACGTTGTAAGGAATCTCATTGACGACGATGCGCTCATGGTTGTGTTCGGTCTCAATCTCAGCCTTGGCGCGCACCACAATGCGGCCGCGACCGGTCTCGAAGGCGTCTCTCACACCCTGGTAACCGTAGATGATGCCACCGGTGGGGAAGTCGGGAGCCTTGATGTAGTTCATCAGGTCACTCACCTCCATCTCGGGGTCCTCGAGCAGGGCCAGACATCCGTCGATACATTCGCCCAGGTTGTGGGGAGCCATGTTGGTCGCCATACCTACGGCAATACCCGTGGCACCGTTCACCAGCAGGTTGGGGATGCGGGTGGGCAGTACCGAAGGCTCCTCGAGCGTGTTATCAAAGTTGGGCACGAAGTCCACGGTGTCCTTGTCCATGTCTTCCATCATGCTCTCGCCCATCTTGTCGAGGCGCACCTCGGTGTAACGCATGGCAGCGGGGCTGTCACCATCCACCGAACCGAAGTTACCCTGGCCGTCGACCAGCGGGTAGCGCATTGCCCATTCCTGGGCCAGACGCACCATGGCAAAGTAAACCGATGAATCACCGTGGGGGTGATACTTACCGAGCACGTCACCCACGATACGTGCCGATTTCTTGTAGGGGGCATTGGAGTAGTTGCGCAACTTGTCCATGCCGTAGAGTACCCTGCGGTGCACCGGCTTGAAGCCGTCGCGCACATCGGGTAGCGCACGCGAAACGATGACCGACATCGAATAATCGATGTAACTGGTCTTCATCTCGTTCTCAATGTTGATCTCTAGAATTCGATCGTTGTCCATTTGTATTTTTACTTTTTAAATCTGTTCCGGGCACCGCACTGCAGGCTAAACATCGCCCCAGGCTAGCACGAGTGCCACGATTTTAGGTTTAACTTACAAAAATACGCATAATATCTCATACTGCAATTCGTTTTGCGCCACTTTTTGACTGAATTGAAGATAAAATGTTTAATTGCCCCCCAAAATATTGTTTTTTAGCCATATTTTTCCAACATGTGCCCTGATGATTCACATGTTTTGCTTATTTTTGTGCCATTCAATAAAAAGCGAGGAGGCTCATGGCAAGGATAATAGACAAATATGTTTGGCTGATGAATACCATCCGCAAGGCGGGCGAGGATGGTATTACATTCAAAGAAATGAATGAGGTGTGGCTGCGTAAGGACAATCAGCACTTGAGCGAAGGTCTCGAACTGCTGGAACGCACCTTCCACAAGTGGCGCAAGGCCATCAGGGAGCAGTTCCATGTCGAGATAGAGTGCAGGCGCAAGGGTGGTTACCGTTACTATATCGCCAACCCCGAAGTGTTGCAGGGACGTGACTTGAGTAACTGGCTCATCGACACCATCGGCGTGAGCCAGCTGCTGATGAACAATATTACGCTCAAGGACCGCATCCTGCTTGAAGATGTGCCCTCGGGCCTTCACTATCTGTCCGATGTGCTGGACGCTATGAAGGGGAACCATGTCATTACCTTGACTTATCAGGGATATTGGCACGTCGAGCCCTATAAAACTGATGTCCATCCTTATTGTGTAAAGCTCTTCAAGCAGCGCTGGTATATGGTCGCCTACAGTACTGCAAGGCAGGCCCTTCGCACCTATTCCCTGGACCGAATCCTCGACATCCAGCGCCAGGCTAAGACTTTCAAGATGCCTGCCGATTTTTCTCCTGAGCTTTTTTTCAAGAATGTCTATGGGGTGATGATGGGCAACGAGGTGCCGCGTGATATCAAGATCAAGGTCAATGCCTTTGAAGCCAACTACCTGCGTTCCCTGCCATTGCATCATTCCCAGAAAGAGGTCTTCAAGTGTTTGAATTACAGTATCTTTACCTATCATTTGTGCCCTGAGTTTGACTTCCAGATGGAGTTGCTCTCCAAGGGTGAAGAGGTCGAGGTGCTCGAGCCTGCCACCTTGCGCCAAACCATAGCCACTATCGCCCGCAAGATGAACGAAATATATAATGGTTAGTACTCATGCAGAACTTCGCAGCAATAGATTTTGAAACAGCAAACAGGGAGAGGACCAGCGTCTGCTCGGTCGGTGTGGTCATTGTGCGTGACGGGGAAATTGTGGACACGTTCTATTCACTGATAAAACCAGAGCCCAACTACTACAGCTACTGGTGCCAGCTGGTCCATGGTTTGGGCCACGAGGATACCGACGATGCCCCCATTTTCCCTGACGTGTGGTCGCAGATTGAACCCCTCGTTGACGGTCTCCCTCTGGTAGCCCACAACAAGACCTTTGATGAAGGCTGCCTGAAGGCTGTCTTCCGCTGTTATCAGATGGATTACCCCGATTATGATTTCTATTGTACTTGTCAGGCATCCAGGCGCCTGCTGAAGCAATTGCCTAACCATAAATTGGACACCGTCGCTGCTTATTGTGGCTTTGATCTGCGCAACCACCATCATGCCCTGGCCGATGCCGAGGCCTGTGCACATATTGCACTACAGTTGCTTTAGCCCTTGGCATGAGACCTATTGAAAGGGTGACGGTGGAACGTAAAATGTAGAGACGCAAAATCTTGCGTCTCTACAGGGAGAATGGACTGAATATCGTGATTTTATCAAACTCGTGTTACTTCAGGCGATAGAAGTAGCCGAGGGTGACGGTAATGCTCATGGAGTTGGAACCAGAGAAGATATCCATCTTGTGGTTGGGAAAAACATCGGTCAACCCATAGTAGAAACGTCCCTCGAGAAGCAGTGAATGCTTGCGATTGAGGTTGAGCTCCATTCCTGCGCCAGCACAGATGCCGTAGTCAAACCTGTTGTTGATATCCATCGTCAGTTGCTCGGTGTGGCGTGTATCATTGATGAAGTATTCTATGCCCTCGGCTTCTTTATATGGGAAGTTGGCACTGATGCGGTCGCCCAACATCACGTTGATCTCGGGTCCCAGGTTGAAAAAGCCTTTAACACGTTGGTTGCCGAAGAAGATGTGTGTCATGATGGGCAGTTCCAGGTATGTAAACTGGTGGCTGAAGCGGTAGTCGGCATCATCAAACGCCTCTTTCCATCCGCGTTGAGTCACGTTGAGCTCGGCAATCAGACCGAAGTTTTTTTCCTCGATGTAGCGGAACATCACTCCTGCTGTCATCCCGGGCAGCATCGTCTGTTGCACGGTGGGGTTGAAGTTGATGCGTGACAGACTGGCACCGGCCTTGCCACCCACGGCAAGAGTCCCCTCATAGTGGACCTGTGCCGTGGCAGCTATTGCCGTCAGAGCAATCAACAGGATGAAAGCGAGTCGCCTCATCATTTCACGTTGACAGTGATTTGGTGGTCGGGTGAGAAGTGGACAACCTCAATGGCCTGGTTGGTGTAGCCTCGCCAGTTGTCGCCACGTTCCCATCTGAAACTCGTCTGGATGCCCTTGTACAACGGTGACTCATCATCGATGATGCCGTCAACGCCTAAGGAGTGGAGCAGGTACAAGCCCGTGTCAAAGCCATAGATGGCCATGTTGGGCACGGCCTGCAGCGGTTCGCCGCCAAAGTTGGCCTTGTAGGCTGCTTCCAGGTCACGAGTGCGGAAACCCTTGGCATTGAAGAAACGAGTGAACATCCAGGTGTCCAAGTCTTGCAAGTCGGTCTGGTAATCCTTGAGGTAGAGCACATACTCGGGATAAGCAATCAGCGATAGGTCGCAGTCAAATCGGTCGCTCTTGACCTGCTTAAGTGCCTTGATGTACTTCTTTACCAGATTCTTGTCGCCCGATGAAGGGATGAACACATACTTGGAGCCGGGATCCATCTGGTTAGAGATCTCATTATAGGTGAGATCACCGGTCACGTTGATGGTTGAAGTGTTGTATTTCTTGTGGCTGATGTGTTTGCGGATGTGTTCAAACATTTCCTTGTCGCTCTCGCCGGTAGCATTCAGGTAGATGATATTGTAACCCTTGAATTGCTCGTCAAACCAACGCATCACGTCATGCATCATCTCACCGGTCGGAGTGTTCACCTGATAGACGTAGGGGTTGTCCAGATAGTCCTCATTCTTGGTAGTGAAGCAGTTGAGGACAGGCACACCGTTGGCTTTTCCGAAGGCGTTGATCTTGGAAAGCTGCTGCGGCTCGCTGGGAGCGATGATCATATTCATCGTCTTCATCTCGGGGATGGCAAGCAGGCTGTCGGTAACGTTCAGGTTGTGTTGCGTGTCGTAGACCTTGAGATTGATATGCTTGTCGGTCACAGTGGCAGCGCTATCCAGTGCCAACAGGAAACCCTTGTAGAAATCGGTGTACAGATAGGCCTGCTTGGGGGGAGCAGCCTTGTGCAGCTGGAAGGGGAGAACCAGGGCGATGTTGACCTCGTTCTCTAATCGTTTGCCCACCAGGTTGTAGTAGAGGTCATTGATGCGCGGCTCATAATAGGCGCGCAGCTCCTCGATGGGAATGGTTGACATTTCGCCAGTCACACGCTCGTTAAAAGGCTTGGGAAGGACAATCGTCTTGCCCTTTTTGGCCTTTTTCATGTCAGGATTGGCTGCCTTGAGTTCGGCCTCGGTGATGCCGTTGTCGGCAGCGATCGAAGCATAGCTCTCGCCACGCTTAACCTCATACTTGTAGTTGCGTCTGCCGGTTCGCTCATAGATGAAGGGCAGGGCTGTATTAGGAACGACCTTGACCTTGGCTCCAGCGGTGTATTCTTCGGGCTTCAGGCCGGGATTGGCCGAGATGATGCCCTCGATGGTGGCATTATACTGCTTGGCAATGGAGCAGATGTCCTCGCCCTGTTGGATGGTATGGAAGACGGGGTCGGAGCCTTGGGGGACAGCAACCTGCATCGTCGTGTTGCGGTTGAAGGCGTCCTGCACCTGCTGGCTGGCATCGACGGTAGCCGTTGCGCCCTTGTTGGGGATGACGAGTACCTGGCCCGCCTTGATGCCCTTTTCAGCATCAGGGTTGGAAGCGAGGATCTCTTCAACTGTCGTGCCATAGCGTTTTGCCAGGCCATACAGTGTCTCGCCCTGCTCGACGGTGTGGCGTTGGGGTGAAATCGCAGCCACAACAGGCGAGTAGTTCTTGTCCTTGTTGACAGGGAAATATAACCTCATGCCATTGTCGACACCATCGGCGGCATCGGGATTGTTCTTGATGATATCATCTTTGGTAACGCCCAACTTGGCTGCGATGTCATAGATGCTCTCGCCGGCATTGACATCGTAATAGTAGAACTGATTACCACCGACAGTGGTCTGCGGTAAATTGGATTGGGCATGTGACAAAATGGCTACAAGAGCCAAACATGTTGACAAAAGGATATACTTGATACTCATAATCAAAAAATTATCGTTCAGTGTCTAAAGTAATGGTTTAAGCGCATGGGCCATATTTGCCCACAATACGGGGCAAATTTACGAATAATTGACCGAAAATAGTGCAAATCGGTCTAAAAAAATCAAATAATGATTACTTGGGATTGACTACACGCTCACCGATGTAGGAGGCGAGCTCATGTCGGGCGTTGTACAACTTCTGGAGATACTCCATGAGTTGAGGCAGTTCATCACTGCCAGCCGTGGCGATTTGGGCTTTGGTCTCGTTGATTTTCTGGACCAGCAAGGCATTGAGCCAGTTGTAAAGTCTCTCGGGCACAAGTCGGAGCAATTTGTCTCTTTCTTCGAGGATGACGGCATACTGGGTGTGTATCTTGCTCAGTTGTGGCAGGTTGTCTGTTGCCAGGTCACAAGCCAGCTGCCTGACAGCGTCGTCATCGATGGAGCAGAGCACTTTGATCAGGTAGCTGCAGCTGTAATCCATCAATTCATTCTTGGCCTTGAGGCTGGCCTTTGCCCGGATGGCTTTCTCCTTGTTGTCCTGAGCGTTGATGAGAGCTTCGCTATCCATTGCGTCAAAGACTTCTTCGTCCTGAGCAGCCATCTCCTCTTCGATGAACTTTCGGGTGTCCTCTTCTAGTTTGACATTGAATATCTCCAAGTCCTTGTAATACTGTGGAATGTATTGCAAGGCGAGTTCAAAGGTGTGCTTATACAACGGGTCGCTGAAACTGATCTGCTCAATGTTGATCTCGTTGTTGATGTACTCCAGTACAGTCGTGGGGCGCACGGTGCCGTCATCATATTCTGTATCGGTGAGGTAGCACATGCCATAGTTGACGATGAGCCTGATCACTTCCCGTTCCTGGATCACGACGTCATCGCTTGCCTTCACCGGGTGGGCAGGCGAGGGTGGCATGGTAGCAGGACCGGTCTCGGTCACAAATTCTTCAGGAAGGGGTGGGGGCGGGGCGTCTTCTCCTGAGGGTGGAGTGGCGACAGTAACCTCATTACCAGCCTCTTGTAGCATGCGCTGTTCGCGTGCCTGTTGTTGCTCACGTTCTTTGCGCCATTGTTCACGATACTTGCCGCGGTATTGCTTGATCTGCCGCAGGATTGTCTGTTCGTCAAATCCAAATAACGTGGCGCATTCCTTGGCATAGACCATGCGTGCTATTTCGTCAGGGATCAGGGCGATAGACTTGACCACATCAGTAATGGCTGCTGTGCGCTTGATGGGGTCATTCTGGGCGTCCTTGAGCACTACACTTGACTTGAAGTGGATAAAGTCCACCTCGTTCTGCTTGATATACTCCTCGACCTCGGTGTGGCTGTGGGCGCGAACAAAGGTGTCAGGGTCATCATTGGGGGGCAAGGGCAAAACCTTGATGCTGATACCCTCCTTGAGCAACAGGTCAACGCCGCGGATGGCCGCCTTGATACCGGCGTCGTCACCGTCAAACATCTCGGTAACGTTGCTGGTGAAGCGGCGTATCGCGTGAATATGTCCCTCGGTCAATGCTGTTCCCGACGAGGCGATAACATTCTTGAATCCAGCTTGGTGCATCGAGATGACATCGGCGTAGCCCTCAACAATATAGCACTTGTCGCTCTTGCTGATTTCGCGCTTGGCCTGGTTCAGACCATAAATGACATTGCGCTTGGAATAGATGGCAGACTCGGGTGAGTTGACATATTTGGCAATGTTCTTGTCCTTTTTCAGTGTCCTGCCGCCGAAAGCGATGACTTTGCCGGCAATGTTGATGATCGGGAACATCACGCGTCCCCTGAAACGGTCATGGCCACCGCCATCTCGCTCGTTGGGGATACACAATCCCGTATCAAATAGCAGCTTGGGATTGAATCCCTGGGCAATCGCTGCCTTGTAGAAGTCGTCATAGCCCTCGCTGGAATAGCCCAAGCGGAACTCCTTGATGGTGGCATCGTTGAAGCCACGTTCGCGGAAATAGGCCAAGCCGATCTCTTGACCTGCTTGGGTCTCGAGCAGCTGTTTCTCAAAGTAGGCACAAGCCCACTCGTTGAGCATGAGCATGGCTTCGCGTTCGGTCTGTGCTTGCTTTTCCTCATCGGTGAGTTCCTTTTCCTGGATTTCGATGTGGTACTTGCGTGCCAGATAGCGCAGAGCCTCGGGATAACTCAACTGCTCATGCTTCATGATGAAGTTGACCGCACTGCCGCCCTCGCCACAAGCAAAGCACTTGCAGATACCCTTGGCACGTGACACATAGAATGACGGGCGCCTGTCGTTATGGAACGGGCAGAGTCCGATCCAGTTGGCGCCACGCTTCTTGAGGGCGACAAAGTCGCTCACCACGTCGACGATGTCGGCGGTGTCAAGAATCTGCTGTACTGTGTTGTGGTCAATCATCTCGGGTAAGCTAAATTATTGTCCGCAGACGGCATCGGGAATCAGCGCCTGGTCAACGGTCGATACACCATGCAGCCTCAACTCCATAGCGTCTCCCTTGAAGGCACTACGAAACTTGGCTGTATCCCCGCCCATGCCTTGCAGAGCCTCGCGATAGGTAGCAATGGCTTCAAGGGTTTTGCCTTGGCACAACAGGACATGACCGCAGTTGAGCAAGTCTTGGGGTGACGGTTTGTCGTCGCGGGCAATTCGGTCATAGTAGTCCAGGGCGCGGTCGTAGTCACTCAGCAGGAACGAGCACCACGCGATGGGACGCCAGGCGCGATGCTTGGCACCCTCCATGAGGTCAACCTTGAAGTATTGCTGCAAGGCTTCGTTGGTGCGATTCTGTTCGAGCAGTACATGGCCGATCGTGAGTGCGAGCGACACATTGTCGGGTGTCAACGCTTCGGCACGTCGGTAGTAGTCCAGTGCCTGTTCATATTTACCCTGGGCACGATAACATGCGGCAATGTGGCGCATATTCCAGGCGTCTTCCTCGTGGATGAGTTCGTATCTTTTATAATAGATGAGTGCCTTGTCGGTGTTGCCTGCATTCTGGTAAGCGAAGCCGATCTTCTGATAAATGTGATCGTCGGTGGCATCATCCATTCCCTCTAAGCGAGTGAAACACTTGATGGCGTCATTATAGAACGCGTTCTTGAAATAGAGGGCGCCCAGCAGTTCCAGTACATGGGCGTCGCGGGTGACCTGGACTAGCGGCAGGCAGTCGGTCATGTCTAGACCTGGGTCGTCCATCACAGCAATGAACTCACGACGACGTGAGAATAGTTTGAAGAATCGGTACAGATCCTGGACATAGGCTGTGATGATGCTCATGCGACGGCGACGTTCATCAGGCATTTCGGCCTGTTGTGCCTCGTTGAGTGCGACGTTCTGCTCTTCGAGCTGCGCCGACATCATGCTGCGCTGGGATTCGGGCAGGGCGCCGAGAGACAAGCAGAATGAATACTTGTCACTGTTGCACAGGTAGGGTGCATGTTGCACGACATCGGCCAGCGCAAGTTTAGATGCCCCCAGATTCTCGATAACGGCAGAGTGGGCAGGGTAGAAGGGCAGGAACCAGTTGCTCAAGGTCTTGAAGAAGGGGAATGTCTTCAGGTGTGCAAATGTGGCGATGAATACGTCGCTCCCTTCGATTTGCATGGCATTGAACTCTTCGATTTTACGTGTGATACCGCTTTGATCCAGCCATTCTTGCCATTCGGGGTTGGCTTCGACATCACTCAGGTCGATGATCTGTGAGTCTTTGTCCTTGAGTTTGTCAATGATGTCGGGACGCATCTTCATGATGTTGGGGATCAAGTCGTTGCGCACACGGTGCTTGATGTTCTCGGTGTTGCGCGATCGAGCCAGTTGCAACTGGATACCCCACACGTCCTGTTCAAACTCGGTAGTGTCGAGCAAGGCAACAAGGCGTGTCTGTATGCCCTTGGATGACGAGGTGCGTTTCTTGTGGGCGAGCATGGCGAGCATGGCACCTATCAATGCGCGCAACTGTACCTCGGGATCATCACTCAGGGTGTAGGCTTCCAGGAGGATCAGTAACTTGTTCTCGTCATAGAATTTCATCAGTCCCAGCATCAATGCCGATACGATCAGGCATCGGGTGTGGATGGGCAGGATGTCGCCGCTGATGCAGAGCTTGAGTGTTCCGGCGTCATCGGTTGAAATCGGGAATGTTGACCATACCCTGTTGAACAGTTTGGTCTCAAGTGTTTCGGCCTGCTGGAGACGTGACAAAATGGCATGATTGTCGGTTTGTCCCTCGGGAACAGACCGTACCAGGGATAATTCTTTCAGCAGTCCGCGATACTCTTCAACGATGCCGACCAGTGAAGCACTGCCGAGTTCACGGCGACGAGCATAGAACACCTCGGGACTGGCAGTTTCCATCAGACCGATTAAGCATTGGTCATTCAAGGTGTATAATGATTGCCGGATATCCTGAAGGATTTCGTCACGTTGCGGATCCATCACGCCCTGTTCCAGGTACTTAAGCATAAAGGTATAAGACATGTGCAGGCGTTCCAACTCGTCGTTCAGGTCGCCACGGCCCAGCTCGCTAGCCAGCTGCTTAATGAGCTTGAAAGCGTCAACCACCTCGGCGTTGCCGATGCACTGGATGGCGTTCTGATGGGTCTTTTCTATTTCTTGTATTGTCATTATTACTCAGATTATGCTTGATGAAACAGCAAATACTATGCAAAAGTAACAATTATTGCCTTAATAAGCGAATTTTTCTCTTGGAATTATTATGATTATAGAAATATTTCCTTAATTTTGCGCCATAATTAATTATTCAAGAATTACACATTATGGTTATTCAACGCATTCAATCAGTTTATCTGCTCATCGCTGTTATTTTGATGGCAGTCTTCGCTTTTTTCCCCGCTCTGACGTTTGAACTGGGTGGCAGGGAGTTTGTCTATGGTGCTCTGGCAGCAGGTAAGGTAGGTGTTACCCATATTGACCCGCTGATGCTCACCCTCGTGTTGCTGATTTGTTTTCTTGCCTTGATTGACATTTTCCTCTATAAGAATCTGCAGCGTCAGATGACGGTCTGCTTTGTTGACATCATCATCGGGCTGGCTATGCTTGTGGCCATCGGTGTTGAAGCCTTTATTGTCAGTGGTAAGGAAGGTCTCACATTGACTTGGCAGTGGTACCTCATTCTGCCGATCCTTTCTATCATTTTCCTGATGATGGCCCACAAGGCTATGTCTCGTGACAAGAAGATGTTGCGTGACTCTGACCGCTTGAGGTAAAAACAAGTACATCCTTTTTCTTCAATTCACAACTAGTAACTAGTAAATTGAAACGTCTGCGATCATGATTACTGCAATGATAGTCATCTTTGTGATTGGTTATGTGCTGATCACTCTGGAGCATACCCTTCACATGAACAAGGCCACCTTTGCGTTGCTCACGTGCGGCGTGTTATGGACTATCTATGCCGTTTGTGGCCATGACCCGCACATGCATGAGGCGATCGTTAATCAGCTGGGTGATGCCTGCGAGATTGTTGTCTTCCTCATCGGTGCCATGACCATTGTCGAGATCATTGACCGTTATGGCGGCTTTTCGTTCATTACCGAGAACATCAATGCCAAGAACAAGCGGCATCTGTTGTGGATCATGTGTACGCTGTCGTTTGTCATGTCGGCAGTGCTTGATAACATGACCACTACTATCATTATGGTAATGATGTTGCGCCGTCTGCTCAGCGACCAGAAAGATCGTTGGTTGTTTGCTGGACTGATTGTTATTGCAGCCAATGCCGGTGGTGCTTTTTCTCCGATCGGTGACGTGACCACCATCATGCTCTGGATGGACGAGAAGGTGTCGTCTATGGGACTGATTGTTAATCTGCTCATTCCCAGTATCGTCGCTATGGTAGTCCCCGTGTTGATAGCACAGAACTATATCAAGGAAGGCAAGCTCCAGACGGTGACCCGCATGGCCGACAGGAATCCCGACCTGCATGACCGTCATCCTCACTTGAGCAAGGCGATGCTCATCATCGGTGTTTCGGGATTGCTTTTCGTGCCTCTCTTCAAGACTTTAACGGGATTGCCCCCCTTCATGGGTATCATGATTTCGCTTGGCGTGATCTGGGGCGTAACAGAGTTCTGGGTAAAGCACTTCAAGATTGACTCCAAGATGGGTGGTCGCGTGTCGTCGGCCCTGCATACTATCGACATGCCAACGATTCTCTTCTTCCTGGGCATTCTGATGGCTGTGTCGGCGCTCTCCGAGGTCGGTGTTCTGAATACTCTGGCCGATGAGATGAACACCAATATTCACCAGCCGGTGCTGATGACATCCATCATCGGTGTCTTGTCCTCGATTGTCGATAACGTCCCGCTGGTATCGGCATGTATCAAGATGTTTGAGAACATGGCACCGGCAGGAACTACCGATCCTTATCTGCTCACCTTTGTCGAGGACGGTCTGTTCTGGCATCTGTTGACCTTCTGTGCCGGTGTCGGCGGTTCGTTGCTGATTATCGGTTCGGCAGCTGGTGTTGTGGCGATGGGTATTGAGAAGATTCCGTTCTTCTGGTATCTCAAGCGAATCTCATGGCTTGCTCTGGCAGGCTATGTTGCAGGCATCGCCATCATCTGGGTTGAAAGTCTGTTGCCCTTCTTTATGCAGGTGGGCGGCTGACGTCTATATTTGCGATCAACGTCAACATTAACACATTTCAATAGGCCATCGCGACACCTCTTGTCGACGGTGGCCATTTTTATAGAAGCCTTCTCTATTCAAGCCAAGGCTTGCAATACACTGACACGTGGCACGGACCCCTAGAGGGAAATGTGATTACTGGTCAATCATGCCAGTGTAGAAGTGGAGCGTCTGGCTCTTGGTGTTGAAGTGATTCTGGTTGGGGGACCACTCACCGCGCTGAAGGCCAGGGGCGAGTTTTATCGATCGGTTGCCGTACATGTTGTTGATGCCGTCGATACTGGTCATCAGCCGGCGCAGTTTACCATGGTCGTCGGGGTCAAACACGTTGAGTTGAATGCCGCCACCATGCTGGATATCGAGTGCCATAACGCCTGCCTTGCGGTATGTGAAGCCGTCGCGCCAGATGTTGTTGAAGGCATTGAGTGCTTGTCTCACAATCGTCATCGTGTCATTGCTCGGGGTGTCAAGCGTCAGTTGGCACGAGTTGGAGTAGAACGGCAGGTCCTCGCGGAAACGGTCACCCCTGACGTAGGTCATGATGCTGCCAGCCACGCTGTCCTCATCCCGTAACTGGCGTGCCGTTCGCTCGGCAAAACTGACAATGGCATCGGCAATCTCGTCGCGGTTGGTCAGCACCTTGCCAAATGTGCGCGACGTCATGATGGTCTTGTGGGCGATATCCACGGGATTGGCAATTTGGCAGTCGTGGCCCATGAGTTCTCGCTGGGTGCGCTCCACGGTTACCGAGTACAACGACCTTACCAGTGATGAGGGCATTTTAACGAAATCGGCTGCGGTCTTGATACCCCGTGACTGTAGTGAAGCCGCTAAGCGTCGGCCGATGCCCCACACATCCTCGATGGGTGTCCGGCGCAAGATGATGTCGATTGCCTCGGGACGCACCAACCAATAGACGCCGTCGGTGATGCGTGGGTCACGCTTGGCAATGTGGTTAGCGACTTTGGCGAGGGTGCGTGAGGGTGCAAAACCAATGCTGACAGGGATGCCTACGTATTGTTTGACCTTCTTGACAACTTCGGCCATCACACGATGGCTAGTTTCAACGTCTTCGTGAGGCAGGGTAAAGAAGGCTTCATCGACTGAATACTGTTGCACATGATAGACCTCGTTCTTAAGAATCTTCATGACGCGGTCCGACAGGTCGCGGTACAGGATGTGCCGTGCCGACAGCTGGATGACCTGTCGAGGGTCGGTATGTTCCTTGATCTTAAATGCCGGGCAGCCCATGGGTATGCCTGCCGCCTTGGCCTCATGGCTGCGGGCAGTGACACAACCGTCATTGTTGGAGAGTACAACAACTATCTTCCCGTTGAGCCGTGGGTCAAACACCCGCTCACAGGACACAAAAAAGTTATTGCAGTCAACAAGCCCGTACACGTTTTTTTAGTTAACAGATTAGATATTTAGATATCAGATAAAAGATGTTAGATATCAGATAGCATGCGCCTCCTAATTCCTAATTCCTAATTCTCAGAGAGTTCCAGCCAGCGCATCTCTTTCTCGTCGAGCAGGTCTTTGACTTCCTGGTAGCGGGCGGCCTTGGCGGCGACATCGTCGAGTGTTTCTCCGCTGGCAAAGAAGGCATCCAATTCGGCTTTCTCCTTGTTGAGCGCCTCAATGTCGGCAGTGAGTTGTTCCAGTTCGCGTTGTTCCTTGTAGGTGAGGCGTTTCTGGTCGCTGCGGTTAGCCCAAGTGTTTTCCTTGGGTTTGGCAATTTCCTGTTCCTTAGCTAGTTGTGCAGCCTCCTGCTCGTGGCGTTGTTTCCAGGCGCGGTATTCGCTGTAGTTGCCGGGGAAGTCCTTTACATGACCGTTGCCTGTGAATACGAAGGTGTGATCCACCGTGCGATCCATAAAGAAGCGGTCGTGGCTCACGATAATGACACAGCCATTGAACTGTGACAGGTACTCCTCGAGAATCTCCAGGGTAGAAATGTCCAGGTCGTTGGTCGGCTCGTCGAGGATGAGGAAGTTGGGCTTGGTCATCAGCACCATGGCCAGGTAAAGCCGGCGCCGTTCACCGCCACTCAATTTTGCGATGTACTTCTGCTGGTCTTGGGGCGTGAACAGGAAGTGGTTCAACCATGCCATGGCGGTGTAGTGGTGCTTCTCGTCAAAATAGATGTACTCTGCCACATCGCGCACGGCGTCGATCACGCGTTTCCCCTCATCAAAGTGCATGCCTTCCTGGCTGTAGTGGGCAAATTTCACTGTCTCGCCGATCTCGAAGTAGCCGCTGTCGGGCTTGACGATATCGAGCAGCAGTTTGATGAATGTGGTCTTGCCCACACCATTGTCGCCCACAATGCCCAATTTCTCGTAACGGGCGAAAGTGTAGTTGAAGTCGTCAAGAATTATCTTGTCGCCGAAGCGTTTATTGACATGGTGGGCGGTAAAAATCTTTTTACCGATGTAGGCACTCTTGACGTTCAACTCCACCTCGCCGTCGTCACGTCTCCCTTGGGCGCGTTCCTGCAGGTCGTAGAAGGCATCAATGCGGTATTGCGCCTTGTGGGCACGGGCCTGGGGCTGACGGCGCATCCAGTCGAGCTCGGTGCGCAGCAGGTTGCGGGCTCGTTCCACCTGGGCGTTTTGTGCCTCAATACGCTCAGCACGCTTTTCTAGATAGTAGTTGTAGTTACCGTTGTAGGAGAAGATGCTGTGCTGGTCCATCTCCATGATACGGTTGCAGATGTTGTCCAGGAAGTAGCGGTCGTGGGTCACCATCAGCAGGGTTACACGGCTGCGCTGCAAGTAGTTCTCCAGCCACTCAATCATGTCGATGTCAAGGTGGTTGGTCGGCTCGTCAAGGATGAGCATCTGGGGCTCATCTATCAGCAGGCGCGCTAGCGCCACACGCTTCACTTGACCGCCACTCAACTCTTTGACAGGCTGGTTGTAATCGGTGATTTTCAGTTGGGTGAGAATCTGCTTGAAGCGTTCCTCGTAATCCCACGCTACATTGGCATCCATGGCCTGAATGGCTGCAGTCATAGCATCGCTGTCACCCGTGCGCAGCGCCTCCTCATAGTCATGGATGGCAGCCGAACGTGGGTCGTCGCCGTGCAGACATGCGTCCAGCACGGTATGGGCTGCACCCAAGTTGGGCAACTGCGGCAGATAACCGACGCGCAGGTTGTTACGATAGATGACAGTGCCGCTGTCCTGGGATGCAACACCGGCGAGGATGTCGAGTAGGGTGGACTTGCCGGTGCCGTTCTTGGCAATAAGTCCGATTTTCTCACCCTCGGCAATGCCGAAGGTGATGTCCTCAAAGAGTACATCGACACCGAATGCCTTGCTCAATCCCTCGACTTGCAGATAACTCACCATGGTTATTCCAGTTCTCTGTGCCGCGGCTGTGCCACGGCTGGTCATCAACTGAAGAACTGTTTCATCACCTTGATCATGTTCACGTGGTCGTCGCACGAACCGGTCTCGCGCACCGAGTGCATGGCTAATACGGGATTGCCCACGTCAACGCCCTCGATGTCGAGCTGACCCGTGAGGATGTTGCCCAGCGTTGAACCGCCAGCCACGTCGCTGTGGTTGACGAAGTACTGGAATGGGGCTTCGGCGTCCTCACACAGGCTCTTGAAAATGGCTGCCGAATGAGCGTCGCTCATGTACTTGCAGTTGGCATTGACCTTGATGCACGGGCCGCCACCCAGGGCAGGATGGTTGGTCGGGTCATATTTCTCGGGATAGTTGGGATGGAAGGCATGGGCATTGTCGGCCGAAACCATAAACGAACGGTGAATGGCGCGTCCGAAGTCCTCGAAGTCACCACCCAGCGCCATGACGAGCCTCAACAGCATGTTGCCCAGCACGGGCGAGTGGGCTCCCTGCTTGGTGCCACTGCCTGTCTCCTCGTTGTCAAAGATGGCTGCAACCAGGGTTGCATCTTTGTCCTTGGCCTCGGTGATGGCGGTAATGGCAGCATGTACCATGCTCAGGTCGTCCAAGCGTCCAGCCGAGATAAATTCATTGTTCAGGCCGAACAGGCTTGCCTTGCTCACGTCATAGAGCATCAGGTCAAAGTCCAGGATATCGGCTGCCTCGACTTGCAACTCATCGGCGACGAGGTTGACAAGGGTGTTTTGCCACTCAAAGTCGCGGTTGATCTTGGCGAGGATAGGCAGCATGTCCTTCTGCTTCGACAGGTGGTTGCCTTCGTTGACGGCACGGTTGAAGTGGATGGCGAGATGAGAGATGCACATCAGCGGACGGTCAATCTTGAGGAGTTTGGTCACGGGATGCAAGGCATCTTTGCCCCTTAACAATACGCGGCCAGCCAATGACAGGGGACGGTCAAACCATGTGTAAAGAATCGGGCCTCCATAGACCTCGGTATTCAGGCGCAGAATGCCACCATCGCCAGGAATCTCGCTTGCAGGCTTGATGCGGAAGCAGGGAGAATCACTGTGTGCAGCGATAATCTTGAATCCGGTGTCAGCAGGCTTTTTCTTTCCCACCTGCACGGCAAAGATGGCACTGTCGTTCTTGGTAAAGAAGAACTTCTCGCCAGCCTTGGCGGTCATCTTGTCATCGATTTTCTTCTCCTTGAATCCGTTGGCGGTCAGGATTTTCTTCACGGTATCCACTGCCAGGAAATTGCAGGGACTGTTATCCAGGAACTCAAGCAGTGAGCTCACATACTGATTTGTCTTCTTCATTGTGTTTATTATTAATTGGTTGATGTCAATTGTTTGATGTTGTCACGGTCCTCTGTGCCGAGGCTTTGCCTCGGCCGGGAATGGCCTTAAATTCCGTAGTAAATCGCATTGAGTGCCCTGAGGACGTTGCAGAGGGTCAGTCCCCAGTAGTTGATGAAGTTGATTTTGCATTGGCACAACATCTCGTGCTGGGTCTCGGTGAGGGCGTCCTGAATGGAATGGATGAGGTTGAAAAACTCCTGGTACAGATCGGCAAGGTTCTCAGATACAGATGCTGATATTGGAGTTTCACTGTATTTCATGTCCTCCATAAAGACCTCCAGATAGATGTCCTCTTCGGCCATGATCTGTGCCACGCGGTCTCTCACCAGGTCATAGACGTCTTCTTCAAGTGCCGAGTCAATAAACTCCTCGCTGAAGGTGTCATCCTCGATGTCGCTGATGGTAATGTAAAGGCGCGGGAGCAATTTGAGCATCTGTGCCACAAATTGGTCGCGAGTCTCACACTCATGAGCATGTTCCAGCGCATGGCAATACTCATTGGCAAGGGCGATAAACGCCAACTCGTTGGGTGTCAATTTCTCCATAATTCAATATTCGTATGGTATTGTAGGGCCTCGCCTTGACGTGGCCGTCAGTCTTCAATGTTTCTATTGGTGTAGAGGTGATGGCGCTCGATGTAGCCCAGCACCTCGTCGGGCACGTAGTAACGGACGCTTTGGCCGTTGGCGAGCCGCTCACGAACCTCGGTCGAGGACAGTTCAATGATGGGAGCCTCAACCAGTGTGACACGATCTTTCAGGTCGTCCGGGATAATTACTTCGTAGCCCAGGCGCGGATAGATGAGCAGGTGGTACTTGGCGAGGATTTCCTCACTGTTGCGCCACTTGTTGAAAATCTGCCAGTTGTCGCCGCCAGTGACCAGATAGAACTCGTCATCCGGGAATTTGGCTTGCAGTGCATTGAGGGTGTCGATGGTGTAGGATGGACGAGGCATCGTGAACTCAAATGCCGAGGTCTCCACGCCTTCCATCGGTCGAGACACCATTTCCACCATCCGCAAGCGATCGGTGTCGGCCACGTGCTGTTCCTTGCCTGCCTTGAGAGGGTTAACAGGCGAAACCATGAACCACAGTCGGTCCACCGCACCACTGCTGATGATGTGTTGTGCAATGATCGCATGCCCAATATGTATCGGGTCAAACGACCCCCCAAAAATCCCAATCTTCATCGTTATCCGTTGTTATTGACTCTTTCTGAAGAAATAATCAGAGGATTTTTTTCAGTGTATAAACTTAGCGTCTTGGAGCCTTAGCGTGGTGTATCATGCGATACGAAGTCGGCGATGAGGTCGTGGACCTGTGCAACGGCTGTGTCGAGGTCGTCGTTGATGACGGTGTGGTCAAATTGCGGACCGATGGAAATCTCAAACTCGGCTTTATCCACACGTGCTTTGATGTCCTCCATGCTGTCGGTGCCACGCTTGATGAGACGTTGGCGCAAAACCTCCACGCTCGGCGGCTGGATAAAGATGCTCAGGGCTCGGTCACCATACATCTTCTTGACATTAACCCCTCCTAACACGTCAAGGTCGAGCACCACATTCATGCCCATGCCGGTGATGCGTTCCACTTCACTCTTGGGCGTGCCGTAGTAACGGCCTTCATAGACCTCCTGGTATTCTACCAGTTCATCTTTCTCGATCATCTGCTCGAACTCCTCGATGGTCTTGTAGTAGTAGTCCACGCCGTGAACTTCCTGACCTCGGCGGGGTCGGGTAGTGGCCGACACCGAGAAGGCCAACCTCAACGACTCGTCCTGCATGATGCGGCCGATGATGGTCGATTTGCCCGAACCCGATGGTGCCGATATGATAATGAGCTTACCGTCTTCCATAAAATACACTTGTCAATTGTAGGGCCTCACCTTGGCGTGGCCGCCTAAAACCCTAACACCTAATGCCTAACACCTAAAGCCTAAACTCTAAAACCTCTTCAGAAAGTGTATTTCAGACCCAAGACAGTCACCGACTGGTTGTTGTCCTTCATGATCTGGAAACGCTCCTCGCTGAAGAAATACAAGTTCTGCTGCACACGGTACTCGGCACCCACACCGACATTGGCACCACAGCGGTCAACAGAATGATTCCCAAGAGAGGAATCAACCTTGTAATTACCATAGGAGAAACCAAGCAGAGGATAGAGGGCAAACGCACTGCTGGTGTGAATGACATAATGCAAGTTCAGGTTTGCGTTAATGGCGCTCCTGTGGTTGTTCTCGAAGAAGTAGATAAACTCGGGGGCAATGCGGAAGTTGGTGGCGGGCTCAAATTGTACTTGTGCGCCCAGACCAGCCATCGAATGCTTGGATGCGTAAACAAACTGGACTGCGGCCGAAATATCATTCTGCTCGGCATTGGCGTTGAAAACCGAGAGGAGAGCCACGATGGCCATGAAGATGTACTTTTTCATATATCTCTATATTTAATTTGTTGATAATATTCTAATTAAAACGTCTGATGTCTAATATCTAACGTCTAACGTCTCACAAAACATTCAGCACCTGTTCCTTGATCTGTTCCAGGTGGTCCTTCATGCGCACTACCAGGTTCTGCAGGTCGGCCTGGTTGGCTTTGGAACCCATGGTATTCACCTCGCGTCCGATTTCCTGGCTGATGAACCCCAGTTTCTTGCCTTGGCCGGGTTCTTCGCTATGCATGGTCTCGAGGAAATAGTTCAGATGGTTCTGCAGGCGAATCTTCTCCTCGGTAATGTCAAGTTTCTCAATATAGTAGATGAGTTCCTGCTCAAAGCGGTTCTTGTCGTAGTCCACCTCTTTGATTTTGGAGAGCGCATCAAGGATGCGTCCCTTGATTTTCTGTACGCGAGGCTCTTCATAGCGGGGTACCTCGTTAAGCAATGCTTGGATGGCTGCGATTTTCTCCTCGAAGAAGGTTTCCAGTCTGGCGCCTTCTTGGCGGCGGAACTCAATCAGCTGCTTGGTTGCTTGAGCAACGACATCTTTCACGACCTTGAGTTCTTCCTCGTCGGCTTCGCTCGCCTTGCTGTCGGTCTTCAAGGCGTCAGGCATGCGCAGCAGGGTGGCATACCAGTCTTCAGGCTCAGGTAACTGCAGTGCTCGTGCCATTTCCTCGATCTGCACTTTGTACTGTTGAAGCATCGGTACGTTGATCGTACCTGATGTCGCGCCCTCGATGGGTTCACAATAGATGTAGAGGTCAATCTTGCCGCGCAGCAATGCCTTGGACACAGCGTTGCGCAATTCCATCTCAATCTCACGATGATTTTGGGGTGTGCGAACTCCAAAATCCAGTTGTTTGCTGTTCAGTGACTTGACTTCGGCGGTGATTTTCTTATTGTTATAGACTTTGGCCGCCTTGCCAAATCCGGTCATCGATAGTATCATTTCTAATTAGATTTTCTACAATCTGCAAAATTACAAAAAATATCTTTAGCCTGTCCTCTTATTCCCAAAAATGTTGGCTTCAATCAATCATGTATCATCAATCCAGTGATGAGGCCCCCTCCCCACGAGATGATAAAAATGAGATAAAAGAAAGAATTCTGACAATAAATGGTGGCTAAAGTGTTTATCATTGTGAGATTATAGTTATATTTGCAGATGCCCTTTAGGCACATGTGTTTCTTGTGATTTTGTTGAAAACGTTGATTTTAATCATCTTTCACGGGAATTGCATTGCCTGCAATTTAGATAATTTTGGCTGCGCTTCAGCCATTGAAACAAGTTTCATGGCATTCTGCTTGCACGAAATTTGGATAAATTTGGCTGCGCCTCAGCCATTGAAGTAAACTTCATGGCATTCTGCTTGCACAAATTTTGGTTAAAGTGTGGCCAAATGATGACTGGGGACTAGATTGCTTAGGATTAATGAATGATCTTCAAATTCAGGAAATATGAAAAATATCAACGGTAACCGTGTGGGGAAGAGGCTCGCCATTCTGGGTTGGATGCTGTGTGCAATGCTGTCGGTCTATGCGCAGAATGTGCGTGAGACCATACGATTGGACGAGGGCTGGAAATTCTCTCTGGGCAACGCTGCCGACCCGGCAAAGGACTATGGCTGCGGCACTGAGTATTTCAACTATTTGACCAAGGCCAACTCAATACACAACGAGGGCCCTTACTCCATCAAGTTTAGCGACTCGACATGGCAAGAGGTGCGCATTCCGCATGATTGGGTGACTACCTTGCCTTATGCTCAAAAGGCCAGCCACTCGCACGGCTACAAGACTGTGGGTTATCAATATCCCGAAACGAGTGTGGGCTGGTACCGCAAGGTGATCACAATCCCCGAGTCGGACTTGGGCAAGCACATCGCCCTGCAGTTTGACGGCATCTTCCGCAATGCCCGCGTATGGTTCAACGGCTTCTATATGGGTACCGAACCCAGCGGCTATGCCACGCAGGTGTATGATGTGACCGAATATGTGAACTATGGCGGTGAGAATCTTGTTTGTGTACGGGCCGACGCTACGCTCGAGGAAGGCTGGTTCTATGAGGGTGCCGGCATCTATCGTGACGCATGGCTCATCAAGTCGGCTGCTGTCAGTGTGGCTCCATTCGGCACCTTTGTCTATGCCGACCTCAAGGCCCCTTACACCACGGCGACCATTCATGTGGATACCGAGGTGAACAATCATTCGTTGGAACCACAAACGTGTACCGTAGAACACCGGCTGCTCGATGCCCAAGGCAACGAAGTGGGCAGGACAAACACTGCATCACTTGACCTGAAAGGCAAGCAGACCTGCGGCTGCAAACAGATGCTGACACTTGACCGACCGCATCTGTGGAGCACCAGCGACCCCTATCTGTATCAAGTGGAAACGACCGTCAAGGTGAACGGAATGGTGACCGATGTTTACATGACGACAACGGGCATCCGTGATGTTGAGTTTGATGCCGACCGTGGATTTCTGCTCAACGGAGAAGAGATTGAGCTCAAGGGCGTGAACATGCATCAGGACCATGCCGGCGTGGAAGCCGCTATTCCCGAGGCACTCATGGCGTGGCGCATCAAGCAGCTGAAGAAATTGGGCTGCAATGCCTATCGTGCATCCCACAACCCGATGACGCCTGCCCAACTTGACATCTGCGACCGCGAGGGCATCCTCGTCATTGACGAAAACCGACTTGCGGGCATCAATACCGAGCACCTGAGGTTGTTGGAAAACATGATCAAGCGCGACCGCAATCACCCGTCGATTATCCTGTGGAGCGACGGCAACGAAGAGTGGGGCATGGAGAATACCATTCAAGGCACACGCATTGCAGCCGCCATGCGTGAATATACCCGCCTGCTCGATCCCACACGCCATTCAACATTGGCCAATGCTGGAGGGTCTGAAATGATTAAGGGACTCGATGTGGTGGGATTCAACTATATCGCCCAAAACGATGTGGATAGTCGTAAGGCAGCCAACCCCACATGGAAAATCGTGGGCACCGAAGAAACCACCGGCTGCGGCACGCGTGGTGTCTATTTTGACTCACCTGACCAACCCGGCCGCATGGTCAGCATCAACCGGGGCACTAGCCCAGGCGTGGAGAACGTGATTGAGCGCGGATGGAAAAACCTATGATGAATGCCCTGTGGGTATGAACTGGTGGCCCGAAGCTCGTGAAGTCGTACAAAGTGGTCAGGAATTTATCCTGTATGATTTCAATGATCCGATTAATTTCATCAAAGACA
>Ga0247609_10001887_pt1 | contig 23467 bp, 33 predicted proteins | sample 172DNAGHGlowgp2_FD_193487 | JGI IMG/M metagenome (GOLD analysis project Ga0247609, IMG submission 193487) | Sheep rumen microbial communities from Palmerston North, Manawatu-Wanganui, New Zealand - 1728 DNA GHGlow gp2 | ecosystem: Host-associated > Mammals > Digestive system > Stomach > Rumen ...
TATCAAATAAGATAGTTCACTCAATTCTAAATGATAATAAGATAATAGTCATACAAGATGAGCAAATAAGTGAATGGAAACAAGATGGTATAAGTGGATCTAAGATACAACATTCAATACTTGGAAGGATAAAACATAAGCTATGTATGAATAATAGAGTAAAAATATTAGACAAATGGTTTCCCACAACAAAATATTGTTCTAACTGTGGATCTAAAGTTGAATTAGAATTGAAGGACAGAATATTTAAATGTCCTAAATGTAAAACAAAAGAAGACAGAGACATACATGCTGCTAATAACATGATATGGTTCTACCTTCATAATATAAATGCGCCAGGAACTGACGTCAATATGCCTGTTAACAATAAAATATCTTTTACAGAATTTGTTGCGAAGCAGGAAAGTAACACAATTTTAGTGTGTTGCTAGTTCATATATCTAGAAGTTCATGATCTTGCTTCTAATGAATGCAAATATGAAAATATATAATTATATATAATTTATGTTAAAGTATGCTAGATGTATCTACATGAATGTTAGAGTGATTTTTTTATACTAATATATTATCATAAAAATTTTAACAATTTTTTACACATAAAAATAGAGAAGATATTCACATACCCTCTCTATAAAAATAATGTCTAATTTAAATTTCAAAATTGATTTTTAAAAATCAGGGCCATTCGCCTAATGGCATTTTAAAAGTGTCTGGAAATGCTGGATTGCTTTCACGTATTTCTCCAGTAACTGCATCAATCCAAATTTGTGATTGAATATTTCCAAATACATATTGAGGATTACAGTTTAGAGGTCCTATAGGCTTACGCAATACGCAATTTTTAGAATGTGGCTTGGGTAAATTTACTTGATTAATCTTTTCATATGCATCTTTAAAAGTAAGTTTGATTTGCTCATCATTAAGAGGCATATCTTCTACCCAAAATCCTTGTTTAACTTCAGTAGCTGTTGTATCTGGGGTATGTGCAATAAGAATAACATGTACATCAGCAGATTTTCCAACTTCATTAACAACTTGGAATACATTGCTAATTCCAGCTATGGATCCATCATTTTCCTCATCTAAATAATCCTTCATCAAAATACAAGATTCAAACCAACGATAATCACTACCATAAGTGGTAAACATGTATTGACGATCTACATTATATACATTCTCAACTACCAATTCTGCCATAGGTTCATTATCAATATTGTCTTTTTGCTGTTTTTTACATGAATTACAAGCAACAAAACACATTGACATAATAAATAAACTTAAAACTACGATTATTTTTTTCATTATTGCCTTTATATATTTATTAACTATTATATATAATATAGAATAGTATATTAAATAAATTTTAAAATTTTTTAATAATTTTTAATAGTTATTTAAATCATTTAAAAAATCTTTTAATTCCTGTAAATGTTCTTGTTCATCAGCAAGAATTTCTTTAAGTTTAGAATTAGATGCAGGATCAATTTCTTCAGTCATTTTTACAAGTTCTTCATATGTTTCTATTGCGCCTTCTTCATTTTCAATATTTATTATTAATGATTCTTTAATTGGAATATAATCATTTTCCCAATTAGGTGAAATATATTTATGAATAGCAGATTCCCATGAATTAGGTGATATTGATATATCTTCTATTGTTCCCCCTAATTGATTAATACGTTTCATAAGCCAATAAGCATGATCTTCCAATTCATCCTTTGCAGTATCTTCATAGAACTTGCAAATATTTGTTCTATCTTGTCCTGATAGCCATTCCTTAACAATTAAATATCCATACCATGCATTAAATTCTTCAATTAATGCGTTTTTCATTGCATTAATAATTTTATCATTAGATGCTTCATTAATTATTTTACTTATTCGTTTCATTATTGTAATACTGCTGATAATTTATTTTTTATTACGTTTAGTGTGTATTGATACTTTATTAGTTAATTTTGATTCTGAATTCAATTGTAATTTCTCAAAAAAATAATTATTAATATGTTTCATAAATATATTTTAAAATTTATATTAACAACAGTCTTTAAATGCTTGATAGCATACTTCATCAGGATCTAATCCTGCATCTTCAGCACTTCTGATTATATTAGAAGGTGTATTTTTTAATGTCTTTTTATATTCTTCTTCCCAATTATCTTTAGTGACATCTGGTGTTGTTTGGTCACTAAAATAGCTATATAAATCTGGATATCCATATTCTTTTTCTAGCCAATTATTAAATGCATTTTCAGGATCATCCGAACTTGCATCTCCATTTAATTTTGTTTGTGAATTTAATTCTAATTTTTCAATTAAAAAGTCATTAATATTTTTCATAATTTATATTTTTATATATTTATTTCTCTAACATATTATGTTCTTTATAGTAATATTTTTGTTCCAAAAAGAAGATTAATTAGTGTTAAATTATATTAAATTAAATCGTTCTCCTAATACTTTATTTATTAAACAAAAACTTCCTGTGAATTTCATTCTACGACCTTTGTACATGACAACAATACCTTCTGCTGCATTATATTTATTTCCTAATGCTTGAAGTCGTGTCATACATTTTTCAAGTTTTTCTTTTGCTTCTATAGAATCAGATTGTTCAATAGTCTTAATTAATTCTTCAGTATCTTTCTTGACTATTTCTATAGTCTTATCTTTATTGTCTGAATTTACAAAACCTTCTAACTGATCTAATAATTCATTACCTATTGATAAGAAAAGATTATCCATAGGCTCCATAATTTGACTAATTACAGTTTTCTTGCCTTTCTTATCAAGATCATTTAATTCATCAATATGATCTGCATATTTCTTTTTCAGTAATCTCATATTTACTGATTTGTCACCGTTGCAAAATCTATTGAACAAATCCATATCATTATTACACCATGATGGAGCAAATTTCTTAAATCTTGATTTTTTCCATTCTTCAATAGATGTATCTAAGCTCAATCCTTCGTCTGACCAAAGTTTTGATATATCTTTACTAAACTTTTGTGCAAATTTAATTCCTTCTTCAAGTGATTTAATCATAAGGTCAGGACGCGGTTTAGCTTCATCAATTCCTTCTGCTGCTTTATATAATTCATCTACATGACCTTCTATATCATCTTGGAAAATCCATTTTGATCCATTCCATTCCCATATTTGATAACCATGAAACGCTACTCTGTCTGAAGCATAAGGCATTATGTTTGTCTTACCTGCGATAATACATTCACAGTTTATTACTTTACGATGTGTATTATCAGGATTGAAATATTTGACACCAAGCTTTGGAAATATTTGCTGCATTATTTTACCAGCAGTCATAAATACTTTCTTTTGATGTTCTTTACCATCCCATCTTGCATCAAGATCTTTCAATAATATGCCACCCTTTTCAGAATTACGTTCAGTCTCATTACGAATAAATATTATGTCGCCATCATTATTCATTGAAGCAGAAATATTGAACCCATCAAGTTTTTCTTTAAGATGCTCTACTTTGCCTTTGAATAATGAATCAACTAATTCTATTAAGTCATTGGCAGTAAAATCAGTATAATCAAATGGATGAGCCATGTGACCACCAGCACCACCTTCAAAAATTGGTTGTAATGCTTCTGCTATATATTGAACAAGTGATTTCATAATTTATAATTTAATTTTATTTTAATGTTTTAGGAAAATCTAATTCAGGATATCCAAAACGTTTAGTTATTTTTATTATTTTTTAGCTTTTTTATATTCGTTACTTACTTTTTGATATAATGTCTTAAGATCTTCCTTTTCACGTATTGCTTGTAATTGGCGTTTAAGATCTCCTCTTAAATAATCTACTATAACTGCTAATAATTGCCAGTCTTCAGCAGTAAGTTCAGATTGTGATTCATTAATTTTACTGTTAATTATTTCATTAATAGATTTCATATTTATATACTTATATATTTATAATGATTAATATTGCTGATAAACAATTTCCTAATATACCGCCAATAACTGTAGCAAGCCAATCAGACCAATCCCAATTATTGGTATATTTTTTATCTTTAAATTCCATGCCAGTTGCTATTCCTAATGTAAATAATATAGTAAATAAAAAACCAGTAATTAAACCGCCAATAAAATGTTTTCTACGATTACTTACATCATGTATGATATCATATATTAGCATAATAAAATTTTATATTTTTTTATATCAGTTGCTCTGAATCTATAAATTCCATTACTTGTTCAAGACTAAAATCATGTCTATGTATTAATTCAGATATATATGTTGCAAATTCTGCTGTGCATCTATCATCATTTAAGCATTGATTATATAAATAATCATCAATTTCTTCATCATTAAAATGATCTACTTTATCACTCATAAATTGAACAAAAAATCCATTTTTATCTTTCATGTCTTTTTTGATCTCATTTATTTCTTGTTTAGTAAAGTAGTTATCCTGTGATTCAGTTAAGTATGTTTTAATTGATTTCATAATTTGTTCATTATATAATTTTCTAAATTTGAAAATGTCAATTCTTTATTTTGTAAATCTATTTAAAGGTAATTTGATATTAGTTGTTGAATTATATTTTAAATTTAATTTCTTTGCGCATTTCCAACCCCAGAAGAATGGTTCCATAAATCTCATGCCAACACCAATTTCATCCCATTCATATCCACTTTCATTATTAGCTCGTGAATATCCTTGATCTGCAAAATCATCACCAAATTCATTGAATCTGAAATTTTTATCTACTTCTCTTGAATAATTACACCAAGCATAATCGAACAAGCCTTGCTTGAATGCGTTCTTTTCAAATTCGGAAGTTCTTGAAGATTTATAATCAAGTGTATTTATATAAATGTCAAAAATCTTATCACCATCTTCTAAGGTTATTTCTTTATCTTTATACTCTAACAAATCTTCTTTTTTATAAACCTTTTCAGGGACTTTTTCTTTTTTGAATTTATTTATTAGCACTTTGATTTTATCCTTTAAAGATTCTTCTATAATTGATTCTGTAATAAATTCTTTAAGTGATAACATTTTATGTTCTTTGATTATGTTTTGTAACTGTGTTTTGAATTCATCAAATGCTTTAACAAAATCATTAAATAAAGATCCAACACCTTTTGGCATTATTTTCTCAAATGCAGATTTGTCTTTATTAAGAATTGATTTACGAACAGCTGTGCCAGAAACTCCTTCTGTACGTCCTTTACCAATATTGGTTTTTAATTTTCCTTTGAGTATATTTGGTAAGTTTTTACCTGACCTAAATTCAGTTTCTAACTCATCATATTTATCAATAAGTTGAGAATAATCTTCTACTCTGTCATCACCGCACATCCAATATTGAGGTTCATATTCATCAGAATGTTCTGTACAAAATGCATTAAATCTATCTAATGCATCAAACATATTTACAACAGGAACAATATCAATTATGTTCTTATTAGTTTTTTTGACTATTTCAAGTTCTTTATCAACTAATTCATTTGTAAATGGGCGTTTAAGAAGCTCCTTTTCTTGCTCAGATAAATCACTTATTGGATTATCAATATATGATATGACTTTATTGACAGATTCATCAGTCCACGATTTACTTGCTATCTTAATTCCTTTTTTCTTTCTTTCAATTTTCTTATTAGACGAATTGATTCTGTATATTATACAAGGTGCTTCACCTTCATTGACCATATTTAAGTGACCTTGGGTGAATGGCATGAATCTTCCCAGCGTCATATTGATTTTTTGTTTAGACATAACTTATTGTGTAATAATTTTTAATGTTTGACCAGATCTATTTGATGTTGGCCACGATTTAAAGTCAACAGATACTTTGGATTTATCTTTAATATGTTCATAGTATTCATCAATTGAATATAACTTTGTATTTTCAGGTTTTACATCATCCCAAACAAATATGCAGTTTGCTGCGCAATGTGAATTTTCAGTAAATTTATGAATTCCTGTCATCGCTTCTTTGTATAATGCTTCTTTATATTTAGGATATTTTGATATTATTAATTCATTTAATTGTTTTTCAAAATTTTTTCCTTTTTCTTTAGATTTTTTAACACGTTCTGCAAATTCAGGATCATCTTTAATCATTTGTGATAATGTTTTACCTTGTAAGTCATTAGGTCCAAATTCATCAAAAATATCTTCAGTATTTTCTTTTCTTTTTTTGTCAGATTCATTAATATTTAATAAATTTGTTAAAATAGGCAAGATTTCTTTTACATCTTTATCATCAAGATAATCACATGCAAATAATAATGTATTTTTTGCTTCATTTAATTTTGCAGACATTAATTGTGAACCACCAAATTCTTTAAGAGATATACAATATTTATTATCTAATGATATTATATCTGTTTTAGGTGTTGTATTTGGTTTAACGCCTGCATCATATAATTCAGCCCATTTTTTTGTTATTTTTTCACCTTTTAAATTTTTTAATTTTCCATATCCTTTTAAACACGGACATGATTTATGTAATATTTCGGCTAATTTATTTATTACATCACTATTTACTTCATAATAATTTATTAAATTATCTTTTTTATTTGGCGATATACCTACAGCATTATAATTTTCTTCATCAGAATTAAATATTTTATATTGTTTATTATATGCAAAACAAATTAATTCTTCAAAATCTTGAGCAGTAGGTACAAATTTTCCATCTTCCTTTAATGATGTATTATGATATTTTTTAAAATATTTAGATGATTTATTAAATATAAAAGAATCACCATTTTTATCTTTTATTTCACTTTGTATATTTTCGTTAAACCATCTTCTAAATGCAAAATTATATAAAGTATTTCCATAACAACCAACAATTGGGGCTGGCATATTTTTTTCATGACAATATTCATATAATGCTTCTAATTGTTCATCAGATATTCTTACATCATCTTGTAATGTTGTACCATTTTTTAATGTACGTTTAAAAAATTCTTCAGCATCATCAAGTGTTTTTAACAAATATACAGTTTTATCAGATATATTTTCAAATATGTAATCTTTAAATCGTTTCATTATATAATCTAATATTCTTATAAATAAAAATAAAATAAATATTTGATATTTATACAAAAGGGAGATCTTTAAGATCTCCCTTTTTCTCTTTTTATCAATAATACGTTTATTTTTGATTTTTTATATCTTGTATTAAGGTTTGATAATGCTTTAATATAACATCTGTTAATTCTTGGTCATATTGTTTTACTTTAGTCAAGAACTTATTTTTAGTTATTTTTTCATCATTAACATCTTCATAAGTATCAAGTATAGTATGCCAAATAGCATTAGAATAATTTGTCTTCTCTGATAATGCTTTATAAATAGAATTATACCTCTCTATTTGCAATAATGTTTCGTCTTCTTCATCATATGAAGTAGTATCAAAAATAGTAACTAAACATTCATAGATATCTTCCCATGCTTCATCAGCATAATTAATAACTGGTTCGGATTTTCTACGCGCTTCAAATAAAAATTGTTTTATGTCTTTCATAATGTTTTTTTTGGAGAATACGCTTTAAATGCGTTTCTAATTTTATATTTAATAATAAAAAAGTATACCCTAAATATTATTTTTTATGAACTAAAAATAATGAATTGGCATCATCGTGATGCACAGTATAATAAAGAAGATATTCATCATTTATAATTATTTGTTTTCCTCCACCAGTTTCCCAAGCTAAATATAAATTAACTATATTATTTATTTTGTCTTCTATATGATAGATAGAACGTACACAATATTCACTTTCACGTAAATAAGGTTTTGTATCCCATTCACGATTAATCATAGCCCAATGATTAGGAGTTATATATACTTCAATATCTGCAACATCATTATCTAATATCCATTTATTAATGTAATATATTTCATCATCATTTTTTGGGTTTTTAAAATCATCTTCATAAAAATTAAGTAATCTTGAAACTTTTTTAACAACTTTTAAATAATCATCATTTTCAATTTATTTAATTTAGATTGATTACTCAATTTAAGTTTTTCAATAATGAATTTATTTATATTTTTCATTACTTGTATTTTTTAATTTTCTTTATTCATTTTATACGAGTGACAAGTACAAATTCTTTTTGACCATTTTTCCAAAAGAAGAATTCATTAGGTTTAATTTCTTCTACACCTTTCATTATTTCCTGTGCGTCTTTATCATTCCATGCATCATAAATAAATGATTCTACATCTTCTAATGTTTCACACGGTTCAATAGCTTCATCTCCAGAAGAATATTCTGAAATAATATATTCAATTTTATCATTATTTAATGATTCATTAACTTGTTTACTTATAAAATCTTTAATAGTTTTCATATTTTATTTTCATATTTTTATATATTAATAATAATTAATACCAAATTCCATTATGTTTTCTTACATAATGAATATATCCATTTTGTTCCAAACTAAATTCATAACCATCATTGGTATGTTTTAATTCTTCAATAATTTCCCATAATTGTTTAGATGTTAAAGTAAATAAATATTGTTTACAAGATGAAGAGTCTGGAGATATAAATCTTGGATCATCAGTTTTATTTAAACTAATATCTTGATCTATTTGTGGATGTACATTATAACCAGCTTTAAATGCGTTAATAATTAGTTCTTTGTCTTTTGGAGTAATTTTTGATAAATATTTTTTATATGAATCATCCCCATCCCAATCTTTTTTAACTTTATAATTCTTTATATCATCCCAAGTTATTGAAGATTCAGAAACATTTTGTATTATTGATTCATTTAAATATATTGTTATGTCTTTCATATTTTTTATATATTTTATTTATCCTCTATTAGCAAAATAAGCTTTCAATGCTGCTTCTGCCTTTTCTCGTGTTTCATATTTAGCTTTCCAATAACCTCTTTTAGGTGTATTAGTTCCTTTTCCAGCATGACCTTTGATTCTCCAATAATCACCAACTTTAACTATTACATCATGAAGTTCTTCAGAAATATAATCATTTATTGATGATATTCTATAATCATCTATTGATGATATTCTTTCAGTTTCAGAAATATATTCTTTTAATGATTTCATAATAGCTTTTTATAATTTTTCATTAGGCTCTATATATTGAATATTGTATTGATCATAATATTTCTTTGGTAATTGTTTTAAACCACTTTGTTTTGTAGCATCACATATGCCATTAAATATTATAATTTTACAATTTTCTTTATTTAATTTAACATTACATGGTATACGTATTTCAACATTTGCATTAATAATACGATTTTTACTTTTTAATAACTCATCAAGCCATATTCCTATAGAGCCATCTGTATATTTTCCAATATCTTGTTGTAGTACTCTATATCCGCAAAAACGTAATAATTGACTATCTCCAAAACGCCACCCATGATTTTTAAGCATTTTAACAGTTCCTATAACATCAAACTTAATGACCATTTCTTTGAACTGTTCAATTTCATCATCATCAAATCGTTTGAAATTTCTTGTTGAATAAAACTTAACTTGTTCTTTACTATCATTTATTTCTTCGTCAATTTGTTTTAGGTGCTTTTTTAGTTCTTCGCAAGTATTTTCATCATTAGCTATATAATGAAACCCCATAAAATATCTTTTTGTTTCATTACAAATAAATTTTCGTTTATTACCTAAATAATCTTTTACTTCTTTATATAAGTCCTTTTGTGGGTAATGTTTCTTAAAGATATTTTCAATTTCTTTAACTAATGGTTTTGCCTTTTCATTATCCCAATTGTTAATAACATTCCATTCATTATGTAATTCATTTAAGGCGTCTTCCATTTTTGAATCATATTTTCCTTCAGCAATATTTTTACATAATTGAAGTACATCAACTCTACAAGCATACCAAGCAACTATTCCATTTTTATCTTTAACAGTTTCATCTACATAATAATTCCAATAATTAGCAAAATTTTCAGCCTTTTCTCCATATATATTAAGTAAATGAGTTTTTTGTTGCATTAATTCAGGAAGCTTATCATAATCAATTTCAATACATGCGCATACTTTTTTATCATGAAGCCCTAATGTTGATGTTGTGCCTTCCATTGAAATACTTCTATTATTAGCTTTAATAAAAGTATTCCATTCAGGATCTGTTCTAACATCATGAAAAGATACTACTTTTTTATCAAATAAATCATATGCTTTCCAATCTTCATCTCCTTTTGATTCTTTTGCTTCAATATATCCATCTTTTAAAATAGCTTTAAGTCCTGCACCAGTTGTATAATGACGAATTATTTTTACATCTTTTAATCCATCTATTTGTGCTTCATATATATATTGAATTAATGTTTTCATTTTGTATTGCTTGTTAAAATTATTATCCTCTATTAACACTATTAATAATATGAGTTAATTGATATTCAACTTTATTGATTTCTCTATTGACTTTTTCTAATTCATCTTCTATTTTTGAATTCTTTTTTAATGCATCTTTATCGGCATTATTCCAGAAATTTTCCTCTGAATATTCATCATCCCTATCACTATATGAACTAAATAACTCAGCAGAATCATTCCATAGTTTTTGTCTTTTTGCTTTAAGTGTCTTTAATTTTTTAATTAACTTATCTTTATCTGATGCTTCATAAATAAGTTCAGATTCGTTGATATTTAAAAATTCTGTAATGTTTTTCATATTGTTATAATATATATTTTTATATGTTAAATTCTTCAATATTGTCTTTAAATTCAATATCATCTAAAGTAATTTTTCCATACAATAAATCAGATTCAAATTTTTTGAATTTATCTTTATTATCATATTTCTTTGGCATTATAGCGCAAACCACAATTTCATTATAATGTGTTTCATCAAGAAATCCGGTTATTTTTTTAATCATTAACTTATCATAATAAAATATATAGGCTTCGCAAAATGGACCAGGCAAATCATCTAAATCAAGTTTATAATATTATAAATAAAAATAAAAAATGATAGCCTATTTTGATAGACTATCATTGTATATTAAGAAAATTAATTATTTAAATTACGTTTAGATTATTTTCTTTAATAAAATCATTAAATACTGTACCATCATCAATAGATGCTACACCATCTTTAAATACTTCTATATTTAGTATCAATGCATCTTTATTAATAGATTTGAATTCTTCTTGTTTTTTATTAAACAATATCAAATTGTTAATAGTTTCTTTAACACAATAATCACCAGCAAGTCCACATACTACAAATTCAGTATTAGGAATAACTAACTCTTGAAAAAATTCATTTCTAACAATTATTCCTCCTCTACCAGAAATTCCAATATATTGAAATGCTCCGTATTCTTCTGTAATATCATTGTTTCCTTTCTTAAATACGCGAAATTTCAAATCATGACTAATGCATGCTTGAATAATCTTATCAGATATACCTGCACCTTCTGAAAATTGTACACAATGAACAGGCCATATTCCACCATTTTTCTTAAATGAACAATGATTAGGACTATGCCAATCTACTGTAAAAAGAACATTTAAAATGTCTTTATAATTATTTTCAATATAATCAACAATTGCTTGTTCTGCTTGTTCTGCACCAGGAACATACAAACTACCATTAGGTCTACAAAAGTCCTTTTGAAAATCAACTATAACTAATGTCTTCATATTTCAATTTTTTCTAATTTAATTTTAGTACATACTCCGTTTGTCCAAATATTTCTAATTCTTGACTGATATAAGTCAGTATATTCAAGAATAGCAATCTGCCAATCTTTCCAAATATCTGGATGATTTGTACTCCATTTTCTAATGGCTTCTGCGCACTCAAGAAATGTTTTAAATTTTTTACCTCTAAACATTTTTACCATTTGTCCAGAATCAATATGAACAGCTACATAATATGGATAAGTATTTGTACTCATGATAATTAATTAATAATGATCGTTAGGAATTTGCTCCACTGGATCATCAGTGCCATATACATTACGATATTTTATAAAGTCCTCATATTTAACTTTTACAATCAGTCTTTCTCCACGACGATTCTTAAGACCAAGATCTGTACGAAGTACAAGTCCTTCTGCCATGAAATCTTTATTTTCTGCAATTCTTGATTTGAATCCTTCACGAACAAATTCAATTGCTTCATCAAGAGTAAAGTAACCAATGAATGGAACAATAGGAGCACCAAGTTTAGTAGCAATCTCATCGCGTGCATCAGTAAGAAGATAAAGATCATTTACTTTTACATCAAACACCCTAAATCCAACTCCATTCTTGATATAGTTTCCACCTGCCTTTTGAATCTTTCGTCCATAGCCTTCACCATAGATTGTATATTTTGTAGGAACATCTGCAATATTGTTCCATTTATGTTCGGCAAATTCCTCTACAGAAATATATTTTCTTAATCCGAGAGCTTCAAGTACTTTCTCCTCAGGATAATTGTCTTCCATATATTTTTGAAGCTCCTTTGGAATTTGAGCATTATCTGTTTTGCCTTTAATAATTACATCAAAATGAACTCCAAGGATCTCATTAGTCTCTTCATATTCAATATTATTGACAGTATCAATTACATATTCAATACGAGGAGTTACTTCAATACGCATGTTTGTTCCATCAATTTTCTCTTCGCCTCTCCATTTAAGACCACGAAGGTATTCAAACTCAGGCGTGACAAAACCTGCATAAGGCATAATAACATTTTTATTATCCCTTTTAAAGATCGTATTGATCTTTTGATAGGTATTCTCGCTTCTTTTTTGACGTGCCATAATTATTTATATTTTTTAATGTAAGGAAATAAAAATTCAGGATGAAACTCTGTGATGATGTCTTTTTCATCAACTTTAAACGTTCGTTTTGTGTACTTACGTTTTACTTTAGATATCATTTTTGTAAAAAAATTTTTCATTTAAATTAAAGTTGTTTTAATTACAATTTAAATATAGTCAATTATTAAAAAAATTCAAATTTCATATGACGTTATTTTTCGTTTTAATACATATTTATTATCTTTTTCAAATATGTATTCCCAGCCTTCTTTACCTAGCTCATTAAGCTTATTAATAATATAGTCAAATGAATACCCATTTATATTTAATGACATATATTCAAATTGATCATATGCTTTATACTTCATATATTATGATTCTATAACTTTAATTTTATATGTTTGACAATTTAATAAAACTTCACTTTCAATATATTCGTTATCGTTTAACAATATAGGATTTTTACCAAGTAATTTAATATGCGATAAAAAATCATTTATATTAACATCTTTAATATTAAGTAATATATAATCATACCTATGGTACATTAATTCATTTTTATCATAACTTACATTTAGTAATCTATGTTTTGTTAATTCTTCATTAGTAAATTCTAAATTAGAAACATTAAATATTATTTTATTACCTGTGATTAAATTTTTTTTATAAACTTTAAATAAATTTTGTTTATTGTTTGTGTTATATACTATTAAATTGTTAATATCATTAATAAAATCTTTAACTTCATATTTTAGTGATAAAAACAATCCAACATAAAATTCATTATGTACTGCAGCACTTATTTTCCAATAATAATAACAGTCATGCATATCTAAATATTTATAAATATCAAAAATGTTTGTTTTCCAATCTTTATGTATTTTTTTACTTATAAAATCATAAAAGCCAAATATAAATTTACAAACCTCCTCAAAAACTTCCCATGTCATAATATACATTGTTTTTAAACCTGTTAAATACGAATAACAGCCATTATCATCAAATTTGATTTTTTTATATAAATCATTATAATAAATTCTTAAATATTCATATAATAATTTATTTGACTTATTATTTTCAAAATCACCAAATCCTGCAAATGATGTATGAAATGATTGAACATGATTATTATCAATATAGTTATAATAAATTTTATTAAAGTGTCTTCTATAATGACAAAATCCAACTAAATCAGATTTTATTTGGTTTTTCCAAATATAATAATAAGCACACCCTTCACCAAAAAAATTATTAAGATTATTAATGTTATCTCCTTTAATGTTTAAATCATTTGCATTAAATAATTTTAATGTATCTGTTTCTTTTAAGTTATATTCTTCAATTTGGTTATCATTCGAATATATACAATATATTTTAGTAGACATTAATATGTTTATATATAAATTTATAATTATGTTAATATGATAAAATTATCATCTTTTATATCATTTAAAGAATTAACAATTTTTATATAATTAAATAAATACATTTGATCCAATAGATTCCAATTATTTACAACTATATTATTTGTTACTACATAGAATTTTTTAAATCCTATTTTTATATTAGAAATATATAATTTTTTAAGATAATCAATTTCTTTAAGATCTCCTGTCTTTAATATATATGTAAATGCATGATTAATTATATTACTTTTAATTACGCTATTATTATAGTTATTGTTTCTAATTAAAAAACCAAATAATTGTTCCATAATGTATCCAACTGTTCTATCTGGACGTTGATTATTATAAATAACATTATGATCATTAATAAAATTTTTAAACAATATTTCATTTAAATAGTTAAATAAAACATCAGCTAAATAATAGAATGTATCATATCGTAATAAATAACATCCACCACCATATATGCAAAATAAATTTGTTTTATAATATTCATAAGATTTTTTTAATGGTACGTTTTTTTCTTTTAAAAAATCTAAAAATGTATCATATACAATATTTGAATATTCGCGACAAAATGGCCATTCTTTATTTTTATTATCTAATCCATACCCACCTGATAATTCATCAATTCCATATATTTCATTTTTATTATATATTTCATTAAAATTAACTGTACTTAAATCAAAAAATCTTCTATAATGACAAAATCCTATAACATCACTTTTTATATTATTTTTCCACACATTATACATAGTAGTAAATTCACTGAAATATTTATTAAAATTTGGATCAGAGAATGATGTAGTATCATATAATTTATAAATGTTTTGATTTAATTCATTTAATTTATAATCTTGTATTTGTTCATTATTATGATATGAACACCAAATAGTAATTTTCATATTTTGCATTATGTTTTTTATATTAAATTTATTATTTTGTAAGTCTATTGGTTTATTAACATCTATATATTGATTTATCATTAATCGAATTGCTCTATTATCATATGTTTCATCTTTTCTTAATATTTTAATTTTATTAAATTGCCAATTATTCTTTGATATAAAAAAATCATAAAATTCTTCGTAAGATTTATCATCTATACATTTTACAAAAATGTTAAATGGGTTACATTTAATATTTAATTTATAAAATTTTGCTACATCACATATTGTATCATATTTGTTTACATATGTAACAATATAAGTTTCATCCCAATATTTATTATTTCCAAATAAATCAAAAAATTGATTTAATACTACTGATAATGTATCTTCAATAATAAATGTTAAATATCTATTATTATCAAATACCCAATCATATTTATCTTTATATAATTCATAATATATTTTCTTTTGATTATCTCTAAAAGTTAAAATATTGTTTACATTTTTCCATTCTTCATTTGGAAATAATTTATCTAAAAATCCAAATATAAATTCACATAACTTACAATATATTTTCCAATTCATTGCCCAAACAAAACAAGACATACATTTATATGATTTTTTATTTTGAATATTTGTTATTTCTTCATCAGACAATGAAAAATGTTCTTTAAAATATTTCCAAAGTATTTCTTTAATTTCCCCACTTGGATCTCTATACTGTAATAATCTATCTTTTAATTTAACATCGTTATTTTCATCCCATAAATATATTACTTGTATTTTATCTTTATCTAATTGTTCATAATCTATATATGTAATATCTCTTCTATATTGCGATATTACAATATAATCAGATTTAAGATTATTTTTATAAATATAATACATCATTGGAAGCTCACCCAAATAAGGATTTAGATAATTAATTTGATTATCCCTTCCCATATATAAATCATTTGTATTAAATAATTTGATTTCAATATCATTATCTTTATAATTTGATAAATTATAATCACTTATTTGTTCATCTTTATAATAAGATTTCCAATTTATTGTCATAATATGTTATAATATTTTTCTTCTATAGTTTCATAATACTTGTAAAGTAATTCTTCATCTTTATTTTCTTTTGTCTGTATTGATGATTTGTTTCTTGACAAATATACAAGTGGAACAGTTGATATGTAATGATTCAAATTGTTTTGTAAATTTATTTTACCAAATGACTTATTTATATTACTATTTTCAAATATTGGAATATCTGCTGCTTGAAATTCTTTATCAATTGATTTAATAAAATATTCCATACCCTTTCTTGATAATGCTAATCCACAATTAGACCAAAATCCTGTTGGGGCTTTGATGAAATAATTTCCATTTTCATATTCTTTAGAAAGATTATCAATATCATAAAAATTTGGATTAAATAATATACTAAATTGGATGATATCAAAATCAAAAGGAATCTTATCTAAAAACATACTTAAGTATTCAGATTTCATTAATTGGAAATCATCTTCAAATATAAGTATACGTTCATAACCTTTTAAATATGATGTCTTTATTATTGTATAAAATTCACGAACTAAATTTAATTCATTACCATTTAATATATATCTACAAGCATTTGATAATATTATCCCATTCATCATAACTTCAGACCATGGATGATAACAAGTCCACCATATATCTAAATCAATATTATTCTCTTCTTTTTGGAATAATATATTTTTATATCGTTCTTTATTTTCTGCACAATGTATAACATATATTTTATCAAATATATCATTTAAAGTTTTTGATTGATATTCCATATTGAATATTTAAGATTATTTTTTGAGCATCTTTTTAAAAAATGATAAAATTCATCTTCAGTATTTAACTTATGTCGTAATTCATTTATTTCATTATCATTTATAACATCATTTATTATATATTCTGCTTTATCATCAAGTATGTTATTGAAAATCTTTTCATATATGATTTTTGTTTCATGCAAAAATATGTGAACTATTTTATATAAATTTTTATAATAATTATTTATCAATTCAATATCATCAAAATCATTAAATTTAATGTTATCAATAACGCCACATTTGATATTAAAATCTATAAATATATTTCCATTGTATCTTGTTTGTTGTTTTAATGATAAGAACACATTTAACAATAAATCATTATCAAATCCTTTTGTACTAATTATTTTATTCATTTGTGTTTTCGTAGTAATGAATATCAAATCATCGTCAATAACAGGTATTTCAACTTTATCAGTATATTCTGAATGTGTAAATAGATAATCATTTTTATGACTTAATTGATTAGTCATTAATGTAATATATTCACCATATCTAATGTTATATTCTGTATTATGACCATTTTCATTATAATAATTATCTCTATCAATCTTATATATACCTGTCATATAAGGTTGAATAAAATTATAATCAGAATCATTTTTGAATACTCGTTTTACATATAAATCCCAATTTTGTTGATAAAATCTAATTGGCTTACTTATATAAAAAATGTTTTCCGTATCTGTTAAATTAATTGATTTATCAATAGCATCACAAATATTAGTAGCATTAAATATTTGTACATCATATTTTTTAATAAATGAATTAAGGTAATCATTAGTTATCTTATCATATAATATAAGTTTTATTGATACTTCATATGATGTAAATCTAATATTTATAATTGTTTTTTCAATTTCTTCAATACCCCAATATTTATTAACTAATAAGAAACATGTCAAATTAGGTTCATTATGCTTTACATAAAATGTATTATTAAAAAGTTTTATAGATCCTTCTTTTTTATATCCATATATATTTTCATAGTGTACAGCATTTTTATTATGTTGTGAATATTTCATTAATATATCTTTACTAAAAAACATTTTAATTCCACTATAATACATTATATAATTAAATATTGTATCTTCCATTGAATCATATATTTGTTCAAATAAAAATGGTACTGAATTTAATACTTTTTGGCGTTTAAACATTTGACATGGGTGATTACAATAATAATGCAAATTTGAATTATTTGGCTCATTAGATTCAAAATTATGAGGAAATATAATTCCATAAGGATCACTTACCATTGCATTTGATATCAAATCATATTCATCATACATTTCTAAAAACGTATATTGATATTCTAATCTTTCGGGTAGTGAAACATCATCTGAATCATTTATAGCGATGTATTTACCTTGTGCTTGATATAAAGCAAAATTAAGTGTTTGTGATTTTCCAGTATGCTCAATTTTAAAAAACTTAAATCGTTCATCATTTAAGTTTTCAATAAGTTTCTTGTTTTCTTCTAAATTTTCAGTTGATCCGTCATCAACAATCAATACTTCAAAATTTTGGAATGTTTGATTTTTTAATCCATTTAAACATTTTTCAAATAATTTTGGATCTGTGTTATATAAACAAGTAATTACTGATATATCAATCATATAAAAATATTATACATTTATAACAAATACTTGTGGGTCATTTGTCCAATTATAGTTTGTTTTTTCAAAAAGATCTAACATATTATTGTAAACAATATAATTACAAAATGGCATATTAGATACCCATGCATTATTATTCCTATGAGGTTCTTCTAAATGCATAGCTATTGTACCATTTTTATTCATAGCACACCATAATGTAATTGTTTTCTTACTATTCATAATTATTATAATATAGTTAATTTTTTTTAAAAATATACAATATATTTCATACAATTACATAAATCAAGAATTATTTTGTATAATGATTTTTTACACCTTACGAAATTTTTATTTTTATTAAAATTAATATATCAACATAATACTATAAATGGAAACTATAATAGAAATTTTTAACGATTATGGATGGTGGGGAATATTTGGTGTATTATTATGTTGTGGTTTATTTTTTAGCGTTAAATATATAACATATAAGTTAACGTCTGATGTATCGTCAGGATTAGAAAAAGTTGGTGAAAGCTTAACTAATCAATTAGCTGAACAAAATAAACAGCTAACAAATACAATGATTGGGCAACAAGAAAAACTTATTGATTATTTAGTTAAACAAGAAGAAAAGAAATCAAAGAATCACAATAATATGTTAAATGAAAGAATGATATTAGCAGAAGATATAAATATGAAACTTAAAGATATCATGAATATACATAATGCCCATCGAGCATTTATATTAGAATTCCATAATTCATATCAAAATCTTTCTGGTGTTCCTTTTGCTAAATATTCTTGTAATTATGAATGGTTTGATAAAGGATTAACTCCACTTGGATATAAAATGATAGGTTTACCATTTAGTTCAATTGCAAAAATTGTTATAGAATTAATAAAATCACCAAATCAACAGATAGTTTATAGTGATTGTAAATCATTAATAGAAGATAATCCAACATTAGAAACATATATGGATGAAAATCTTGTATCTACAATATTTACAGGATTATATGACAATAATAATATTTTAATAGGATTATTAGTATTAGAATATCATACTATGATTGATCCTAAAAAAGTAAATTTACACCAATTATCTATACAAGGCGCAGAACTTACTTCATTATTAAATATAAGATATAAATACACTAAATAAGTATGAAATTATTAATTGATATAATTACTGAAAAGCTAAAATTAAATGCTAATTCAGAGTTACAAAAAACACCTAAAAACCAATCTACAACATCTAGTAGTACCCGTGATTTAACTAATATAAGATCTAATAATTTAACAATTTTTTTTAATAAAATAACTCCTACAAAATTAGCAGGACATGTTAAAAAAATGGAAGAATATTATAATAAAGGATCAAAACCTTATATATTAATAAATTCAATTAAGCATCCTGATAAATTAGTAATAAGATTTACGATGGGAGTACTTATGGGTTGGAATGCGTGCATAGATCCATTTAGACAAGCAATAATAGATAGAGGTATAGCTGCAGCTGATGAAATTGATAAATTTATATTAACATTATATCAATCTCGTAGTTTATCATATACTTATGGAGCAGGATTTCCACAAAATATGCAAAATTCATTAAAGCCAAATATTGAAAAATATTTAATCAAATATAATATTAAGTATTAATAATGCTTTCAATAAGTAATTATATTCTTGAAAAGTTAAAATTAAATCAATATTCAAGAATTAAAGAAAAAATAAAAAGTATAGATTTCATTGATTTTTTATTAAATGAACCATCTAAATTTGGCTTTTTTAAAGATTTTAGTAAACAAAATGGTACTGAATTTGAAGTAGGATCATGTTATTATATTCAATATAGAAATTTAACTAATCCTTTTTTTATACTTATGTGGCATTTGCATAAGTATGTAGATCAACAAGAAAATAAAACATATTATACAAATATTATGCTTACATCAGATAATAAAACTGATGATCATATTTATATATATTATATTGTTACTGAAAGTAATAGTAATAATGCAACATCGGGTAAACCTGTACATGTTGTTGATTTTTATGATCCAGATGTATCAATAAGTAAATCAGAATTTTGTTCAAAATTTAAATTAAACAATTTAGATTTATTTGGCAAATTATTTATAGAAATGTTAAATAATTTATATGATTGTAAAACATCGCCTGGAAGATTAAAAAATTTTAAAGATTATGCAAAAAAGATGAAAAGATATATATCACTATAAACTATATGTGAAAATTTTAACGCGAGATTCAAATATTTGGATCTCATTTTTTTTATTTTTATATATAGATTTTACTTTTTTTAAAAAATATAAATTTTTATACTATTTTAAATATGAAAGATATGATGAATCTTAGACAATTTATGTTGTCTATTAACGAAGAAGCTGGAAAACGCGGTAGACCAAAAAAGACAGATGCTCAAAGAAAAGCAGAATTGGATAATCCTAAAAAGAAACCTATTCCTCAAGATAAAATAAAACCTGAGCAAGTAGATTCAACATCATTAATGCCTTCAAAACAGGAAGTTTGGGGTAGATATGCTACACAAAATGGTTCAGGTGGAATGTGGGAAGTTGCTGTACCAAAAGGTAAAGATAATTATCCTAAATTGGATGATGCTACAATGAATAGGAATCTTAGAAAACTTAGAGCTAAATTCGCTGCTAAAGAAGATTTCTTTATTCAAGGTGAAGCAGGCTGGGGTAAGACATCTTTGATTATTGATATGGCTGGACGATATGATAGATTTGTTGTTACCGTATATCTTGATAAAGCAGAAGCTGTTGACTTAGGTGGTATGCCATATATGGATAAGAATAAAGATGGTTCAGTTGTTCAAAGGGTTGCTATGCCTGCATGGGCAGATATAATAAAATCATTTGATAAAAATAATAAGAATAGATTAGGTGAATTAGATTTCTTATTATTCTTTGATGAAATGAACCAAGCACAACCAGATGTTATGCAAGCACTTATGCCTATTATTAATGATCACTCTATTTGTGGACAGGTTTTTTCAAATTTCTTTGTTGGTGCTGCAGGTAATAAACAAGATGAAGCAGACTTAACTGCATTATCAAAACCATTAAAATCTCGTTTGGATCCTATTATTAAATGGGAAAATGACTGGAATCAAGCATTTAGTTTTTTGCATGGAAAATGGGATGAAAAAATTGGTAAAGATTTTGTTGATGAATTCCATAAATTAGCTCCTGAAGTATTTAAGAATCCTCGTGAGGTTGAAAGAAAAATATTTAAATTCTATAAAGAATTAAAAGATGATAATGATTATTCATACTTAAAAGTAAATGATATTTTGGATAGAATTTATGAACTTTCAAAATATGAAGATGATCCATCAGCAATGCCTCGTGCAATAAGAGATGCGTGTGCTAAAGCAGCAGAAAAAGTATTTAATTGGTTAAGAGCAGATGATAATACATTTGGTAAGAACGCTGAAGCAAAACAAAATAGACGTGGACGTGATATGTTACCTGAAGGATTAAAGGCAATTGTTAAACAAGCCGTACTTGACGGATATATCTCAATTGAAGGAGATGATACTAAATATGGATTCTCTAAAGAAAATATACATACAATAGTTGATATTTGGAATAATTCTGAAGATCCAAAAACTCATCAATTGAATGAGCCTATTAATGCACAAATGCTCAATAGACATATTAATGTAATATTAGCTGAAGATGGTGCAAAATGGAAATACGAAAGAGATGAGCAATGGCGTAAAGCAGGATTTGAAGATCCTAATGCAGATGACGAAGAATAAAAATTTATATAAATAACTCTTATGCTAAAACTTGTAGATAAAGATTTATTTTTTAATAATGATGACGAGTTTTATGAATTTGCAGTAATTCCTGCATTAGTTGTTAAAAAATCTAATGCAGGTACTGCTTATACTGATTTTGATTTTACAGATTTATATAAAGATGCTATAGCTAATAATAGACATTTTTATATTAAAGATGAAAATTCAAAAATCGCAAAGCATAAAGCTGTATCATACGGTGTATTGACTAAACCTGTACAAAATATGGGTGAATATGTTTTTTAAAAAAATGATAACTATTTATGGCTGAGATAACAAGCAGTTTATTAAACGATACTGAATTTAAATTTGTAAAACAATCAATTATAGATGCATCACAAGATGATAGTCATCAAGATTTTAGAGTAAATACTGTAGAATTTATTAATGATGCATCTTATGATAATGATGACCAATTCTTTTATGAAATGCTTGAGTTTCTTAGATTTTATGATTATGAACATCCTAATAGATTAAAGAAAGCTGTTGCATATACTAAACCAGATAAACGTATATATATGAATTGCCCTGAAGGTGGTGGTGTTGGTGAACATCTAAAGAAATGGGAATTTATATATGATCATGAATGTTTACACCAATTATGGGATACATTTGGTGTTGAAAAGGATATAAAAAATGCAGGATTAGAATATGATCATAATGTTTTAAATATTGCATCAGACTGCGTTATTAATCATTATTTAAGAGATTTAAGAAATAAGACTCCATTTGAAGGAGGAATATTTCCTGAGACAATTGAAAAAGAAACTGGTGTTAAATATGATTATAAATATGATGATCAATTTTCATTATATGTAAAATTATTGGAGAATAAAACAAAACTTAAAAAGTTAATTCCTAAAGTTATTAAATATGAGGATGCTCCACCTTCACCTCCTGTTCCACCACCTGCTCCCACAGGCGGATATTCAGATGATTATAAAAATGGATGGTCTGATGCTATTAGAGATGTAATTCAAGGAAAAGAAGATCCATTAACTCGTAAACCTAAAGTTCCAAAAAATGATTATGAACAAGGCTATGAGGATGCAATGGGACAAATGAAAGAAGGTCTAGAAAATGGAATTACA
>Ga0247609_10001889_pt1 | contig 23452 bp, 38 predicted proteins | sample 172DNAGHGlowgp2_FD_193487 | JGI IMG/M metagenome (GOLD analysis project Ga0247609, IMG submission 193487) | Sheep rumen microbial communities from Palmerston North, Manawatu-Wanganui, New Zealand - 1728 DNA GHGlow gp2 | ecosystem: Host-associated > Mammals > Digestive system > Stomach > Rumen ...
ACAAAAACACAACTTTTTTCCTGAATTTTTTGTTAATAAATATAACTCGCTGACAACAAAAGAGGTGCGCCTGATTGGCACACCTCTTTATATTTACGCGCACGAGGTATTACTCTGCCTCGGGAGCCTCAGTTGCAGGTGTCTCCTCGACAGGAACCTCTGCAGCAGGAGCAGCAGACTTTTCAGCAGCCGGTTTACGTGAACGGCGAGTCTTGGCAGCCTTCTTCACGGTCTTGGCCATATTCTCATCGTAATCAACGAACTCGATGAATGCCATCTCAGTAGCATCACTCTTGCGAATACCAAGCTTGATAATACGAAGGTAACCTCCGGGACGATCTGATATCTTCTGAGATATCTCCTTAAAGAGCTCAGTTACAGCCTCCTTATTCTGAAGATAGCTAAATACAACACGACGCGAATTGGTATCATCCTTCTTGGCGCGGTTAATGATTGGTTCTGCATAAACTCGCAGTGCCTTAGCCTTAGCCAAAGTGGTCTCGATTCTCTTATGCATGATAAGAGAGATGGTCATGTTGGCCAGCATCGAATTCCTGTGAGCGGCTTTACGGCTCAAGTGATTGAATTTCTTATTATGTCTCATTTTTAGTCTTTGTCTAATTTATACCTTGAAATATCGGTTCCAAATGTAAGATTCAAGCTTTCCAGCAGATCATCCAATTCAGTGAGAGACTTCTTACCAAAGTTACGGAACTTAAGTAAATCTGTCTTGTTATACTGAACGAGATCACCCAATGTCTCTACATCAGCTGCCTTGAGGCAATTAAGAGCACGTACTGACAAATTCATGTCTGCCAACTTGGTCTTAAGAAGCTGACGCATGTGCAGTACCTCCTCGTCAAATTCCTCATTACCATCAAGATCAACATTCTCAATGGTAATCTTATCATCTGAAAAGAGCATGAAATGGTAAATAAGGATCTTAGCTGCCTCTTTCAATGCATCTTTAGGATGAATTGAACCATCTGTGGTAATCTCAAGAACCAGTTTGTCATAGTCTGTCTTCTGCTCAACGCGATAAGGCTCTACAACATACTTGACATTACGAATCGGAGTGTAGATGGAATCGATAGGAATAGTGTTAACCTCAGTACAGAACTCCTTATTCTCCTCGGAAGGAACATAGCCACGCCCCTTATTGATGGAGATCTCAATCTGCATGGAAACTTTTGGATCAAGATGGCAAATGACCAGCTCAGGATTTAACACTTCAAATCCGGTCAGACATTTTCCTATGTCACCGGCTTTGAACTCCTTGGTATTCTCAACCTTTATACTTACTGTTTCGCTCTCATACTCTTCTACGATCTGCTTGAAACGCACCTGCTTAAGGTTAAGGATAATGTTTGTAACATCTTCCTTAACACCAGGAATTGTAGCGAATTCATGCTCGACACCCTCTATCTTGATGGTATTGATGGCAAAACCCTCAAGAGTGGAGAGAAGGATACGACGAAGGGCGTTTCCAATGGTGATACCGAATCCGGGCTCCAAAGGGCGGAATTCGAACTTACCGAACTTGGAGTCGGCTTCCACCATTATAACCTTATCAGGTTTTTGAAATGCTAATATTGCCATTAACCTCTTATTTTTTATTTAGAATACAATTCAACGATGAGTTGCTCCTTGATATTCTCAGGAATATCTTCTCTTTCCGGCTTGTGAAGGAACTTACCGGCCTTAGCCTGCTCATCCCACTCGATCCATGAATACTTGGCATGGTTGAAGCCTGCCAAAGAATCTGCGATAACCTCAAGTGACTTAGAACGCTCGCGTACACCAACAATCTGACCGGGTTTAACCTGGTATGAAGGGATATTAAGAACCTTACCGTCAACAGTGATATGCCTATGGCTTACCAATTGACGTGCAGCAGCACGAGTAGGAGCTATTCCAAGACGGAACACAACATTATCAAGACGAGACTCAAGAGCCTGAAGCAGGTTGACACCTGTAATACCGCTCTCGCGTGAAGCCTTATCAAACATATTGCGGAACTGTTTCTCAAGCACTCCATAGGTATACTTAGCTTTCTGCTTCTCAGCAAGCATGACACCATACTCAGAGGTCTTGCGGCGACGGCTGTTACCGTGCTGACCGGGAGCATATTTTCTCTTTTCAAAAGATTTGTCTGCTCCATAAATTGCTTCGCCAAACTTACGGGCGATACGGGTTTTAGGTCCAGTATATCTAGCCATAATACTTTCGTTTTAAAATTAAACTCTTCTTCTCTTCGGCGGACGGCAACCGTTATGCGGCAGCGGGGTCACGTCAATGATCTCTATAACTTCTATACCGGCACCATGCACGGCACGGATGGCTGATTCACGGCCATTTCCCGGGCCTTTTACGTATGCCTTAACCTTACGAAGGCCAAGGTCATAAGCCACCTTAGAGCAATCCTCTGCTGCCATTTGGGCTGCATAAGGAGTGTTCTTCTTAGAACCACGGAAACCCATCTTACCTGCTGATGACCAGGAAATAACCTGCCCCTCACTGTTAGCAAGAGTAACAATGATGTTGTTGAAGGATGAATGTACGTGCAACTGTCCCATTGCATCTACCTTCACATTTCTCTTCTTAGCTGCAACTGTTTTCTTTGCCATAGTTCAATTATTTAGTAGCCTTTTTCTTGTTAGCAACAGTCTTCTTGCGACCCTTACGTGTACGTGCGTTGTTTTTAGTACTCTGACCACGTACGGGAAGTCCGATACGGTGACGGATACCGCGATAACAACCAATATCCATCAGACGCTTGATGTTCAGCTGAACCTCACTACGGAGGTCGCCCTCTACCTTATACTCTGCACCGATAACCTCACGGATGCGGGCTGCCATATCGTCAGTCCAATCCTGGGCCTTGATGTCTTTATCCACACCAGCTTTAGCCAAAATCTTGACTGCGCTGCTGCGACCTATACCAAAAATGTAGGTTAACGCGATTTCACCCCTCTTATTCTGCGGGATGTCAACTCCAGCGATTCTTATTGCCATATATTAATTTGTTTGTTTACCCGAATTTATCCCTGACGCAGTTTCATCTTGGGATTTTTCTTGTTAATTAAATACAGACGTCCCTTGCGACGAACAATCTTGCAGTCGGCTGAACGCTTTTTTAATGAAACTCTAACTTTCATATTCTTATGTTTTATTTGTACCTGAATACTATCCTACCCTTTGTAAGGTCGTAAGGAGACATCTCAACCTTAACCTTATCACCGGGAAGGATCTTGATAAAATGCATTCTCATCTTACCGGAAATATGACCGGTAATCTCATGTCCGTTCTCCAGTTGAATACGAAACATTGCGTTGGATAATGCCTCAACAATGGTTCCGTCCTGTTCAATTGCGGATTGCTTTGCCATATTAAAACTCTTTATCTCCTAAAACTTCTGCTATATAGTCAAATGAGGAAAGGATTTCGGCCTTGCCGTTGCAAATTGCAATGGTATGCTCAAAATGAGCTGCGGGCTTATGGTCGCGGGTACGTACACTCCAACCATCACTTTCCATATAGATCTTTCTGTCACCCATAGTTATCATAGGTTCGATAGCTATACACATACCTTTTTTAAGCTGTGTGCCATAGCCACGACGTCCATAATTGGGAACACAAGGATCCTCATGCATCTCACGACCGATACCATGACCGACAAACTCACGAACCACGCCATAACCGTGTGATTCGCAATGTGTCTGAACAGCGAATCCGATATCGCCGAGACGCTTTCCGGCTACAGCCTGCTCAATTCCCAGATAGAGAGATTCCTTTGTAACTTTAAGTAGATCCCTTACTTCTGGAGAAATCTCACCTACAGCAAATGTGTAAGCGGAATCACCGTTGTAACCGTTCAGAAGAGTTCCACAGTCAACCGAAACGATGTCACCCTCTTTAAGGGGTTCATCGTTCGGGATGCCGTGTACTACCATCTCATTGACTGATGTGCAAAGAGCTGCCGGGAAAGGAACGTCATCCTGGTTTGGATACCCCTTGAAAGTAGGTTCTGCACCGTTATCGCGGATGAATTCCTCAGCGACACGCGTCAACTCATTAGTGGTCACGCCAGGTCGGATAAGCTTGGCGACTTCACCAAGAGTCCTGCCGACAAGCTGGTTAGCTGCCCGCATCAATGCAATCTCTTCATCAGTCTTAAGAAATATCATTTCAATAGAATCAATAAGCGTTCAATCCTGAGCGGCCTTTAATACGTCCGGTCTTCAGGAGACCGTCATAATGACGCATCAGAAGGTGACTCTCAATCTGTTGTAGAGTATCGAGAACAACACCGACAAGAATGATGAGCGAAGTACCTCCAAAGAACTGTGCGAAAGCCTGATTTACACCGAAAAGACGTGCAAAAGCTGGCATCACTGCTACTATTGTAAGGAACAGGGCTCCAGGCCAAGTAATGCGAGACATCACAGTGTCAATGTAATCAGCGGTCGGTTTGCCGGGTTTTACACCGGGAATAAAACCGTTGTTACGCTTCAGATCATCTGCCATCTGCTGCGGATTAACCGTAACAGCTGTGTAGAAAATGGTGAAGGCAATGATCAGCACTGCATAAATGACATTGTATACCCAACCATCAGTGTCCATCAGCTTAATCCAGAAACCAGAAGGCTCAGTACCTACGATAGCAATAGGAATGAACATAATGGCCTGTGCAAAGATGATAGGCATTACGTTTGCAGCATTAACCTTCAGAGGTATATACTGGCGAGCGCCTCCAATTTGACGGCCACCCTCGATACGCTTCGCATACTGTACCGGAACCTTACGCACGCCTTGAACGAGCATGATAGTGCCAGCGGTAGCAAGCAGAAGAACAACTATCTCAAAGAGGAACATGACAAGTCCACCACCTGTAGCTCCGAGAGCTGACATACGGGATGCAAGTTCCTGCATGAAAGCAGACGGGAATCGAGCGATAATACCGACCATGATTATAAACGATACACCATTACCGATACCCTTGTCTGTAATGCGCTCACCCAACCAAAGGATGAAAGAGCTACCTGCTGCAAGAATGACGGTGGATGTAATCCAGAACCAGCTCCACTCGACAGGTATCACATCTATACCAACCTGATGTCTCAGGTTAAGAAGATACGAGGGACCCTGCACTACAAGAATGATAAGTGTCAGATAACGCGTATACTGATTAATCTTCATACGACCGCTCTCACCCTCTTTCTGAAGCTTCTGAAAACTGGGAACTGCTATGGTAAGCAGCTGAAGTACAATAGAAGCAGAAATGTAGGGCATTATACCCAATGCAAAGATCGAAGCATTGGAGAAAGCGCCGCCTGAAAACATATCCAACAGAGAAAGAAGACCGGTACTGGTCTGTCTCTGCAGATTGCTCAGCATGTCGGCATCTACACCAGGAAGCAGGATATGTGATCCAAGACGATATACTGCGATAAACAGCACTGTCGTAAGAAGACGTTTCCTGAGATCCTCAATCTTTGAGATGTTTTTCAGAGTCTCCCAGTTCTTAATTACAACATAGGCGACCAGAGCGACAACCGCAAAGATTATGATGTATTTCAGAAGATTTTCATCCATCTCTATTAAAGTTTGATAGCGGTTCCACCTACAGCCTCGATGGCAGCAGTAGCACTCTTTGAGAATGCATTAGCCTCAACATCGACCTTCTTTGTGAGCTGGCCATTACCCAGAATCTTAACAAGCTGCTTTGAAGAAACAAAACCGGCAGCTACGAGATCTGCAACAGTAACCTTCTCGAGGTTGTTCTTCTCGGCCAAAGCCTGGATGATATCCAGATTGATAGCTTTGTACTCAACGTGATTGATGTTCTTGAATCCGAATTTCGGAACAAGACGCTGAAGAGGCATCTGACCACCTTCAAAACCAATTTTTCTAGCATAACCGGAACGAGACTTGGCACCCTTGCTACCACGGGTTGAAGTACCGCCAAGACCTGAACCAGGTCCACGGCCGATTCTCTTACGTGAATGGGTTGAGCCCTCTGCCGGTTTCAATGTATTTAACTTCATAGTTCTCAATTTTTAAAATTAATCGATTACGGTTACCAGGTGGTGAACCTTATTGATCATACCTCTGATTGAAGCGTTATCCTCAACCTCAACAACTCTATTGAGTTTGCGAAGGCCAAGTGCATCAAGAGTTCTACGCTGATCTACGGGAGCACCAATACGACTCTTAGTCTGTTTGATCTTAATTGTTGCCATATCTGTAACCTCCTTATCCGTTAAATACCTTACTCAAACTAATACCACGGTTCTGGGCTACGGTCTTGGCATCACGCATCTCTGAGAGAGCCTTAAGAGTAGCCTTTACCAGATTGTGAGGGTTAGATGAACCCTTTGACTTAGCCAGAACATCAGTAATACCAACACTCTCCAAAACAGCACGCATAGCGCCACCGGCTACTACTCCTGTACCGGGAGCTGCAGGCTTCATGAATACCTCAGCACCACCGTAACGGGCAGTCTGCTCATGAGGAATTGTTCCCTTTAATACAGGAACCTTGATGAGCTCTTTCTTGGCAGCCTCAACGCCCTTGGCGATGGCGGCTGTTACCTCACTGGCCTTACCCAGGCCGAGACCGATGATACCATTGCCGTCACCTACAACTACGATAGCAGCGAAACTGAATGTACGACCACCCTTTGTAACCTTAGTCACACGGTTGATAGCAACGAGCCTGTCTTTAAGCTCGACATCGTTTGTAACCTTAACTTTATTTGTCATAACAATCGTAGTTTAAAATGTGAGACCGCTCTTGCGTGCGGCATCGGCCAATTCCTTAACTCTACCATGATACAGGAAACCGTTGCGGTCAAAAACCACGGTGGTGATACCTGCCTCCTTGGCATTCTGAGCAATAAGCTCACCTACCTTGGCAGCCTGCTCCTTACCTGACATCTTAGCCATGCCAAGTGATGAAGCTGCAGCCAAAGTCTTACCGGCCAGATCATCAATGATCTGAACGTAGATCTGCTTGTTGCTTCTGAAAACGCTCATACGCGGACGCTCGGGTGTACCGGAAATCTTGTTGCGAACGCGGAACTTAATCTTATTTCGTCTTTCTGTTTTTGCTGACATAATCTTACATCTTTAAATGTTTTACTTGGCAGCGGCTGACTTACCCGACTTACGACGGAGTACTTCATCCACAAACTTAATACCCTTACCCTTGTAAGGTTCAGGCTTACGGAAAGAACGAATCTTGGCACATACCTGACCCAGGAGCTGCTTGTCGCAAGACTCCAGAGTGATGAGCGGGTTCTTGTTTCTCTCTGACTTAGTCTCAACCTTGATTTCTGCAGGCAGAACCAGAACGATTGAGTGAGAGTGAAGGAGCTCGAAAGTGACAACGTTACCCTGATTTGAAACACGATAACCTACACCGACGATTTCCATCTCTTTCTTATAACCTTCAGAAACACCTACAACCATGTTGTTTACAAGAGCGCGATAAAGGCCGTGGAAGGCGTGACGCTGCTTGGGGTTATCCTGAAGTATTTCGGGATTTTCTTCAAGGGAGATTGTCCCGTTCTCTATTGACACTTTTACTGAAGGATCAATCTTCTGTGACAGTGAACCCTTGGGGCCTTTCACTGAAACCACGCCATCCTGAAATGTTACTGTAACACCTGCAGGAATATGAATAGGCAATTTTCCGATTCTTGACATAGTATTTCTCCTTCAATTAATAGACATAGCAAAGCACCTCACCGCCGATCTTGAGCTGTGCGGCTTCCTTGTCTGTCATAACACCTTTTGATGTGGATATAATAGCAATACCCAAACCATTGATTACTCTCGGCATATCACGATAACCGGTGTACTGACGCAGACCGGGAGAAGAGATTCTCACCAGTTTCTTGATTGCGTTGCATTTGTTTTCCGGGTCGTATTTCAGAGCCACCTTGATGGTGCCCTGAGGTCCATCCTCCACGAACTTGTAGTTCAGGATGTAACCCTTCTCAAAAAGAATCTTTGTGATGTCTTTTTTGAGATTTGAGGCGGGTATCTCTACCACCTTGTGCTTTGCCTGAATGGCATTGCGAAGCCTCGTCAGATAATCTGCAATAGGATCTGTCATAAAATTGTTTTTAAATTGATCAGGACTCCCTGACAATATTTAATTAACACTCACTAGCATATAAAATTACCAGCTTGCCTTACGTACGCCCGGGATCAGGCCCTGAGATGCCATCTCACGGAACTGAATACGGGAAAGACCAAACATACGGATGTAACCTTTTGGACGTCCGGTCAGTTTGCAACGGTTGTGCTGACGGATAGGATTAGCATTGTAGGGGAGATCCTGAAGCTTCTGAGCAGCCTCATAAGCAGCAGCGGGATCGCCGGTACGTACTATTTCCTTAAGAGCAGCACGCTTCTTTGCGTACTTGGCAGCCATCTTGGCGCGCTTAACCTCGCGGGCCTTCATTGATTCTTTTGCCATATCTCTACTTATTATTTTTCATTCTTGAACGGCAGACCGAACTCCTTGAGCAGTGCGTAACCCTCCTCGTCAGTCTTGGCTGATGTTACGAAGGTGATGTTCATACCCAGGATGTGTGATATGCTGTCGATGTTTATTTCAGGGAAGATAATCTGCTCCTGGATTCCCAGTGAGTAGTTACCCATTCCGTCAAACTTACTCTCGATACCCTTGAAGTCACGGATACGGGGCAAAGCCACACGAATCAGTCTCTCAAGGAACTCATACATACGCTCACGACGAAGTGTAACCATTACGCCGATAGGCATTTTCTTACGAAGCTTGAAGTTGGCGATATCCTTCTTTGATACGGTAGCTACAGCTTTCTGACCTGTAATAGTGGTGAGTTCAGCGATAGCGGTATCAATGATCTTCTTATCGGCAATGGCAAGCTTACCCATGCCCTGATTGATCACGATCTTCTTCAGGACAGGAATCTGCATTGAAGAAGTATAGTGGAATTTCTCCTTAAGTGCCGGAGCAATGCGCTCGGCATACTCTTTCTTAAGATTTGCAGTAGTGCTCATTACTTAATCTCCTCTCCTGATTTCTTTGAATAACGTACTGTCTTACCCTCAGCATCTTTCTTACGGCCGATACGAGCAGGAGCTCCGGTCTTGGGATCAACGGGATTGAGGTTTGAAATATGGATAGGCGCCTCCTGCTTGATGATACCACCCTGCGGATTCTTGGCGCTGGGCTTGGTGTGCTTGGAGACGAAATTCACGCCTTCCACAATAGCCCTCTGTTCCTTGACGAGCACCTTAAGTACCTTACCGGTTTTACCTTTATCCTCACCGGCATTTACGAAAACAGTGTCGTTCTTTTTAATATGTAATTTACTCATTACTCTTTACTTTTTTGGATTAAAGTACTTCAGGAGCCAATGAAACCACCTTCATGTTAACGGCGCGCAACTCACGTGCTACCGGACCGAAGATACGGCTTCCCTTGATTTCACCTGTATTAGCAAGAAGCACGCAGGCGTTGTCGTCGAAACGGATATAAGAACCGTCTGCACGACGGATTTCCTTCTTGGTACGAACTACCAGTGCCTTTGAAACGGTACCCTTCTTCATATCGCTTGAAGGAATAACGCTCTTTACGGTAACCACGATGGTATCACCGACTGTTGCGTAACGCTTCTTGGTTCCGCCAAGTACACGGATGCAGAGGCACTCCTTGGCGCCGCTGTTGTCACAAACTGTGAGTCTGGATTCTGTCTGTATCATGATTACTTAGCCTTTTCAACGATTTCTTTTAATCTCCATCTCTTAGTCTTGCTCAGAGGACGGGTCTCCATGATGCGAACGGTATCGCCGATTCCGCACTCATTGTTCTCGTCATGAACATGGTACTTCTTCGTCTTACGAACGAACTTACCATAAATAGGGTGCTTCTCCTTGAAGACAGACAGAACCACAACAGTCTTGTCCATCTTGTCGCTGATTACGACACCCTGGCGCTCTTTGCGCAAATTTCTATCATTCATAGAACCTCTGTTTTACTTGTTAAGTTCCCTCTTTCTCAGCTCAGTCTTCATTCTGGCGATTGTCTTGCGGAGCTTGGCAATCTGAGAAGGATTCTCCAGCGGAGAAATGGCATGATTCAAACCCATCACCTTATAGTTTGCTGATTCGGTCTCAATGCGCTCGACCAGCTCCTGAGTTGATAACTCTCTGATTTCTGAATTCTTCATAATGAACGGGCTTGATTAGTTTTCATTCTTAAAATCATAGTCACGTCTTACAACCAGCTTGGTTGTAACGGGAAGCTTCTGAGCAGCCAGACGGAGAGCCTCTTTGGCAACGGCAAAGGGAACACCATCGGCCTCGATGATGATACGTCCGGGAGTGATGGGGAATACGTAACCTTCTACGTCACCCTTACCTTTACCCATACGTACATCGAGCGGCTTCTTTGTAATAGGTTTGTCGGGGAAGATTCTGATCCAGATCTGACCCTGACGCTGCATGTAACGAGTTACTGCGACACGAGCAGCCTCAATCTGCCTACCGGTAATCCAGCAGGTATCAAGAGACTTGATGCCGAACGAACCGAAAGCAAGCTGGTTGCCACGCATGGCATTGCCCTTGCAACGGCCTTTCTGCATTCTTCTGTATTTTGTCCTCTTAGGCTGTAACATAATTCAATCTTAATGTTTCAGTTAACCAATTGCAATCAGCGATTGCTTCTGTTTCTCTTCTTGAAAGGTTTTCCACCACGCTCGCCGCCACGACCCATCTCTTTGGTCTGAGTAAAATTGGGGGCAAGATCCTTCTTTCCATAAACCTCTCCACGGCAAATCCATACCTTGATACCGTGAACACCGACCTTGGTGATGGCACCTACCTGGCAGTAGTCAATGTCGGCACGGAAAGTGTGCAGCGGAGTACGACCCTCCTTGTACATCTCCGAACGGGCAATTTCAGCTCCGTTAAGACGGCCCGAAATCTGGACCTTGATACCTTCGGCACCCATACGCATGGTGTTCTGAATAGCCATCTTGATGGCACGACGATATGCGATCTTACCTTCCACCTGGCGAGCGATGTTGTTAGCTACGATAACAGCATCAAGTTCAGGCTTCTTCACCTCAAAAATGTTGATCTGAATCTCCTTATCGGTGATCTTCTTCAACTCTTCCTTAAGCTTGTCAACCTCTGAGCCGTTCTTGCCGATGATCAGACCCGGACGGGCTGTGCATACGGTGATGGTAACGAGCTTGAGTGTACGTTCAATGACAATACGGGATATGCTGGCCTTTGCCAGACGGGCATTCAGATACTTGCGGATCTCACTGTCCTCAACCAGACGCTCGTCATACTTGCCGAACCAACTGGAATCCCAACCTCTGATAATTCCCAAACGGTTGCTAACCGGATTAACTTTCTGTCCCATTTCTTACTCCTGATTGTCGTTAGTACTTGTTGCAGCTGCCTTTGTGTCCACAAAAAGCGAGATATGATTTGAACGCTTGCGGATACGGTAACCTCTACCCTGCGGGGCGGGTCTCAATCTCTTAAGGGTTACACCCTCGTCAACAAAAACCTTGGTAACGAAAAGTTCGCCGGCCTCAGCCTTACGCTCGTTTTTCTGTTCCCAATTGGCAATAGCTGAACGAAGTACCTTTTCTACATCTTTCGAAGCAGCCTTATTGGAATAACGCAGTGTGCCAAGTGCACGGTTAACCTCCATACCGCGGATCATATCCACTACAAGACGCATCTTGCGGGGTGATGAAGGAACATCGTTCAGTTTGGCAAAGTACTGGGTCTTTTTAGCCTCTTTAATTTTCTCGGCTGCCAAATGTTTTCTATTTCCCATTATCTTTATTTATTTATTTCAAATAAACAATGAAGCTTATTTCCTGTTGCCGGAGTGGCCACGGAAAGTACGGGTGGGAGCAAACTCGCCGAGTTTGTGTCCAACCATGTTCTCCGTGATGTAAACAGGGATAAACTTATTACCATTATGAACTGCGATGGTATGGCCCACGAAATCGGGGGATATCATCGATGCCCTAGCCCAAGTCTTAACAACGACCTTCTTGCCGCTTTCGTTCATGGCAAGCACCTTGTCCTCGAGCTTCTTGTAAATATACGGACCTTTCTTAAGTGAACGTGTCATTTTGTACTCAGGTTAAAAGTTATTTCTTATTGGCTCTCTCGATGATATACTTCGTTGAGCTCTTCTTGGGATGTCTGGTCTTGAGACCCTTTGCGTACAAGCCCTTGCGTGAACGCGGGTGTCCACCTGACTGACGGCCTTCACCACCACCCATCGGGTGATCGTGCGGGTTCATAACAACACCACGGTTGTGAGGACGACGTCCTAACCAACGTGAACGGCCAGCCTTACCGGACTGCTCCAGAGCATGGTCCGAATTGCCGACGCTGCCGATTGTAGCCTTGCAGGCTCCCAGTATTCTGCGAACCTCACCTGAAGGAAGTTTGATTACACAATAATCACCTTCCTTAGAAGTCAGCTGGGCAAAATTTCCGGCTGAACGGACGAGAGCTGCACCCTGACCGGGACGCAGTTCAATGTTATGGATCACTGTACCTACGGGAATATCCTTAAGTGCCAGAGCGTTACCGATTTCAGGAGCTGCTTTCTCACCTGACATCAGTGTAGCGCCTACCTCAAGACCGTTAGGTGCAATGATATACCTCTTCTCTCCGTCTGCATAGAACAACAGAGCGATACGTGCCGAACGGTTAGGATCGTACTCGATTGTCTTAACAGTTGCCGGAACCCCATCCTTATTTCTCTTGAAATCTATGATACGGAATTTGCGCTTGTGACCACCGCCGATGTAGCGTGCTGTCATCTTACCGTCGTTGTTACGACCGCCGGTAGCGAGCTTTCCGAATACAAGAGACTTTTCTGGTACCGATGCAGTAATCTCCTCGAAAGTACCAATAATCTTGTGTCTTTGACCCGGGGTTGTGGGTTTGAATTTACGTACTGCCATCTCTATTAAATGTTGCTATAAAAATCAATTGTATCACCCTCCTTCAGAGTTACGATAGCCTTCTTGTAGGCATTAGCCTGGCCTTTCGAAAGACCTCTGCGGGTATAACGGGACTTGGTCTTGCCCATGTAGTAAGATGTGTTCACATCAACCACAGTGACATTGTACAGGTCCTCAATCTCCTTCTTTATCTCCAGTTTGTTGGCTTCAGGGCGAACGATGAAACCGAACCTGTTGGGGAACTTCTCAGTAATGGAGTTCATCTTCTCCGTTACAAGGGGTTTAACTATATATCCCATGATCAAGCCTCCTTATTTCTCTAATATACCGTTGATGACGTTAATCGCATTCTCAGTCACGACAAGAGCGTCAGCGTTCAGGATACTGTAAGTATTTACTGATGAAGCGTTGACGACCTTGGTGCCCTGTAAATTTCGGGCCGACAAAGTTACGATATTATTGCTCTCGGGCAGGACGAACAGAGATTTCTTATCACAAACTTTAAGATTGTTTAAGATTTCTATAAAGTTCTTGGTCTTGGGAGCATCAAAACTGAAGTCCTCAACTACGATAAGAGCGTTCTCCTGAACCTTATATGAAAGAGCTGACTTGCGGGCAAGCTGCTTCTCTTTCTTGTTTACCTTGAAGCTGTAATCACGGGGCTTTGGACCGAACACGCGTGCACCACCAACCAATACAGGTGAGTTGATATCACCGCGACGAGCACCGCCACCACCTTTCTGACGGCCCAGTTTCTTGGTTGAACCGCTGATTTCACTTCTCTCTTTTGACTTGTGCGTGCCCTGACGCTGGTTAGCCATAAACTGCTTCACATCCAGGTAGATGGCGTGATCATTGGGCTCAATGCCGAAAATAGCATCGTTAAGGACTACCTTCCTTCCGGTATCCTCACCTTTTATATTCAATACACTAATTTCCATTACCTCAAGATTGAAACGATTGAACCTTTATAACCCGGAATTGAACCCTTGATAAGAAGAAGGTTGTGCTCCGGAATAACCTTAAGAACCTGAAGGTTCTGAGTTGTCACACGCTCATTACCCATGTGACCGGCCATGCGCATGCCCTTGAATACCTTTGCAGGGTAAGAGCAGGCACCTATTGAACCGGGCTTACGGCCGCGGTTGTGCTGACCGTGGGTCTGCTGACCTACGCCACCAAAACCGTGTCTCTTAACAACACCCTGGTAACCATGACCTTTTGATACTGCAACAACGTCAACAAAACTAGCGTCGTTGAACAACTCGACGGTAATAACATCACCCAGATTGAGTGCACCGTCAAAATCCTTGAACTCGGCCAAGTGTCTCTTTGGAGTTACACCAGCTTTCTTGAAGTGTCCCATCAGAGGAGCCGAAGTGTTCTTCTCCTTAGCATCCTCGAATCCGAGCTGAACAGCCTCATAGCCATCCTTCTCAACACTCTTGATCTGAGTAACCACGCAAGGACCTGCTTCGATAACGGTGCATGGAACATTCTTTCCATCAGCACCGAAGACCGATGTCATACCGATCTTTTTTCCTAATAATCCTGGCATTTCAAATATTAATTAAGTTACTGTAAATAATTTGTTAAACTCACTTTTGCATCAAACCTTGATCTCAACCTCAACACCGCTGGGGAGCTCGAGCTTCATCAGTGCGTCAACAGTCTTGGCAGTAGAGCTGTAGATGTCAATCAGTCTCTTGAATGAAGAGAGCTGGAACTGCTCACGTGACTTCTTGTTAACGAAAGTTGAACGGTTGACAGTGAAGATACGCTTGTGTGTGGGAAGTGGAATAGGTCCGCTTACGATAGCACCGGTAGCCTTTACTGTCTTAACGATCTTCTCGGCTGATTTGTCTACGAGATTGTGGTCGTAAGACTTCAGTTTGATTCTGATTTTCTGACTCATTGTTTAAGTTTTAATTTGTTATTATTCATTTTTTGCGGCTCCCGATAAGAGTCATTTGCTATCTGAAAGCCGCGTTCTCTCTTATACCTTATATATTATAACAGTGAAACGTTTCCGCCCTGCTCCTCTACAACCTGTCTGGCGAGCTGCTTTGAAACCTCGGCATGACGCTCGTAGGACATTGAAGATGTGGCACGGCCCGATGTTATAGTTCTAAGGGCGGTGACATAACCGAACATCTCGGCCAGAGGAACGTGTGCCTTGACAACCTTGGCACCGGAGTGGTTGGTTTCCATTCCCTCCACCTGACCGCGACGCTTGTTGAGGTCACCTATAACATTACCCATGCTCTCCTCCGGGGTAACAACCTCAAGCGACATTATAGGCTCGGTAAGACCGGGAGCGGCCTTGACGCAAGCGTTACGGAACGCGTTGGTTGCGCAAACCTCAAATGAGAGGGCATCGGAATCAACCGGGTGATACTTACCGTCCAGAACGGTTACCTTGAGTGAATCCATGGGAGCACCCATCAGTACACCATTCTTCATGGCATTGGTAAAGCCCTTCTCGATAGCAGGCAGGTAGGTCTTGGGCAGAGCCTCACCCTTGGTGGCATCGATGAACTGGAGACCGCCCTTCCAATCGGGATCGGCGGGACCGATTTCAACGACGATACAAGCGTAATGACCCTTACCACCGGTCTGCTTCTTATACTCTTCACGCAGCTGGACTGTCTTGGAGATTGACTCCTTGTAGCTAACCTGGGGACGACCCTGATTGCACTCTACACCGAACTCTCTCTTAAGACGGTCTATAATGATATCAAGGTGAAGCTCACCCATACCTGAGATCAGGGTCTGACCGGACTCCTCATCAACCTTGACGGTAAATGTAGGATCCTCCTCGGCCAAACGTGCCAGTCCATCGGAAAGTTTGCTCATATCCTTCTCAGTCTTGGGCTCTACAGCGATGCTGATAACCGGATCCGGGAAGTCCATGCTCTCCAATACCAGCGGTGCATCCTCATCGCAGAGGGTATCACCGGTACGGATATCCTTGAGGGCAACTACTGCACCTATATCACCTGCGCTGACCTCATCAACCTGTATCTGCTTCTTGGAGTACATCTGGAACAGACGGCTTACGCGCTCCTTCTTGCCACTGCGGGTATTGAAGATGTAGCTTCCGGCTGTCACCTTACCTGAATATACGCGGAAGAAGATAAGACGGCCTACATAGGGGTCAACTGCAATCTTGAATGCCAGAGCGGCCGTCTTCTCATCAGAGCGGGGATCACGGTGAGTGGTCTCATTCTCCGAACCCGGCAGGAAACCGTCAACGCCACCGCAATCGATGGGTGAAGGCAGGAATGCGCAGACATAATCAAGCAGAGGCTGAACGCCCTTGTTGCGGAATGATGTACCGCAAACCACGGGAACCAGCTTCTGACTGATGCAGCCCTTGCGTACTGCACGGAGAATCTCAGCCTCAGTGATGGTTGAAGGATCCTCAAGATACTTCTCCATCATCTCGTCATCAAAATCTGCAGCCTTCTCCAGAAGGTTGTCACGCCACTGCTGGGCTTCATCAGCCTGATCGGCCGGAATATCCTCAACGGAATACTCTGCACCAAGTGTCTCATCGCGCCAGTAGATGGCCTTCATTTTAATAAGGTCTATAACTCCCTTGAAAGACTCCTCCTGACCGATAGGAATCTCTATCGGGCAGGCGTTTGCCTTAAGGATCTCTTTCATCTGGGTGATGACTCCGAAGAAATCAGCACCCGAACGGTCCATCTTATTGACATAGCCCAAACGGGGAACACCGTACTTGCTGGCCTGATGCCAAACGGTCTCAGACTGAGGCTGAACGCCGCCTACTGCACAGAACACTGCAACCGCACCGTCCAAAACGCGGAGTGAACGCTCCACCTCGGCAGTGAAATCCACGTGTCCCGGAGTGTCAATGAGATTGATCTTATATGTGTTTTCCTGCCACTTCCAATGAGTGGTGACGGCAGCTGAGGTAATAGTAATACCACGCTCCTGCTCCTGGACCATCCAGTCCATGGTAGCGGAACCGTCGTGTACCTCACCTATCTTGTGTGTTAATCCCGTATAGTAAAGAATACGCTCCGAAGTCGTAGTCTTTCCGGCATCAATGTGAGCCATGATGCCGATGTTTCTCGTGAGATGTAAATCCTGATCTGACATTAATTAGAATCTGAAGTGTGCAAAAGCTCTGTTGGCCTCAGCCATACGATGCATATCCTCCTTACGCTTGAAAGCACCACCAGTGCTGTTGAATGCGTCTACGATCTCGGCAGACAGTTTATCAGACATTGACTTACCGCCACGCTTACGGGCAAATGAAATAAGGTTCTTCATTGAAATTGACTCCTTGCGGTCAGCACGGATCTCTGTAGGAACCTGGAAAGTAGCACCACCAATACGGCGGGACTTAACCTCAACCTGAGGTGTAACGTTATCAAGAGCCTTCTTCCAAATCTCAAGGGCAGACATCTCCTCATTGGGAAGTTTTGCCTTTACCTTATCCAGACTCTCGTAGAAAATCTCAAATGAAGTGTTCTTCTTGCCATCATACATGAGATGGTTGACGAACTTGGTCACTGCAACGTCGCCGAATACGGGATCCGGAAGGATGACGTGCTTTCTCGGTTTTGCTTTTCTCATTTTAAATCTTTTGTTTTGTTCGGGTTGTCATTCTGATTCTTCAACGTCCACGCTTGGACATTTACTCAACCTCACTCTAACCAAAACTGTTATTTATTACTTCTTAGCTGCTTTAGGACGTTTGGCACCATACTTGGAACGTCTCTGGAGACGACCGTTAACGCCGGCGGTATCAAGTGTACCGCGGATGATGTGGTAACGTACACCGGGAAGGTCCTTGACACGACCGCCGCGTACAAGCACGATTGAGTGCTCCTGCAGGTTGTGGCCCTCACCGGGGATGTAGGAGTTAACCTCCTTCTGGTTGGTAAGACGGACACGTGCAACCTTTCTCATGGCTGAGTTAGGCTTTTTAGGTGTCGTTGTGTAAACTCTCACGCAAACGCCTCTTCTCTGAGGGCAGGAATCCAGGGCCGGAGACTTACTCTTGTCCTCCAGGACCTGACGTCCTTTGCGTACTAACTGCTGAATTGTTGGCATGTTTGTTTGTTTTTAATTATTATATATTAAATAGTAAATCCAGAATTTTTGGCGTGCAAAGATACGGCTATTATTTTATAACACAAGGAAAATGTGACAGTTTTTGAACTTTTAACTGCAAAAAACCAAAAAAAAATGCGGATGGAACGAACCACCCGCCTAAAAGTAACCGGCAAAAACCGCCCGTGATCAAGCTTCTCCGTGAAAGTCTGAAATGGGGGGCATGTATGACCCTTTAGGTCCCTTGAATTCAATCTCTCCGAACGAATTCTCATATTTGGACACGTTTTCCTGAAGAGCCATCAGCAAACGCTTGGCATGTTCCGGCGACATCACCACCCTGGACTTGACCTGAGCCTTGGCCATTCCCGGAAGTATACTTATAAAATCCATTACAAACTCGGATGACGAATGAGTTATCATTGCAAGGTTCGAATAAACGCCCTGGGCGACATCTTCCTTTAGTTCTATCTGCAGTTGTTTCTGCCCGTTTATATTCTGTTCCATATCATTTGTTTTTATTGCGAAGATAGCCCTTTTGTTCCAAATCATCAAACCGTGCACCGGAATAATTTGCCAAGCATTTAAATTTTTCTTACACAAGACGCGCTGGCCGAGAGGCTGTTTCAATAGTGAACCAAAATAAAACATTAAAGGGTGATATTTGAACATGCGTAGTCGATGCTTTTTGTTATATTTGCAGGTTACAAGTAACAAACTGCCATGCATTACCAAGCCTAAACAAGCAGTAAAACCATTAAATAACCAATAAACAACCAAGATGAGTAATTACAAGGAAACAGGTAGCAAAGCTTATCTTTACGGCATTTGCGCCGTAGCCGTAATAGGCGGCCTGCTGTTCGGTTATGATACCGCTGTCATATCCGGTGCAGAACAGGCTTTGCAGAAATTCTTCGCCAGCGGACTAGGAGATTTTTACACCACCAGCCTTCACGGCTTTGTAGTTTCATCCGCCTTGATAGGATGTATCATCGGAGGATTGATTTCGGGTATTATGGCCACCAGATTAGGCCGAAGGAACGCACTGATATTTGCATCCGTGCTATTCTTCATTTCGGCGCTCGGAAGCTATATGCCGGAATTCCTGTTCCGTCCCAATTTTGAATTCTTCCAGCCGGGCGAAGCAACAAAAGGCCTGATGTGGGCATTCATCCTTTACAGGATATTGGGAGGCATAGGAGTAGGTATGGCATCAGCAATCTGCCCCATGTACATAGCAGAAGTGGCACCCGCGCAGATACGCGGAACACTTGTCTCATGCAACCAGTTTGCAATAATATTCGGCCAGCTTGTGGTTTATGCAATCAACACACTGATACGTAGCGGACTGGCCGATACCCCCGAGCTCATACAGGCCGCAATGGTCAATATCGGATGGCGCAGGATGTTTGTAAGCGAGGCATTCCCCGCCGGCGCATTCGGACTGCTCCTGCTGCTTGTTCCCAAGACTCCACGTTATCTGGTTATGCGCGGAAACACCCAGAAGGCCATGGCAGTTCTTACCCGAATCAACGGTGAGGGACGTGCCCAGGAAATCCTTCAGGAGATCAAGGATACCCTTGTGGAAAAGAAAGAAAGCATACTCTCTTATGGTATCTTAGTCATCATCGTAGGTGTTCTTCTGTCATTCTTCCAGCAGGCAGTGGGTATCAACGTTGTGCTTTATTATGCTCCCCGTATTTTCCAGAACATGGGTTCGAGCGGTGACGCCGCAATGATACAGACGGTAGTAATGGGAGTCGTCAACATCCTGTTCACGGTTGTTGCCATACTTACAGTTGACAAGTGGGGCCGTAAGCCTCTGCTCATCATCGGTTCTATCGGAATGGCAATAGGCATGATAGCTTTGAGTATCCTTTCATTCTGCGATGTAATCGGAATGGCAGCTCTGGTATTCATTATTATTTACACTGCATCTTTCATGATGTCGTGGGGCCCCATCTGCTGGGTGCTCATATCTGAGATATTCCCCAACACCATCAGGAGCAATGCAGTCGCTATTGCAGTAGCAGCGCAGTGGATATCCAATTACGTAATCTCGTCTACCTTCCCGTCACTCTGCGAGTGGAGCATAGGTGGCACTTACCTGATTTACGCCGGATTCTCAATCCTTTCGGCACTGTTCGTCCTCAAGATGGTTCCCGAGACAAAGGGCAAGACTCTGGAAGAGATGAGCGCTTTGTGGCGCAGTAAGATGAAGAAGAATTGAGAATTGAGAATTGAAAATTGATACGCAGTACCTGCGTAAAATACAATAAACGAGAGAGGCTTGCGATTTTCGCAAGCCTCTCTCTAATTCTCAATTTTCAATTCTCAATTAATCACTTTACGACTCCCTGTTTTATCAGGTACTCGGCAATCTGGACGGCGTTAAGGGCGGCACCCTTACGGATCTGGTCACCCACAATCCAGAAACACATTACGTTGGGATTAGCTATGTCCTTACGGATACGGCCCACATAGACGGGATCGGTACCGGCCAGGAACAGAGGCATGGGATACTCCTTCTTGGAGGGATCATCCATAAGCACAAGACCCTGGCCGTTCTTTACAGCCTCACGGAAAGCCTCAACCGAAACAGGCTGTTCGGTCTCTGCCCAGATAGCCTCGGAGTGGCAACGCAGAGCCGGAACGCGCACGCATGTGGCGCTGCACTTGATATCGTTGTGGAACATCTTACGGGTCTCGTAGAACATCTTTTCCTCCTCCTTGGTATAACCGCTCTCCTTGAATACATCGATATGGGGAATAAGGTTGAAAGCAAGCTGATAGGCAAACTTGTTTACCGTTACCTCCTCACCGGCCAGAGCCTGACGATACTGCTCCTCAAGTTCCTTCATTGCAGCTGCACCAGCACCGCTGGCAGCCTGATAGGTTGACACCTGCACATTCTTGACAGGCGATATGTCATTCAATGCCTTAAGTGCCACAATCATCATGATTGTAGAGCAGTTAGGATTTGCGATGATACCTTTGGGGCGCACCAGGGCATCCTCGGGATTAACCTCGGGAACCACGAGAGGAACCTGCGGATCCATACGGAAAGCACTGGAGTTATCTATCATGATTGCACCGTGTTTGGTGATGGTCTCGGCAAACTCTTCGGAAGTGCCGCCACCGGCCGATACAAAAGCTATGTCTATACCCTTGAAATCATCATTATGCTGCAGAAGCTTGACCTGGATCTGCTTACCTCCATAGGTGTAATATGATCCGGCACTACGGGATGACCCGAACAAAACCAACTCATCGAGCGGGAATTTACGCTCTTCCAGCACACGCAGGAACTCCTGTCCTACGGCTCCGCTGGCTCCAACAATTGCTACTCGCATAGGATAATCTGTAATAGTATGAATAATTCGGGCGCAAAATTAGTGTTTCCTTACAAAATAGAATCGCAGAAAGCATAAAAACTCATAATAATAACTTGAATTCAGCCAAAACTGTATAATTTTGCATCATACAACAGGCAGTGCAATGATAGAACTTGATAATATTACCCGCAGTTTCGGAACGCTTCAGGTACTCAAAGGTATCAGTCTGAATGTAGACAGAGGTGAGATTATAAGCATAACCGGCCCCAGTGGCGCAGGTAAGACAACCCTGCTTCAGATCATGGGGTCACTTGACAAGCCCAATGGAGGGCACGTTCTCTATGACGGTCAGGATATAACGCATATGGGTGAGAAGGAACTGTCTGCATTCCGCAACAGGCATATCGGATTCGTATTTCAGTTCCATCAGTTATTACCCGAGTTTACGGCACTGGAGAACATCACTATCCCGATGCTGATAGGAGGCGACAGCATGCGTCAAGCAACGTCCAGAGCAAAAGAGTTATTGGAGCTTCTGGGACTTGCCGACCGGTCCGACCATAAGCCGTCCGAACTGTCCGGAGGAGAGAAACAGAGAATAGCAGTGGCAAGAGCCCTTGCCAACAGGCCTGATGTCATACTGGCCGATGAGCCATCCGGAAGCCTGGATACAAAGAACAAGGAAGAACTCCACAAACTGTTCTTCAACCTTAGAGAGCAGTTGGGGCAGACTTTCGTAATAGTAACCCATGACGAGTCTTTAGCCGCCACGACAGATCGCACGATACATCTGCTGGACGGCGCAATAGCCAAATAAAAAAAGCGGCAACCATACGGCTGCCGCTTTTGCTTGCTGATATCCCGAAATCAGGAGTTTGCTCTCTTCTCGCGGATACGGGCCTTCTTACCTGTAAGATTACGCAGGTAATACAGCTTGGCACGACGTACCTTACCGATTTTGTTCACCTCAATGCTGTCAATAGCCGGTGAACTGATGGGGAATATACGCTCAACGCCTACGGTACCTGACATCTTACGGACGGTGAAACGACGGTTGTCACCATGGCCGCTGATCTTGATAACCACACCACGATAAAGCTGAATACGCTCTTTATTACCCTCAACGATACGGTATGCTACTGTCACGGTGTCACCAGACTTGAATGAAGGGAACTTGCCCTCATTACCGGTAGCAAATGCCTGTTCTGCAATTTTGATTAAATCCATTGTTCTGGAATTTTCAAAGTTTATCATAAGCTAGAGCGACATACCAAGTTACTCTTCCTTGACAGCGATCGCATAAAGCGGCGCAAAGATAGCATCTTTTTCTTAGAGAACAAAAAAAATCACTCAAAATAGAGTGTAAGTACAATCATTCGGCTGTACATACTATTTATGGAATTGCTGTATTTAAGCAGAGAAGCATCCGAAAGGTCAGTGCGGTATTGCTCTATTATACTATTGAGCCCGAAACAGAATTTCAGTTCCGGTATCATCTTGAAGAACGGATAATAAAGGTCCAACCCCATTCCTATCTCAAACAGCAAGTCTGAGGGTTTAACCAACAGTTCCTTCCCTTTCTTGACCGTCAGGTCGAATGTAGGAGCCAGGCCTGTAATCACGTACGGGCGATAATTATTGAAACGTAACGCGTTGATCTTAAGGTCTACAGGAATTGACAGATAAGTTGACTTTATGTACTGCTCCACAACCTTGCCGCTCCTCTGCTCCTTGAACACAGCCTTCTTATCACCGAAGTGCATAGTCGGTATCAACCTTACCGACAACCAATCATTAGCCTTAAGTTCACCCAGAATACCGACACTGAAACCCGGAGTATATTCCGGTACATCGGCATACCAGTACTCTGCAATACCGTCTGAATTGATATAGGGCAAGCCATTGTTGGCTATGGCCAGATCCTGTATATTAATCCCCACAAGAAAGCCATAGTGCCACACCCTGTCGTCCAGGTATGGCCTGTTCTGGATTTTTCGTTCCTGGGCACAAAGATGCCCCGCTCCC
>Ga0247609_10001890_pt1 | contig 23445 bp, 33 predicted proteins | sample 172DNAGHGlowgp2_FD_193487 | JGI IMG/M metagenome (GOLD analysis project Ga0247609, IMG submission 193487) | Sheep rumen microbial communities from Palmerston North, Manawatu-Wanganui, New Zealand - 1728 DNA GHGlow gp2 | ecosystem: Host-associated > Mammals > Digestive system > Stomach > Rumen ...
AATTAAACAAAGACTGGAAAAGACGGTAAGACTTCTACAGGTGTACAATTAGAAACTAAAGAAGAAAAAGAACGAAAATTCTTAGAATCTTTAGATGATTTCACTAGAGAAGAATTACTAAGATATAAACGAGAAAAAGACTCAAAGGTAACATTAGATGAAAATGGTATTAAGAAAGTTGCAGAAAGTTTTAATAAAGAAACTATTCCAGGAGCACTTGATGATATTATAGAAAGTGCTAATGAAGAGTCTCTTGATGATGTATGGGCTGTTGAAGCCGATGGAAAGGTTTTAAAACGTCTTAGCGGAAGAGAATATCTTACAAGAGAGTTAGCTAAGTTAGGATCGGAAGAACCTTATAAATCAATGAAAGTTAGGAAACGTAAATCTACTAGCAAGAAGGAAACTTTATTTATTAATGATAAATATGGATTTGTTAGAGGTAAACTAGTACTTTTAGAAGATGATAAAACAACTGCAGAAAAGATTAACGAAGAAGCTAAATAGGAGGAAGATCCATCACCAATACCTAGATTATTTAAACCAGGAGAATTGAAAAACTTGGTTAAATATATTAAATCTGAATTCCCTAATAAGGTTTTAGAATTTAATGAAGAGGGTGTTTATGATGACGGCATTGATTCTTTCACTAAAGAAGAATACGAAAATGATGCTGATGAACTTATTGGCTTAATTAGTCAAAATAATACCAGAAGTAGAGAAAGTCTCGAAGCAGATATTGATAATTTCCTATTAGAACATGCAACTGTTCAAAAATTAGAAGACGTTCTTCATAATGCTTATTGTTAATTTATGGAAATAAAGTGTAGTATATTAAAGCCTAGTAAGCTTAAAATCAATAATATGGTAAAAGCATTCCTAATAGAGGGAGGTGATGAAAAAGCTCTTAACAACTTTATAAGGGATACTAAATTTCCGAAAATTGATAGAAGAGAAAGATCAAATATCAATGAGTTAGATACTCAAGATGAAGTTGATAACTTTGTCAAGGAATATATAAAGTTCTTTAATGAAGTTATTTTAAGTCTAGCTAATTAGTTAGAGCAAAAAGATAAAAGTATTGCTCCATTATATAACTTAACAAAAGCAGTATACGCTGATCTTTTTGTTGAACTTGATGCTCATGTAAAAAATAGGTTTGAGAGTAATGATTTAGAGGACAAAACTCAAGACGATATTATTGATAAAAATAGATTAAAATTAGATGACCACTTTAGAGAACTTTATGGCGTTGGCACTGTTGTCAACGCTGTAAAGTCCTATTTTACAGACAATATTGTAAGTGTAGCTTTTTATGATTTCTCAACAGGTGTACCTGTTCCAAGAAATAATGTAGTTCTTAATGATAGAATTCAAAAGTTTAAAGACTTGCAATATAAATATATAGTAGAATATTTACAGAGTGTTGGAGAATTAGGAGAAGATGCGGCTACTTCTATGTTAGATGAAGACGGAAATTTTGATGGATTCCAATACTGGAATACTTTAAATAAATTTTATAGATACTTCACTACACATAAAGAAACAGACCCTGATACTAATGCAATGCTTTCTTCTACAGAAATGGTTATTAAAGAAAATCAAAATAGACTTAATAATTCAATAGTTAAAGAAAAAGAAAGCATGTTTGCTCAGTTAGTTCAAAGAATTCAATCTGGTAATCCTATGAAATATAAGACTACTGATGATGGATTTACACTTACTGATGCTGAAGTTAAAGAAAAATTAGGTTCAATCATAGAAAAATTGAAAAATCAATGGTCTATAGCTGCTTATAAACGTTCTACTAAACTTTATCAAGCTGGAGCATTATCTCTATATTACAATACATATAAAAAGTATTTACAAAAAGAAGGCTTAGAAAATCTTTAGGTAGAGATAAAAAGTAAGAATGGTAAAAAGACCATGACAGCTGGAGAAATATTTGATTATATAGAAACTGAAAAGACTGGTATTTTACCAGCTGCTCGTGCTTATACTATTCTTACACACTTCGATGCTTTGTTAAAAGATAGTAAATCTTTTATTGATTATAAGAGTTCCCACGATAGTGTAGCATATGTTCCTAATAAATATTTTTATCATTAGGATACTGCCCATCAAAAGAAGAGTTGGCAAACTTCTGAAGATATGAGCTCTGAAAAAGCTACTGCAAATATAACTAAGAACATGTTTGAGCGTATTGTTATATATGATTATCAAACTGATCAATATACTGATAAACGTTTGGACATAACAAAGTTTGTTGTAGCTACTCATAATCTTATTGATGATATTATGTATGGCAGAATAGTATTCCGAGGTGATGACGGTAAACTTACAAAAGGCCCATCTTTCGCAAATTATGCTAAGGAATTTATTGATTGTTTACAAGATAATCATAGTAACACTGCTAGAAAATTTGCTAGAGCTCTAGAACTATTATTTAATAATGGTGAATTTAGTTTAGTAAAAAGAATACAAAATACTCCTGGACAAAGAAGACTTCTTACTAATCAAGATATAAATGTATTATATTCTTTATATAATGTAGTTTATAATTAGAATAATCCAGCATCTTTAATTAGTTCTGAAATGGCTAATGCCGAGGATAGTACAGAAGCAGCTTTATCTATTGTTGGTGAGATTAGTGGATATATTGATAGAAATTCGCCTATTCATTATCTTGAAACCAATATTGATTATAGCACTGGTATTCCTACCCTTTCTGTAAAGAAGAAATTCTCTAATGCGTTACATGTTAGTAAATTAATTAAAGATATTAATAACACTCAAAGAAGATCTAGAAAAGAAATCGAAGAACTGTAGCAACTATGTAAATTAACATATCCTACTGATAACGTTGCAAGCATTCCTTATACTGTAACCTTAGGAGAAAAAGGTAACGAAGATGTATATGAAATGACAGCTAGTAGTATAGGATTAAGAATATTAAGTTCTAATTTAGGATTAACTGAAAAAACTAGGGATATCTTAAAAGAACTTGAGAAGGTTGATTTAATAGAGCTTAGAAGAAAATTACAAACAGGTTTAACTTTATCTATACCAGAACAACGTTTAAAGGCTCTTTTAGGTTTTATAGAAAAGTCTACTGGTATTAAGTTATTATCTAATTCGGATTTTAATTTACAAGTTCTTCAAATATTTAAAGAAACATACGATGCTGATGGCGATGGTGTAAAAGGTAAACCTGCAGCTAGTGATAACTATTCTGCATATCTTGAACCATTATTAATGTTAGCTATACGTTCTGCTTATGTAAACAAACGTATGTTAGAAATGCATCAGCATAATGATAATTTAGCTAGAAAAGGTTTACCACTTTATAATTTAAAGAACTACTTAGAGCATTTAAGTTCAAAAGACGATGATGGTATATATAGAGCATTCTCTGCTAATTCTAGTACTAGTACAGCTTTTGTAGAAAGGTTCGGTGAAGTTAAGTATAGAATTGTAAGTACTAATGAATCTGTCTTAGATAAATGGGCTAATGCTAGAGCTATGTTAACTGGTGAAGCTTCTAAGGCTACTACTAAAGACAGACAAGGTAATTCATTACCTAATAATAGTATCAATAAGTTAGGTAATATGTTACGTTACTATTTGAACAAACAAGGAAGAGAAAAGAATAGTAATGTTAAAAGTCTTATGTTTGTCAAAGATCCTAAACTTATTAAGGCTATGTATCATGATTATGAAATTACACCATTTAGCGGAGAATCTAAATCTATTAGAAATTATTCGCAAGGTGAATTATTCTTCCATGGTATATTTAATAAGTTCTGGGCTAATTACTTAAATAAAGGAACTGTAATTATACAGCCTACTGTATATTCTGATAAAACTACATTCCTTAACTGGGAAATAGCTACTAATATCTTACTTAATAATGAAGATGTTATGACTGTTAATAACCCAGAGATTTATGAGGAAGCAGTTATAAATAAATATGGAGAAACTATAGGTGAGACTTATAGAAAGGTATGGAAAGATACTGAAAATAAGTTAATGAGAATTAGAGACTTATATAATTCAAGAAATAAGACAGAATTTAGCTATGAGGAAGTTCTTCGTCATTTGACTGAGAATTAGTTAATATCTTTAGCTGAAGAATTAGGAATTGAATTAGAATTGGATAAAGATTATAGACGCATAGGTAAAGACGATAACAATAACTATTGTGTATACAATGAAATGTTAAAGTATAATGCCACTTATTTATACGCTAAAACCAACGGCCAATATAGTAATTTAATGAGATTCCTAAGAAATCAACGTTCTATATTTGTTAATAACTTATTAAGTTCTAATTCATCTTTCCAGGTTATTGATTATAATGATAACTATGATACCTACTTAAAGTCAAGCAATATTGAAACAACATCAAAAAATACTGTATTAAACATTATATTAAAGTACTTCGAAAGGGGTACTGATAAAGCTGAAAAGAAGAATGCTAGAAGAGCGGAATTCTTTAAAAATTGGGTTGATGCTAAAACTGGAAAATTAATTATTGCTAAGACTCGTGATGGTAAAAATATTATTGGTATAGGCGATAATTATAAAGGAGAGCTAGTTGAGTTAAATCCATTCTTAAATAAATTCTTCTATATTGAAGGTTTAATGAGTAATAATCTTAGAATGAGTTTAACAGGTTCAGAAATAAATCATCCTGATAAAGCTAAAAATACTCCTTTAGACGTTATTAAGAAATTAAAAGTTAACTCTCCTGATGATGTCAAAGCATTAGCAAATGACTTAGGTATAGTAGATCTTCCTATGGATGTTGCTGCAAACTTAAAAGACTTTTTCAATGGTGTAAATGATAGAATAAAAGTTAATACTATACATGATTTAGATCTTAAGACGAATATTCCTAATAATATTTCTTGGTACGTAGAAGCAATTAAGAGTAAAACTATGGAGCGTATTATAAATACTGCTCAAGGTACCCAGTTCAAACGTAATGTAATTATTCCGGCTACTTTACAATATTGCAGACAAAATGTATTCAATGGTATATTACCGAGATTAAAATGTGCTGTAATAAGGGATGATTAGGCTGATGTATTTAACTATAGAGGTGACAAAGAAGGAACAATAGATGCTTGTGATGGATCTGCACGTATTACACCTTTCCAGTCTATTCTAGAAAATAAGTGCTTAGATTCTCAAGCAGTGGGTTTTACTAAGAAACCTATTTGGCACTCATATGATTCATCTGGTAGTACTGCATTTTTGGCAAAGTTTGCTACGAATACTATAACAAATGCCGAAATGAAAAATTCAGCATCTTCTAATCTATATAGATTATTCAAGAAGATGACTAATTTACCATGGGACCCATCTGAAAATATTAGTCTTGTTTCTACCGTAGGATTACCAAAAAATGCTCCATCTGGACGAAGAAGAAATTGGTTTCAAACTAAAATTTTAGGTAATTCTTTGATTGATGGTGAAATTGTAGGTAACAATGAATTATTATACACTGATAGTTATGGAAATATAGTTAAGATACACCAATTAAAAGCAGAAAATACTAGTGCTGGTACTATTTATTATACAGACGAACTAGGAGCAGGTGAGAAGGAATACACATTCGATAAAGATGGAAATAAGATTCCTACTCCAATGAAGAAAGTTTACCATTTATTCTATGATAGAGTAGATGAAAATGGTAGAGTTGTTGAAAAATCTGTTCATAAAACTTTTGATACTGCTGAAAAAGCTAAAAAATTCTTATAGGATGATTAGTATCAAAACGTGCACACTATTAATTCTTTATTTGAATTATTTACTGCTTTAGGTGGAGTAAACTGCTGTAATAGAAAAGGAGAATCTTCTGAGTTTGTTAATGAGGTTGTGGTTAATTATATGAACAATATATGTTCATTTGCTCCAATGAAAGATGCTGATGGTAATATTATGGTAGATCCAGAAACTGGTGAAACCTTATATCATACTAATAATGAATTAAAAGACCAAGAAACTTTCTATCAACCTTTAAAGAAATATCATATTGCCTATGCTTTTAATAATAGTTCTGTTAAGAATGGAGCAAAGAATATTAATACAGCTGAGACTTGGCAAAATGATGATGATTTACATACTTTTGAAGTTGATTCTGACGGTCTTGGAATGCAAATGAATGCTGACCATGATATTATTAATTCAGAGTTAACTGAGTTCTCTCAGGTTATTACAGCTACTTCTGCATATGGTTATACCTTTGACAATTGTAATGAAACATTTATGAGTCTAGGTATGGCTGCCTTCCAAGCATCTTACGCTGCATTAAGTGCTACTCATAGACTCTTGGATACTGCCTTCGAAACTGAAGCTGAGAAACAGCAGGCTCTATCTGATTTATATGATGCGGTTGGTCGTATTATTATGACTAATGAATCTATTAAGGATAAGGAAAGTCTTCAGCATATTGTAATGCAAGCAGTGTAGAATATATTCTTTAATAGTAAAAATCATTTTAATGACTAGGATAAGATTCCATTTAGTGACGCTAATATATATTCTCAATTTATATCTACTTTAGCTTCGACTATAAATAAGGAGTCTATTAAGCGTAAGCACCCTGGTTCAGGTAGTGTACTTGTACCTGCTTATAATACTATTATGTATTATGAAGTTGGAGGTAATAAGATGATGGCTCAAGATGTTGTTAAAGAGGCTAGGAAGGAATATAGACAAGAAATAATAAATGTTCTTAAAAATGAAAAATATGGTTATGATGCAGAAGCAAATTCTGTAACTATAAAAGGAACTGATTATTTACTTGATAAAGTATCATTACAAGAATTAGAACAACTAGTTTTAAAAAATAAGATTCCTATCGTTTCTAAATACTATGCCGCTTTAAATGGTATAGATGATGTTACTGATAGAAATAGAGCAATGATAGATGCTTATCTAAATGGTAAGTAGGAACAAGTTGAAATAAGAAACGATAATTCTTATTTTATGCCTTCTGATATTGTCGATATCATGTATGATGATGGAACAACTGAAACAGTGGAATTAAATAGCATGGATGGATACTATGACTTTAAGTTTGGTGTACATGAAGCTATGAAAGACTACAATGTTGATATTGAATCCAATTACGAAAATATGACATTTGACATTTATCTAAAGGATGAAGAAGGAAATAGAATAAGTATTGTCGGACCAGATGGAGAGAAGAATTTCCAATCATTTAGAATTTCTCCAGACTATGTTTATGCTAATGGTACTAAAATATATACTGGTAAATATAATATTCATTTCCGTACTGGAGTATTTGATGAGGCAACTCAAAGAAGACTCAAGACTGGAATAGATACTTTACCAGTAGATTGGAAAGATAGATTATTTAAAGCTACTTTAAGAATTCTTCCTGTAGGTTCTACACTAAGATTATCTCCTTCTACAGCTGATCAAATTAGTTCCGGAATAGGAGGATTAACTAAAGGAAGTATAAGTGGTTATCAATCTATACTTGACCGTATGGGCGATTCTATAATGGAGGCTGGTAATACATATCAAGTTCAATATTATAGTGAAGAAATTAAAGATTTTGTCCCAGTTGAGGTTACTGAGTATAAAAAGATTGGTAATGCTCCAAGACATAAATATAGAGAAAATGTAATAAGAGGACATAACTTAAGACCTTCTGTAGTAAGATGGCAAGAAGATGATGGAAACGGTAATTTAGTATACAAAAATATCTTCGATACTGAAGTTATTAGAGATGCTTATATTAAACCTTTGAGTAAGGGTAAGAAATCACGTAAAGAAATTTAGGATTTATTACACTCTTTAGAGAAAGGTAGTTATACTGAAAATGGTGTAACTAAGCAGATATATAACTTTGAAAATTACGCTGCAGAACTTATAATGTCTAATCTTTATAAAGATACCTTCGATATAGACGGAGAATCTTTATATGAGGTATTACAGCAAGGAGAAGATTATTTTGTTAAAAAGAACGGAAAAAGTCTTCCTCATCCTTCTACTCCATTATATGACTTAGCTTTTATTAAAGATACTGGTCAAAGTACTTTAATATCGTTTAATAAGGTTAAAACGACTAGCAATGGTTCTGTTGTTGAAAATGATTTTGATTTAAGATAGTTAATAACCAATGATGACGATGAAATACATCTATTGGAACACAATAGAGCTACTTTAAAAGTAGGTAAATGGGTTAATGATAGTTCAGTAGATTTTAGAGATGGAAAATTCTATAAAGGTACTGAAGAAGTTGATAAGAAAGACTACAGAATTAATAAAGAAGGTAAAGTTTAGAAAAGATTAATGTTCGTTAAGAGGTTTGCAATAACTCTTCAAGATACTAAGAAAGGTAGAGTTGATTATACTAGACATACCTTATATGAAATAGCTGATGCAGAAGTATTCGGAAGAGCTTTAAAGGATTCTCCTATACCTGGAGAAACCACAGCCATGTCTATTAGTAAACAAAGAGCTAAACTTATTTGCGATATGTTCGGAAATAGTAAAGCTGCTTTTGTAAATACTGTAAAAGAATGGACTATTAAAGATGGCAATAGCTCAATTAATACTATTGATGATGCAGTTAGTTTTATTAGAACAAATAACTATATTAGTTAGGATATTAAGGACTTATTAGATGTTCAAATAGATTCTATTAAAGCTAATTTATTAGAAGCAATTGATTATAAAAAAGCTTCTAAAGAAGAGAAAGCTGCTTACGATGCTCTTAAAAAGAAATAGCGTAAAACTAATTTCTCTACATGGAAAGAAGCTGTTGAAGATTTCCAAAGAAAAGATGCTCATAAAAAGTGGGTATCATTCCAAGAGTCACTAAAATTTATTGCTTCACGTATCCCTGCTCAGACATTACAATCGTTTATGGCTATGAAGTTAGTAGCATGGACATAGAACTCTAAGAATATGGCTTATGTAAGTCACTTCCAAACATATTTGCAGGGTTCTGACTATGATATTGACAAAGCTTATATAATGGGACAATCATTTGATGAACAGTCACATTATATCGGATGGAGTAATTTATTTGATTACACTTCTTAGAGAACTCTAGAAGCTAGTAAAGAATTACCTATTCCAAAAGGCCATATGTGGAATGAATACGGAGAAAATTCTGAAATAGAATTAGACAATACTGATAATGATAGTAATGTTGATAAGTATTTAGAGTTAATGGCTAAGGGTGAATTAACTGAAGACGATAGAGTTAATAGAATTAAATATTTAGCAAAGATTATAAAGAATGCAGAGAAGAATAATAAGAAATTAAAATACAGTGGTGAAAATACTGCAGGAGTTACAGAGTTATTAAGATTGATTAATAGTCATGAAAAAACTCCTTTAGCTCCAAATATAGCAGAAGCTGCTTATAAGAATGTAGCATCAGCTAATATTTATGCAGTTGCTCATGATATAAGAAATAGAGACCAAGCATATACTGCTATTACTGTAAAGACATTGTCTAAAGCTGCTGACAATTCTCCTAAAGGTAAACAAGCAAGTACTTTAAATATGCTTAATCCTTTAACTAAGTATATAATGCAATATCAGAACCTTGTTGGTAAGGATGTTATTGCTATTGCTGCTAATGGTGAAAAGGTTTGGTTTACTGCTTATTATCATTGGCATAAAACCCTTGAGTCTGGAGATCCAGAAAAGATTAAGAGATTACAATTCCAGCAAACTTTTAAGAGAATTAATGGAAGAGCTAAAGGTAAACTTACGGATAAAACTGTAAGATATTTACCAGACTTAGACGTTCGTAATCCTTTAATTAGAGAAGCTCTAGAAGATTACTTCGGAGTAGATCCGGATTCAGAAGAATATGTATATGTTGACCAATTAATTTCTCAGTTATTATCTGCAGCAACTGATAACGCTAAGGAACTTATTCTTGATAAGATTACAGCAGGAACAAACTTCGCAAGAATGTATGTATATGCTATTATTAATGGTTATAACATTAATGATATTGTATCATTTATGACTTCTGGAGTTGCAAGCTTTATTGATAAGATGGCTCCTGCTAACGTATTCCAAAATGATAGTGTGTATAATAAACCTAATACAGCTATCAGTTTGGCAATGGGTTATATTAATCCTAACAAATACTTACATGGTACAGTAGAGCGTGAAGATCCTAATGATCCAGATTAGAAAGGTCATATTAATAAAAAGTCTGCGATCTTAAGAAAGATTGCTAACGGCAAGTTAATATCAAAAGATGATTTAGGATCTATAAAACAGGAAAAAGAACTATTCACTACTTTAAAAGTAAATGAAAAGGGAGAAGTTACTGATTTAGGAAATGCTATTCAATGTATTATGCAGTATGCTTTAAAGAATAATTTAGATTTAGACTTTATGAGTTTGAAAGAAAATGATACAGAAATTTATACATATCTTTCTTATTTACAGTCAATCTTTGAGAACTTAAAAAGTGTTAAAGGTCAATATGACACTTATGAAGAATATAGAGATGATGTAAAAGAATTTAAGAAATTATATGAGTTATCTTCTGAGTTAACTCAAATCTCTACAGCATATTTAGGATTAAATCAAGGATTACCTACTAGTGAATTAGAGATAATTCAAAGATTATCTAGTATGTCTCAACTTGTTAATGAAAGAGAACAAGCTTTAGGATTAGATACTTAGATCTTCCCCAAGAAAGCTGAATTAGCTGGTACAACAGTAGAAGAAGCTGGATGGGTTACTACTTATGGTAGTAGTAATGATATTTCTGAAACTAAATTAGCAGAAAATCTTGAGAAAGTTGTTGACAATATATTAGAAAATAATCCTACATTAGGTGACAGAGAAGCTATAAAAATTAGATTAAGAAAAGCTTACGATAAGAACTTAATTAGAGGTTTCAACTCTACAAAATATATTATAGATCCGGAGTATCGTAAAGATGTTAGAGATTATTATGGATTATTAATGGGTACTCTAAACGTATTTGACATGATGGAAGAAATTCCTACATATAAGAGAAATTTAGAGTGTTTCAGACTATTAATAACAAGTAACGGATTATCAGCAAAGAGTAGAATTATTAATGATTTAATATATACTAAACCTTATATTAAAACAGAGGAATTAAAAAATACTATTACCTACGTTGATCAATTACTTGCTAACTCGTTTACAGCTAGTTTACCTCCGGTTGTATTAGATTATGATTTTGAAGGTTTTGATGAATTCTTCTTACCTACATCTGTTTCAGCTATTCGTTTAGATTCTTTAAATGGTTTGGCTACATTTAGAAAATGGGTAGAAACTGATTTCTATAATGATATAAAACAAAGAAAAGGATCTAATAAAGCTATTAAGCATTTAACTAAAATAGCTATGGATGATGGAGAGGTATTAGCAATGGATATAGATATGTTGTCTCCTAATATCAGTATTGAAACTGCATTAGCTTATGATGAAATATTATAGGGTATGCAAGAATTAGATGATGACGATGTTAAGTATGGTGATACACAATATACTATTGCAGACATACTTCAGTTATATAATATTATTGTTAATAACAATAAATATGGTAATGAGCGTTTAACTACTGCCTTTAAAAATTGTAAGAATAATAAGAGTGTGTTAAAGCGTTATTTCGATTATATAAGTAATCTTGATATTAATGACAGAGAGATATACTCTTATATAGCTGGAAAGAAAAAGAATGAACTAAAACCTGAAGAGATGCCAAAAATCACTCCAGATATTGGTGACTTCTTAATTGCAATTGCTCCTCTTATTTCTTAGTATTCAGAGAGAGTTCATACTGAACCATATGTTAAAGTTATAGATGATTAGAGGGGATATATATTAAAAGTATATAATCCTAGTAACAATACTTACTCAGAGTATCCTTACTTACCTAAGGTTCCTGGAGAAGACAAATTAACTGATGCTGCTCGCAAAAACTTTGCTGAGTATAGCCCATCATTATTAGTTAATTCTCATATTAAACAGAGTAAGACTAAATTTTTAGATTTTGAAAGTATACATAATGTATCGAACGCTGATGAATTATATGAGACAAATCCTAAAGCTTATGAGGATATTGTTAATAGTTTAATGCAAACATTATCTTCTTATAGTATATCAGGTAAGATACGTATATATAAAGAATGTTGATATGGGATGCGTATTAAAAATAAGAACAATAGACTATCAAAGCGCTAGTAATGAAGGTGGATATAATTACGTATAGTCCCCTCATGAAATAGTTATAGATGATGATGTTTCTTAGGATGAACAGTATTCAATTGAGGATGTCGCACATGCTATTATGCGACTCCCCAGTGATGCCAGGAAAGTTCTACAAGATAGATTATTAAATGCTACTTCACAGAGCTATGTAGAAAAATAGATAAAAGAACAAAGACTTATAAGCAATGTTACTATTGGGGACCTCTTTGAGAGGTTCCCATAGTACAAAAAAGACTATTAGGATATTGTTAAAGATTCTGATATAAATTCGGAATATACCATGATTCTTTGTAATAAAATGGAATTTGCAAAAGAAAGATATTATGGAAGATACATAGATCCTGATGGTAAGCCTGTGGTTATAATGAATAATCAATTTGGTGTAGAAAAGTTTTTGAAATATCTTGCTACAAAGAGTATTATTAACAACAGGATAAAATCCGGAGAAGATTTAGTTAGTGATGACTTGCGTGAAGATTTTAATTAGATTAAATCTTATTATGGTATATAGAATGATTAGGCTTTAATTTTTAAGTTTCTAGACGATAAAGGTAGTCTTTCTACTTTCACAGTAAAAGGAGAAGATGGTAAAAGTAAAACAATTAGTACTTACAAAGTACTTGAAGATGTTATAAGTGATTTAAACGAAGAATCTCGCTCGAATAAATCCGGATTTTATTTATCTTTAAAAGACGTTGCTTCTAGTACTGATAGAAACAACGATGGATATTATCAATGGGAAATGACTATTCCTACAATGGAAAAGGTAATTAAATTATACTTCCAAGATTATTTAGACGAAAAAGGTATAAGTTCTTTTAAAGACTTATCGAATGAGGAATTAAAAGAAATTATTGATGAAGTATTTTCTCGTGATGTCAAATTAATGTAGGCTGAAATACAGGAAATATCAGAAGGTAAGTCTAAAACAGTTTCAACTGAAGCATCTATAAAAAAGGTTCCTAAGTTGGTAGAAATTTGGAAAGTAATACAGGAATAGAAAGGATTAAAAGCTTATAATACTGAACTTAAAAAGGATAGTAATTAGGTTAAAGAATTACTTTAGAAATATTTTGATGAACATGCTTCGGAATATCCAAGTAAAGTTAAAGTAAAATTTGATGTTACTAATAAAGGTAATTCTACATTAATAGCTGAATATGTAGCTCCAGCGGAAACTAAAGAAGTAAAAGGTACAAGAAAAATCATATTTACTTTCCCGTTTAAAAGTTTGGGAAGATACCATGATTATGGTTATAATAAGAAATTTATATGGTTACCTGTACCTAAATCATCTAAACCTACTGATTTATCTAATAAATTGGATGATAATGGAAGGTATAAAGGATGTTACATTTATCAGTATTTCAATCCTAAGACTAATGCAACTGAGTTCGTAGTGTCAAGAAATATAATTACTCCAGAGTCTCCTGGATTTATATACTCTTCGTTACAACATGCTATGGAATCCATTGATAAACATAACAATGAGGATCCTATTAATTCCAGTAGTTTATATGGAATCAATATGCAGAAATCTTTAAGAAGTATTTTTATACTTAATTCTAAAGTATCTTATGGTCAAACTATTTCAGTTATAGATACAACTATACCAAATACATAGCCTAAAAAATTCTTTAGTAATGCTTTGCTTACTGTATTTTATGGTAATGTTGGAGACTTAAAAAAAGTTTTTAGTGCTTCTAATAGTGTTCAAAGTATAAACACACCACAAGAAGCTGCTATATTCTTATATAAATTTCAATAGGCATTAAGAGACAATTATAGAACAAGTGTTGATGCTATTAATGAAAAATATAAGAAAGAACGAACAAAGTATGAAGACGAATTAAAACAGTTAAGAGATGAATATAAGGAAAATACTAAAGGTGCAGATGATACTAGGAAAAATACTCTCAAAGGAAAGTTTGAAGCAGAAAGAGATAGAATTAATGCAGCAATTAAGGATTTAAGGGATAAACAAGATAAGGAAATTAGAGCAGTTAATTAGGAAAATAAAAGTTTACAAGAACTTATCAGGAATAATATGGATACAATTGATACAATTGTTAGTGAATTGAAATCTGCTCCAGTAAAACATTACTTTGTAGAAAAGGTAGGTACAAGTAAGGATCAGCCTGATGCACAAAGTTTAATACTAAGAGAAATTCCGGAATCTGATATTGATTTAGAATATAATCAATTAACAAGAAAACCTAATATAGCTGACTTAGAAAATGCTGCTAAATTCTTTAGAAATAAATACGGAATTAATGTTACAGTTTTTTCTAAAGAAGAATTGAACGAATTTAAAAAGAAGACTAAAGCAAATATAAGAGACGATGCTAAAGCTTTTGTTTTTAATGGTGATGTCTATCTAAATGGTGCTACAGCAGATTTATCTGATATGTTCCACGAAGTTGCTCATATATTCTTAAGAGTTTTAAGAAATAAAAAACCTAAAGCTTACCATGCTTTTATTGATAAAGTTATCAAAGACCATCAAGATGAGTTTTATGGTAGGAGAAAAGGTATAAACAAACGTTATGTAGGTTTTTCAGAAGATGATAAAGTAGAAGAAAATGTAGTATCTATAATCGCTTCTAATATGTTTAGAAGAGGAAATTTAATAAAAGGTTTCCAAGATGCGGATTATGATAAAGTTTTCAGTGGCCTACTTAATCAGATTATGGAAGAGTATACAGAACTAGTTGTTAGAGATGCCGACAATTAGATTGAATTTGACAGTTCTGTTAGAAATATCTTAAAAAATTCCAGTGTTAAAGATGGACTTTTAGAAAGTGCAAGAATTTCTAACTTTATTAAAGAAAATTTAGGTAAGAAAATAATAGAAACTGATTGTGTATGAACTGTAAATATATTTATAATGGCCGTCCATTTAATACTTATGATTAGTTGGTTAATTTTTTGCGCAATGTAGAAGAATTAATAAACTTTGAAGGTATATTGTATAGCCTTGATGACACTGAAAAACGTGATTAGATTAGGGACAGAATTCTTAAGTTGTCCAAAGAAGCTAATTTCGCTAAGTCTAGCGCTTTAGGTGATAGCGTTGATATACAAGTTGGTGCTAATACTTTCACAACCTAGACTTTTATCGATTCTGCATACTTCGATCCCGAAGGGGATCCTAGTATGTTTAGAATGGATAGAGATTAGTATATTAAAGTACAGAAAGAAGCATATATGGAGAAAGATGGACTATCTGAAGAAGAAGCTTTACATAAGTGTTAGATGATAGTAGATCACTGGGATAAAATTGCCAAAGATGCTTCTGATTTACATAGAATTCTTGTATCTGCAGAAGATACTGATAGTGAAAGATATTTTTTAGGTGCTACTTTAAATACAGCTTTCCAAGGAATTGTTGATCAAATTAAACCTGCTGTCGCAGAAATCAATAGAAATATTGCTTGGAATCAGGCTAATTCTAGAAAGTTGAAAAACTTAAATATAGAAGCTATTATCAAGACAACTGGCAGTAAAATTCTTGGTCACATTGACTATCTATTTGTCAAGCCTAATGGAGATATAGCAATATATAATATTAAAGCTTCTACTGAACATGAATCTCAATGGGATGCTGTTAAGAAAGAAAAATTTAGATACCAATTAGCTTTTTTAAAAAAGATTTTGGAATATAACGGAATACATGCAAGAGATATACAATTGAATATTGTTCCGGTTCATATGCAATATGATGAGAACTTTAATAATGTTATTAAGATTACTCCTACAAAGGCTATATCTTATGATACTGTTAATTCTCAATACATATTTCAAAAATATGATAATGTGGCTTCACAATACATAGACTCTAATATATCTACAATTGATGTTGATGATTCTGTTTTTGGAAAAATAAATATGTAGTTAGCTGCAATATTTCCAGGAAGAAAGGTTAATATTATGGCTGATGGTATTAAAGAATCTGCTGAAGGTTGGGTACAAAAGAATTGGAAACATATAGCTAAACAAGCTGTCGATAAACCAGGTTGGCAAATTCTTTTCCCAGGAGAGAAAGAATCCATATATGTATCTGATACCAGAACTGGTAAGGATAATGTAGAAGTCGTACAAATGGCTCAAGATAGAGAAAATGAATTATTCGGAAATAATGTAAGAGCTAAGACTACTTATCGTATTGTAGAAAGTATTAGAAAATCTTATGTTGATAAGAAAACATTCCTTTCTACTGGTAATAATGATGAAATTGAACAAATATTAAAGACTAGATTGTCTAAGTATTTTGAATATATTCCTGATAAAGATGGAAAATTAGCCTCATATAAGTGGGAAATGATTGATAATCCTACATTATTTAATGCTAACTTATTGGTATTTAGAAACAAAAATACTAAGCAACTTGATGTTATCTCTTTAACTCCTTTTGAAGTCGATACTGTTAGTAAAGTTAGAGGAAGAAAAAATATATTAGGATATTATCTTCCAGATTTAAATAGTAAAAACTTTACAATGGAATCTAATTATGGTAATATAGAGGCTGTAAGAGCTATGACTTTACTTAATGAAATAATTTCTGAGTTAGGAGATGTTAAATTAGGAAAGCTTAAGGTTCTTAGTTTGTCTACTTATTATAGTAAGAAAGGTAGAGATATTTCAATGTCTCAACTTATGCCAGAGTTTGAAAAAATTATTAGCGTTGTAAAAGAGAATAATACTTCTCTTAATCTCGAAAATAATTTCAAGAAAAATAATATAAAGAGTATTGATCCTACAGATATTATTGTTGATACCTGGCGTGAGGCTATTGTAACTGCTCCTTCTAAAACTAATGATATTGCTGTAGCATATAAAGATGTAATTCAAGGATACGTTACTGTAGATGGTACAGCTGTTGATGGACTTGAAACTGCTACTGAAAAAGAGGTTAAAGCTGAAAAATTAAGAGAACTTATTGAACTTATCAAGAAACAAGATATAGTTGTTGCTAATGCTACTCCAGAAGAGTTAATAGAATTAGCTAGATTAAATACTAATATTAGTGAGTTAGCAGCAGAAAAAGGAATGATGCAACGTACGATAACTGCTCGTATGTATATTAATGCTCTATAGGCATTAAATAAACTTAATGGTGATTTATCTATGGATAATGAATACTTTAGTAAGTTAGAGGAATATGCTTTAAAACCTCAAGCAATTTCTAATAGTCATGTACATACAGTTGCTTATATGTTCCAACGTTCTATTGATAAGATTTCTAACCAGATGCTACAAAGATATGCACCTATTAGAAAACTTATATTTGACTATCTTGAACATCATGGATATAGTGTGGCACAAAATAGTACAATAGGTAATCATGCTGCACAATTTGAACATCTTTATGAAACTGCTACTGATGGTACAAAAACAATGCGTTTCTTGAATCCTTATGATATGAGTAATCAGGATAAATTAGATGATTACGATAGAGAGTTCTTAAAGAAAATTCTTTTTGAACTTAATAAGATTCGTCATGAAATGCGTGGAATGACCTGGGAATATAAGGATATTAATGATTCTAAACTTATTGAAAAAGTAAATAAAGGTGAATTACATTATCTTGATGTACCTCTTAAAAGAGTTTCTAAATCCACTTTAAGAGAAGATGTAGGTAAATCTATAAAGGATTTTGGAATGCGTTGGGCTAAACGTTTAAAGCATCCTAAAGAGGCCTTTAGAGAGTTCACAGAAGATATCTTAAATGATGAAGAAAAACGTCAACGTGATGCTGATATTGAAAGACTTTAGGCATATAATCCATTCTTAAAATCGGAAACATCTGATAACTTAAGAATTAATTATATAGCTGATAAAGGAGTTGATTATTTTGAAACTGACTTAGAGACTATCATGGTAGATTTCATGGAGAAGCATATACAATGTCAAGAGTTTAATAAGATGCTTACTCGTACTAAAGGTATTTTGCTTGACCTTCAACTAAGAGGAATTGCAGAAGATGATAAAGAAGGTGTACAGCATACTATTAAGACTATTGAAGAATATCTTGACGTTAGTGTATATAACCGTTCTATCATGGAACCAATATCACAATCTATTGAAAATTTCTTAGAGCCTATTCGTAGAGCAGTGTCTAAGTGTTACATTGCAGCTAACCCTGTTGGTATGATACGTGACTTAACTGAAGGTCTTGAACAGAACATTATTAAGACATTACAAAAGTTCCAAACTGATGTAGATGTAAAAGATGTGTTATATGGCTACAAAGAAATTGTAACTGAAGGTCCAAGAAATCTTATGAAGATTACTAAATATAATCAGTTAAATCTTAAATATAGATTCTCTAATCTTGATATTGCCCGTGTATCTGAAGGTCTTAAAACTAGTGGTAGTGGTGTCTTGAACGCCGATAACTGGGCATATGTAACTCTAAGAATGCCTGACTATTTAAATAGAATGGTATTATTTGCGGCTAAATTACATCATGATGGCACTGAAGATGCTTATTATATAAAGGATGGACAATTAGTGTATGATTGGAGAAAAGATAAGAGATTCTCTGTATATCTTGATCCAGAAGGTGCTACTAAAAATAAGGAAGAATATAATAAACAACGTTCTAAATACCTTTCATTATTAAGACAATTTAATGAAGAAGGTGCTAGAATTAAAGATGCTCAACATCCTGAAGGTAGACCTTTACAAGAAGGTGATGCATTACCAGATGCTTATACTGAAAGCCAAATTGGTGTATTTAAGAATTTCTCCGATAACATATACGGTTCATATAATAAGAGTACTCGTGCTAAATATGAACAAGTTATGTTAGGTAGATAGTTCGGAATATTCTCTACTTGGATGAATGGTATAGTAGACGTATATGCTAAAAAGAAACAAATCTCTAAAGCAGAAACTAAAGAAGTTCAGGAAACTGATGCCAATGGTAAACCATTATTCTTTGACAGAGACGGAAAAATAACTGAAGTAGATACAGGAGTTCCAGTTATGAAAGATGTGCCTTTAATGGTACAAGGAGTATTCTATACTCTTAATGATTTCAGAAAAGAATTCTTGTATGAATTAAAAGAGAATGGATTTGATATACCAAAAGCATTCTAGTTTGCTAAAGCAAATGTTTATGATTTAGATATTAATAAACGTAACTTTAGAAGAGCTTTATATGATTTATTAATGTGGTTCTTAATTGGAGGAGCATTCACAATGTTCATATCTCCAGCATATAATGATCATAAGAAAAAAGATAGTGGTAATAATATTATAGCAAATGCTTTAATAGAAATGACTTATAAAGGCACAAGTACAGCCTATGATAACTTTAAAGGTCCGTTCGCAGTACTATCCTATATAGGTAATTCTACTAACCCTGCTGTATATAAGTTGCCAGTTCGTATTCTTACTGACACCTGGAAATTGGCTACAGGAGATAAAACAATGGGAGGATTCTTAATGGGATTACAAGCATTCCCAAGAACCTTCTAGGACTCTTACAGAATGTGGGTAAGAGACAATCCCTGATGAAAAAAAAGGGCGGCCCGAGGATTGAACCCCGAGTCGCCCTTAACTATTATGCATCTAATGGATGCTCTTTTGCAAATTCTTTTAATTGGTCAAATAATAATAACAACGAAAAACTATTATCAATTACTTTATCCCAACCTGTATAATTATCTAGTGCTGTTTCGCTGATATGATTACCAGCACCTGCACCACTTCTTTCTAATCTAAGTATTATTCCTCCCTTTTCCTTAATTGCTTCTATTTCTTCTGGGAAACGTACATCAGCTATGATAACATTTTTCCAACCATCAACATTAGCAAAGGTCTCTTTAATCCAGAATAAATTGTCTATTCCTATACGAACACATGTACCAAATTTCTGAAGAAATTCTCTTACAGTAATTCCTAACCAATCAATGGTAGTTTTCTTACCTTCTTGAGTATTAGTTTCCCATTCTCCAATATGACACATTACTTGAGTTGCCTCCTTCAAAGTATCAGCAAAATGGACAGTGTTAATATCAGCAAATTTATTATACCTTCTGTTTGCATAATCCTCAAAAGATATTTCTGGATTAGCATATATTACTTCCAACATTTTGGCAGCTGTGTCTTTACCAGACTCAGCTTTACCAGAAATACCTATAATCATTCTGAAACGTATTCTTTAATAACTTTACTAACAAGTGCTTTATCTACTAAGGCAAATTTCTCAGAAACAGACCTAATTGCATTTCCCATTTCTTTTTTCGTAATGTATGGAAATTCCAGAGATGACACTGAGTTCTGACGCCACTCAAGATACGTAGCACCTATTGTGGACTCATTTGGGAGCTCAGGAAGCAATTTTTCTAGTGTCTCGATCTCCACAGCCTCCCCCTTGGCTAGATCCTCTCTACCGGCATTTTTGTATTCTTCAAGGGAGTTTTTACGCTGCTTAATCAAGCTCTTAAGAATATCGAGTTCGGCTTTAGCATCATATGCCTTTCCTGAACCAGATGTCTGGAATTCAATTATCTTTGTCTTGAAGTCCTTAAGAGCATTTAGTTTAAGGTCTATTAGAGTTGTATCTTCCTTGGCTGCTACAGCATTCTTCTTCTCTACCATAGCTAACATTAATTCTTTACTTATATTAATCATCGATTTCGTCATAATCATTGTCACCTATACAATTATCGCAATAGGGACTTATCCAACCTTTACTAATCTTAGTTGCAGGCTTTCCGCAAACAATACAAGTATGACGAGAAATGTCTTTATACTTGTTAATAATCTTCATTAATTCAGGAGTACAACCATTGTCGTACCAATGTAAATATCCCCATTTCTCCTTTATTTGAGTAATGCGATATTTATACAATAATCCTTCCTTTTTAAGCTGTTGTTTAATCTCTTCACAGATTTCCTTTCCAAATGCCTTTCTCCAACCTGGTTCTAAAGCATCTAACTCTGTATAATCAGTCAGACAATGCATCCATTGTAGTGGATAATTATGGAACCACTTAAGAAATTTCCAGCAAAGCCATTTTCTTCGATTAATTACAGTAACCTTAAATCCTTCGCTAGAATCTCCAGCGCGGGTCGCTGCAGAGTATAGGTCAGCAGCTTTCTGTAAGATTGTCCAGTTACTGTAATGATAACCAGTCCAACGGTTTCTCGGGTATAAGAAAGGATATTTAATACACAGAAGTGTATTTTTAAGATATGAGTTTTTCATAACTTGCTATTTCTGCTTTACACAATGCTATTTCCTTCCTAATATTTTCTTGTTGAGTTTCTAGCATTTCTAATTGCTTCCTTAAGCTAGGAAGAAAAGCATCAATAGTCTCTTCTTTTGTAGTAAATACGTAATGGTTTACAAATTCAGATGTACCATCACTTAATTTCCATCTTGCCATAGCAAAAGACGGATCAGGGTCTGGGCCCAAGATTTCTACTTCTCTTGGACCCTCCCAGTCACATACCCAGTACCTATCGCCGGGTTTTAAATCGTTCAACCAAATTTTCATTTTGTCAACATTCCTAATGACATCATTCTATTTTCCATAATCTTAGCAAATTCTTCAATAGAGATTGGTCGAAAATCGTTATTGTCTACTCCAACATCATATTGAGTTGGGAAACAATGAATTAGCCTTTGATGGTCTAAACCAGCATTAGAACGGTTGTTACTATGAACGTGTCCGAAGGCTTGCCAAGTGGCATCTAGACCCTTATAGGCTCCACCAAAACATAGGAATGGATAATGATTTAAATAGAGACAATGCTTACCATACCAAATTCGTTTCTGATATGTAACTTCTTTAAATAGTTTACACATTCTTTCGTTACTTATAAATCGTTCATCGTGATTACCAATAATGAGAATAATCTCGCCATTTAGTTGTTCACGAATACGTTCCCAATAACCAATAGATCCCCAAGCAAAGTCTCCGAGATGATATACTAAACCATCCGTTGGAACTTTCTTGTTCCAATTTTCAATTAAAACTTTATCCATCTCTTCTGTACTCGCAAATGGGCGCGCACAATACTTTATAATATTGTCGTGCCCAAAATGAGTATCAGATGTAAGAAAAGTCTTTTCTGCGTCAATCATAAGTCTATAAGATCTTCAATTCCAGAATATTTGTCAGGATACTTATCAAAGTATCTAAACATACTTAATACATCCTTCTGTCTAACTTTAGCCCCATCATAGATAACAAATGTTTGCACAATTCGTCCGTTTAATGAGCCAAGTACAGAAGCAATAGAGTTGCGAGTAGTACCGGAATAGAAAGAGTCGTCTAAGAAAATGTAATCAGTAGCTGCTAATTTTTCTTTAAAAATTACTGGAACTTCTCCTTTGCGAAGACCTCCGCTAACTAAGATTACATCACTAAAGTTTTGATATAAATCTAATCCATAAGCTGAAAATAAAGCATTTCCAAAATTACCAGATAAGATTACTCCAAATCGTTTACCTTCTATTTTACTATACACAAAATGCATAAAGGCTTCCAAGATATTTTGGTCACCTCTAATCATAGAATCTAAAGCATCGAAGAAAGGTTCTCCTTCTGGATGCTGTCGCAGAATTTCTGCAATTTTTTCATTTAATCTGTTCATCGTTTTAACTTATAATCTGTTATTATTTTTTCATATGGTTCATATTCAGATAAATCATTATCATAATCAAATTCTGTACCACGATAAGGACTCCAAGAGTATTCAAATCCATAGTATTTACCGTCAAAAGTAAAGACTACGAATACATTTTGATAAGACTTTTCTAAGTCAGTATAAGTAGCTTCTTCATGTACTTTCTTTATCTTATGTTCTTCACAATACTCTTTGAACTTCTTATATACTTCATCATAGCTATCTTTATCATCGACATCAAATGGTAAATCATCAAGATCTTCCCACTCGTAGTCTTCATGCATCACATAACTAATAATACTATATGGAAATTTCATTTCTTAACCATTGAAAGTTTTACTTGTAAAGGTGCATCTTTCCATTGTTGTTGCTCTGCGAAAGAGGGAACATGCTCTAATGGAAAATCTCCAACTACGAAGCATAATCCACCGCCTGACCATCCATCACGAGCTCTTGTTGGTTTATTCTGATACAACAGCAATACACCATCTATGTTTCTGACTAACCACATATTATATTCTTAACCAAAGTTTT
>Ga0247609_10001891_pt1 | contig 23427 bp, 24 predicted proteins | sample 172DNAGHGlowgp2_FD_193487 | JGI IMG/M metagenome (GOLD analysis project Ga0247609, IMG submission 193487) | Sheep rumen microbial communities from Palmerston North, Manawatu-Wanganui, New Zealand - 1728 DNA GHGlow gp2 | ecosystem: Host-associated > Mammals > Digestive system > Stomach > Rumen ...
AGATTAGCAATAGCATAAGCAGCTTGAAGTGCGTATGCAGTTATAGAATTTAAAATAGAGATTACAGGTGTTAACGCTTGAATTAAGCCAGTTGCACCCACAATCCCTATGTTTCGTAAGTTCTCCTTAACGGCTGCAAGCTGACCATTGTATTCTGCAAATGATTGTCCTGCAACACCGCCTACTTCACTTGTCTTTGCAATTAAATCATTTAACTCACCGATAAGTTTCTTGATACCGTAGAAAGTAACACCTTTTTTGAGCAGAGAAACAAGAGGGTTAGAAGATTCTGAATTACTACCCCCTGTAAATCCTTTCTTTATAAGGTTGAAGATACTCTTTGCAGATTTACCCAGCAGACCAAAATACTTTTTAACAGCACCTGTGCCTACTTTAATACTATCTACAAAGCTACTCTTGATTATAGAGCCTAATTGACTGAAACTCTTTTTAAGATTTTCTACTCTAGCCTTCATATCTTTTGTAGATTCTGAAAGTTTTGTGTCACCTGCGCCACTATCAAGTGTTGTATTTATCTTAGCGATATTCTGAGCAGAAGCAAGTATATTTGCCTTTTTAGCTTCAACTTCTTCTCGTATAGCTTCAGCATTTTTAAATCTAGCCATACTTTCTTCTTGTAATCTTTTTGCCTCTTTAGCTTCAACTTCTTCTCGTATAGCTTTAGCATTTTTAAATCTAGCCATACTTTCTTCTTGTAATCTTTTTGCCTCTTCTCCACTAGATGCACCATATGCTAATTTTAAAGCTTCTTCTCTTTGTTTCTTTTCTTCTTGAGCTAATCTGATTTGTTCTTTCTTTAACTCTATCTCTTGTTTTTCTTGTTTTGCACTATTAGCTGCTACTACTTCATCTCTTCTTGAATACAATATACGCTTTAATTTTTCTTCTTGCTTGTCTAACTCAGCTATAGCTCTTTTTATTTCATTTATAGCTTTAGTATCACCACTTGCTGATGCACTTTTAAGGTCTTTATATAAATTGGTTTCCTTTCTGTACATCTCTGTAAGCATATCTTGAAGTTCTTCAACAGGTTTCAAATCTACATTTGTTTTAATATCAACTTCATAAGTATAATTCATCCTATTAACTCCTTTCTTATAAAAATTGAGTTTTAATTTTATACGATGTATGTTTTTTCAGGTATTTGATATTAAAACCTAAAAAACTCAGAAAAAAGACTTGTCAATAGCATTTTAATTATTTAATGACCTTAATTTCATATAATAATCTCCTCGCTGTTGCCTTAAAATCTCCATCTGTTCCTCGTATTCTTCTTTGGTAAAAATAGGTTTTATTTTGTATTTCTTCTTTTGTTCACTGTAGAACTTTTTAGTCTCGCCTTTAAGGTCTTTCAAATCTATCCCTCTGTATTGCATCTTTTGTGCTAAAGGAGTATCAACTAGGCATGGCAGAAGTGAAATAAACTGCCAATAATGTAAATCATCTGTCAAAGGTATATGATGTATTGTGAAGGCAGCCCATATATCAAGCTGGTCGAAGTCAAAGTTGATAACTTCATCAGTTGAATCATCATGTTTTTCACCTTCTATGTGAATTTCTGATTTTCCACAGGATAAGAACCATCTTACTCCATTGATACCTTGTATTATGTCTTCTGGTTTATCAATGTAAAGTGTCTCTATCGCAATGTAGAATCTTAAATCATCATCTATATCAGGGTCTGCCATCATTTGTGACAGCAGAACCCCAATCTTATATGATGTTCGTATTCTATATTCTTTTTCACCTATCTTGTAGGCAGATGGAAAACCATCAATAAGAACATTATACATCTTTCTTACCCTCGTTAATGCTTGTAACCTTTGCTACCCTGTCAAGACCATACTTCTGCTGAATTGAAGCAATCTTCTCGTTCTGTTCCTTCTGTGCTTTAGCAACTACTGGGCTAATAGCCTCAAAGAACTCGAAATATCTTTCAATCTCTGGCAGAACACCTTCACCGAAAAGTTCATCACAAATGTTGATACCAAATGTGTTATCAACATCATTCCTGAACTCTGTTAACACATCAATCTCTACATCTGAATAAGCAATGATTTTATCTAAATCACTCATACCCTCATTCTTTTCGATTTCTTCTACTCTAGTGTTGATTTCAGACTCAATATTCTGATACTTCTTCATAAGTTTAAGAATCTTATTAAGAAGTCGCTTATCAGAGAAGTCTAACTTAATTTTCTTATCACCTATCTCTACCTCTGTTGCTCTATTAAGATTGATATTAGTTATTGTACCCATAATATTTTCCTCTTTTCTTCTTATTTTGAAAAAAGGGCAAGCATTTTTATGTACTTGCCCTAATTTTACTACAACTATTTATTATTTTGTAACTTAGGCTGCAAATGTAAGGACACCTGTTGTCGGGTCAATAACACCTGCTTTATCGCACTCTGTCCAGTCTGATGTAAGACCGATGTTTGCACTTACCTGTGCTTTCTCCTGTGCAGAACCACCATACTCGGTGCAAACAATCGCACAGTTGGCTACATAAACCTTATTTGAATCCCAAGTATCTACACGGCAGATGACAAAAGAGGCATCTGTACCTACTGGTTTCTTCATGTAAAGGTCGAAGAACTTCTTGCACACAGGGTCATCCTTGAGGAAATTCTGTGAAATATCCATTGTAGCCTGACCAAAACTCGGATTAGAGATAGCGAGCTTTTGTGTAACATCGTTCTGCTCTTCAAGAGAACCATTATTGCTGAATGTGTTGTTATCTGCTGTGAGAAGCATCATATTCAGAGTACCACCTGTAACTGTTGCCTTCTGTGAAGTTGAATCTACTGCAACTGTGGCTGCCTGTGCTGTATCAAGGAAATACAGTATCTCCTCTGAGCCGATACCCGATGCTCTGATTTCTCCTAATGTTGCTGCTGCCATATTTTTTACCTCCTAAATAATTATTTAGATTTTCTGTTATATGTAATGACTAATGTACCTGAATAGTCTTTACAACTGTTTTGATAAACTCTTTCGAGCTTTGCTGGTTGTATATCTGATACAGAATATATGAACCAATCTTCAGCTCCTTCGTTAATTGATTTGTAATTTTGCGCTATCATATTGATTAAGTCGTCTACAATTTCTAAAAGTGGAAGTTCATTTTCACCTTTTACATTAACTAACTGCCTATACATTATCTTTAACTGAAGAGTACCCTCTAACCACATACCTGTTACATCTGCAAGATGTTCGTTGAGAGATTGATTTGCAGTTGATATACAACAACTATCCTCTTTTACAGATAACAAGTCAAACCGAATAGTCGGTAGGGAAGATGACTTGTTGTAATTGAGATAATCTATTATGTTTTGAATGATAGTAGATACACTTGTCATTGTTTAAACAACTCCTCTACAAAAGTTTTAAGTATTTCCTCTTCGTTTTCGATAGCTGCTACCTCTAAGGCAGAAGATGTAGCTTTACCGTGTACATCTGTTGAATAGTTTTTTGGTTCGGCAGATGGACTTAATACTGATTCGGCATATGAGGCATCTGCCTCTATAGTATTATTATCTGCTACGCTCATACTATTAAACAAAGTACCCGTCTTGTATGGGATGTAAGGTGTTGCAAGTTCCAGAAACTTTTCTGTTGCTTTTCTTTGTGCCTGTTCTTCTTTAGACTTAATATCTTGTAATATTTGCTCTGATAGAGTCATTTTACTTGGCATTAACCTGTATATTAGCTAATCTTCCGAACAGATACTCCGAAACAGAAGTTATTTCATATATATTACCCAGCTTTTGCTTTGCTTCGTTGAGTTCTGCAAAAGATGATATATTTATATCACCCTCTGCTATATAATCACCCTTCCGAAATGCGAATATATCTGATGTGGGGTTTGCTGTAAACTCTGATGCTGATACCCTTTGACGGGATGCTTTAGATTTATTTTCCCCATAATATAATATGAAATTATCTGAATCTGCAACCTGAACTCCATTAAGAACGACTTGATTTGTTTTTTCAATATGAACTTTCTGTACTTTTGTACATTGTATCTGCTCAGTATCTTCATCTATGATGTTGATTACTGTAGCTATTCCTGTGAGATTCATATGTATCACCTCACTATACCCATCTACAAGTAAGGTCTGTAACATTTAAGTATAAATCTACAATGTTTGTCCTTACATAATAGAGATAATTAGGTGCAATCCCTGTAGAGGAGTAGGTAACACTCCAGTTACCTACTCTCTCAGACAGCTCTTGCTTATAAGCAACAGTGTTACTATCCATTACCGTTGACAGATAATCAATAATAGCACATAGACAATCACGGAGGCGAACTGCCACTTCCTGAGAAGTATTTTGCTCTGTAAGTTTAGAATATTTACCAAAAGTGGCATCATCTAAACAGTAAACCGCTTTGTCTAACAGCAAATTAAATTCGGCTTCGCTTAAACTACCGCCTTTACTTGTATAATACTCATATGTTGGAACAATAATACCCATCTTTCGCCTCCGTTAGTTGTTACTCACCTGTTGAATATGTGATACCAGATATATCATAAGTACCCAACATTGTCACAACAGGTTCCTCTATTGAACCAGTCATACCTGCAATATCAAGTGTGAATCCTTCTGTGGATTCAATACTTGAATCACCCATATCTATATGGCGTATATTATTAGGTGTCTCCACAGAATCATAAAGTAAACCAGAATATATCTTAGAGTAATCTGCATTGTGCATAGTTGCAGATACTTGATTGTAACCTGTAAAATCACAATTTGTAGTATCTAAGCAAAGTGAGTAAACAGGCTGTTCATTACTGTATAAATCTACAAGATATAATGTACCTGTAATTGATGGTGTATCAGTTACATCTATTGCTACATTGCTTTGCAGATTTGATACTTTATAATACTCTTCCGTTGTTGGGTCAACAAATTGTATCTCAGCAGTTGGTGCTGCTACTGCAAGACCTTCAACATAAACTGGTGCTGGTGCTGGTTGAACGAGTTGTAAGCCATCTAACTCATACTCATTCTTATATACAACTTCATTATCTTCATCTAAGCAAGTAATAGTTAAAACTCCGTTGTCAAGATTTGAAGCATCTGTAGCTGCACACTGGATAAGCATATAACCATTCTCATCTAAGATTGCGTTGTACTCATCTGATAAACCAGTAACTACACCTGATACTAAATCTACTCCAGTAAGGTCACAGTTATTAAAGTCTAATGCTAAATAATAGCCGTTGTAAGTACCCTCCGTACCTGATGTGTTTACGAGGTTAAGACTACCTGTGATATTTCCAAACTCTTCACTTAATGTGACTGTGTTTTGGAATGACTCTACTGATACTCCGTCTATTGTGACTTGACCATCAGCAGAGTCTATACCTTCAAGTTTTTCTGTGGTAGGAGGGTTTACGAGTTTTTTCTTACAAGAACCGTATCTGCATTGGTTACTTTGAAACCTGTGTCAACCTCTTCCTGAACAAGAGAGCCTGCGAACTGCTCTGAATCCTTAACACGAAGAAGTGTAAGCCTATCAATGATACTGTAACCTCTGTGGTCGTATAAGATATACTCAACATCAGAGATGTCTACAGCCTTTGCAGTTCCGTTTGCCTGATTGTACTTGTAAGAAGAAGTACCATCAAGTAATGTAGCCTCGATGAAAAGAATACCCATCCAGTAACCAACTCGTCCGTAAGTTACTACATCATCGTTGATTACAGGTGTGTAATCTGTACCTGCTGCCTTGAGCATCATGGTGTAAACAGCAACTGAGCAGATGCAGACATCAGGTCTTGCATGTTTTGTTCTAAGTGTTGCACGAGATGCAAGGATGTCAGCCTTGATGTCAGAGATTGCAGATGTTACAGAAGAAGCTGTACCCTCATCTACAAGAACTGCAAGACCAGACTTCTGTCTAGCTATTCTAACATCCTCTGTTACCTTCCAAGTGCTGTTCATAAGAACATTTGTAGGCATAGAAGCCTCATAGTAAGCTGGTACTTTCTGACTCTTCTGGAAGCTGTTGTTAGTGTTAATATCTACAACTGTGTTTGTGTACTCACTATTTGTGAAGTTAGAACCTGGTGTCTTAGGTTCAATGCTGTTATCAGGAGAATACTTTTCTACCTGAATCTGACCTGCATTACCGATTGTGTAATCAGATGTGAATGAAACTCCATCACGGAAGATTTCATCTGCGTAAAGCCCTTGCTCTACTATGGGACTCATGCCCGAAGCTACCGTTCCATTACCTACTACTAATGCCATAATTATTTATCTCCTTTTCTTTTTTGCTTCGAGGAAAGCCTGCACCTGTGCATCTACTGTATTTGCCTGTGCGTTTCCTCCTTGTGTCGAACTGTTACCCTTATATACTGGCTGTGTAACTGACTGTGAATTAGGATTATTCATCTGTCTATTACCCTGTCCATTAGAGGAATCTTGCTGGATACCAAACATAGAAGCATTTTTAGTTGCAATCTCCTTAATTGCATCTTCAAATGTCTTCTTACCATCTGCTGTGAGTTTCTTTGCCTCAAAGATTGCAAAGTCTGCAAACTGCTCTGGAATACCCTGCTTGTTTACTAACTCTTTGTTGGTAAAGTCCTCAACTTTACTGGTCAAATCAGCAACTTTGCCTTTCTCAATGTTTAACTGACTGTTTAAGTCTGTAATCTTCTGGTTGAGTGTTGAAACTCTGTCCTTAATGATTGCGTTTAACTGACTCTGGCTGAACTTTGGTGTGTCATCAGTTGAGTTGTTGGCAGATGCAGATGGCTTAACCTCTTGGGTAGCTGTCTGCTGTTGCTGTACCCCTTGCTGTGTACCATTGTTCTGTTCTTGATTTGTGTTATTCTCATCCATAATTTTTCCTCCTGTTTAACGCCCATCGGCTTAATATTCTATGACAATAATTATACCCAATATCTTGTGGTTTGTCAATACATTTTCTTTGCATTATCCACAAAATATTGGGTAAAATTGAGTTTTAAATTTTATTCTGTAGAAATATTCTCGGCAGATGAATTATCTTCGAGTTTTCCGTATTCTGGCATCCACTTCGCTCTGTATTCATTAGCAGTCATAATTTTCTCTTTGACTAACTCTAAATCTCTCTGTCTCTCTGTCTCTATATCATCTGTAGTTGCATTTCTTAATGTAACTGTTACTTTAGCATCTTTATCTATGTTGATACCCAGTATGTCTGCACCTATCTCTAATAAAGACAAGATAAGTTCTTGTAACTCATGCTGTATAAGTGTACTCTGTCGTTTAATATTACGACTTGCTTCTTTGGTATCTCCTCTATACTCTGTAGCTGTTATTGTACTGTTGTCCTGTAAGCTGTAATACTTTCTACCCAACCCAACCTTGGCAGATAATATATTTAACTGTAACTGAAGTTCGTCATTTAACTTATCTGTATTGAGATTTGGGTGAAACTCTTTAACAAACTCTTTTACCTCTGCTGTAGCCTCGTCAGAGAAGAACTGGAAATAGCTTTGAAGTTCGTCATCTGGTACTTGCGGATTACCACTTTCATCTGTTGTCAAGAGAGATTTGTTAAAAAGAACAAGTCTTCTGCCTGTGATTACTTCCTGCTTTATACATGAATAAACTAAATCTACGCTATATAAAACATCAAGTGCATCTGAATATACTGACTCTCCAAGTGGAGAATTGAACTGTATCTTGTTAGCTTTTGAAGTAGTGAAGATGAAGAACCAAGGTCTTGTAGTACCTGTTCTCATGTAAGGTATAAGACCTATCTCTTGTGGGTCTATCTCTTTATCATCAGTAAATACCCTGTTTCGTATGATATAAGTCCTATCATAGTCCAATCTGTACTCTGTAAGAATATCATACTTTTTACCATTACTGTTCTGTTCTGTAGAAAAAGCTACCTCTGTAATAATACCATTCTTGTAACTGATAGGGCAGATTTCCTGTGCAATATAAGAGTTAAAAGAGATTTTAGTATCATCTGTCTTTACAATACTACCATCTTCTGTTACTCCTATATCATCTAATGCTATAGCAATAGCACCTGTTCCGATAGCGAACATATACTCCAGAGAGTCATTAAGAAGAGTCTTGAAATTTGTACTACCAAGAACTCCTTTCTCTCCATTAGTACCTTGAATGAAAGCAGATGACGCTTTAGTTATCTTCTGTCCTTTATTAGAGATTACCTCGATACCCCAATTCTCTGACAGGATTGTAGATACCCAGTCCTCAGCGGTTCTTGAAGCCATTTTGAGGGTAGGCAACTTACGAGTCTTTACACGAATACCATCATTGACAGTATATGTATGTAACTTATCTGTACCTGTGTACCACTCCATCCACTCTGCCTGCTTTGTTCTCATCTCATCTGAGCTATATACACTTGGTATAAGCTGTTTGATTTTGTCGTAGGTTAACATACTTGTGCCTCCTTTAAATTATTTATTATTTATTATTGTTTAATAATAATCTCTTGATGAATCTACTCCAACTATACTCTTCTGCATCTAATGTATCTATATCACTTGTACCATCATCAAGTCTTGTATCTGGATGTTTTCTATCCCACTGAGCTGTCTTTGTAGCATCTATAACTGTAACTGCTTCCTCTGATATGAAATATCTACCCTGTGCAAGTAGACTACTCTTTAACTCTATTCTTTCATTTATAGTACCCTTGACACAATCACATACAAGTACATTAGGTGCAATCTGCTTTGTTACTGTTCGTAAGTCTGCTGTTAATATCTTCTGTGCATAGTCACAGTAAACAAATCGTACACCTTTATTAGTCTTATTTTGAACATCTATAAGAAATTCTTTGAATTTCTGTCTAACAAACTCTGTAGTCTTATCTCTTGTATCATGTGCTTCACTTTTAATAACAAATATAGTCTTGAAGTTATCAAGTAAGTAACTAGCTACAAAAGTAGTCTTACTTTTACCACCAAGACTATAATCTACTCCGATATTAACAAATCCTTTGTGACCTTTCAGGAAACCAGCCCAATCCTTATTACATATAATATAATTTTCTGGTGTTAAATTAAACGAAGTATATATAAGTCCTTCAGCACTAGCAGATTCTCCAAGTACATTTCTCTTATATTCTACACTATCTGGTGCAAACAATGAAGCATAGGCTTGTTTTTGCTCATCTGTTAATGCAGAGTTATCAAATAAAGATACCTGCATATAATTGTAATCTGATTTACCAAAAGCATTGACTGCTCTACTCATTCTCTCTAAATGAGTGTAAATGTAGGCAGATGGAGCAACAGGGTTCATATCTGCTATAAACTTAGGGTCTAAAGATGCAGTAAGACGAGATAGAGCCATAGATACCCAATCTTTAGTGTCATCTTCTGCATCTGTGTAGGCAAGACCTAACTCTGTTACTAATATACCACCAATACTTAAACCTTGAATAGATTTATAGCTATCTGCTTTACTATGTCCTACTATAAGGCAGATTTTTTCACCCATATCTGTCTGAATATATAGGGCTTCATTATTCTCATATTTACCTATCTTCGCTCTGTTACCCCAGATAGACAGTAATCCGTATCCATTACCATCTAATAGCGTTATCTTTGCTGTAGAGATTGTAGCACCTGCTATGATATGCAGACGCTCTCTTGTATTATTTAGGTAGTAAGAGAAGGCATAGCAAGACAATACTGACTTACCTGCTCTATATCCACCAGACTGTATGTTGTACCTATGTGTCTTTGATGCTTCAAAGAAGGCTCTATATTTCCTTGAAAATGGCTTTATTTGGGCTTTCTGAATTGCCATAGCTTAAATATACCCCTTCCTATATAAAATCGTTCTATGAGGCTCTGGAGAAGCCACAGAATACCCTGTGACTTACTCTATTGGAGCATCATAATTTTCGTTATCGTCTTCTTCACTCTCGGCATCAATATTGTTTATACCATTTATATATTCATCCAATTCAACCTCGTCAACCTCATTTGACAAGTTTGGACTACCCATTGACAAACCTGCTGCGTTAAAAGCAGATGCCAAATCATCTAATATCGAATTATCTTTACGAAGACCATAAATATCTAAAAGTCGCTCTATAGCCCATTGTTTTGATATAAGTTTAGGTTGGTTTGTTTTAGGGTCTATAGAGTCTACCATACAACTCTTATAGTAACTTGGAATGTCTTGCCAATTCTTCTTATAGTAGAAAGCTGTTTTGGTTTCACCATATTTACCCTTGTAGTTTTCTGATGCAATGTTATCTGTTGGGTCTGACATTACAACATCTTTAAGTCTACTGATTAAGTTTTTAACGAAGTTCTGGTCTTCTTTAGCCAAGTTATCCTTGAGAAACTGTATTCTCTGGATTATTCTATCATTCTGCATCAATCTCTTACCTAAAGCATTATGCAGATAATCTTGCTGTGTATGACCTTTATCTCTTCCATACCCTGCTAGATATGCACACTTACTAGGTGTCATTGAACAACCACTGTTTACATATAACTGGCAGAAACGCTCTTGCATTGGAAGTAACGGTATTGAAGGGTCAAAATTGTTTATTGATTTACCTTTTCCCATTGTATTATCTCCTCTTTATTGTGTAGCAGATGCAGAGGCAGAGCCTCTGCATCTTTTAACTTAAAGTCTTATATTACTCGCACTTACTATAAATCTTTTCCCAAGTCTTAGCTCCTACAATTCCATCTGGATTAAGTCCATTTGCTTTCTGGAATCTGATAACTGCATCTCTAGTATTCGGACCAAAGCTGCCATCAACTCCATCTATAGGCTTAACAACTGACTGTATAACTCTAACTGGGTCACCTGTTATGATATTACCCTGTCTGTAATAGCACTCTTTCAAGTCTGTGAACTTCATATCTTCGTCTCCTCCTTTGATATAAATACCTGCATCCTTCAGATATAACCAACCTATACCTGATTTAAGTTTTCCATAATCACCACTAAGCTGTGTGATTGTATAAGTACCCTTCTGAACTGAACCAAGTCCTTTTCCATTTGGCTTGTCATAATAAGTAACTGGATACTTAACTTGTACAAGAAATGGTACATCTGGATAATGTGAAGGTGTTGGTGTAGGTGTAGGTGTTGGTGTAGGTTCTGGCTGTGGCTGTTTACCCATAGCTGTTGCTACATCATTCCTAAACTTCTGCATAACTGCTGATTTGTATGGGTCATTTTGATTAGCATTATTCATAAACTGACCCCAGTAATGATAAATGTCTATGTGACCACTACCGCATCTCGAACCTGATTTATCTCTTATATTGTAGCTATCCCAATGGCAGCAAATAACAGGAACTTGAACTCCATTATGTTCTGTTAAACCTAGTGGATTCAAATTGAATTTGCGGCATAAATATACGCACAACTGTATATTTTCCTCATATTGTGCCTCAAAATACTCTCTACTGTATGCAGATGTTCCTTTAGGTGGCTCACAGTTCTCCCATTGTATCCATCCACTATTCATTGAACCTCCACAACCCCAAGGTCTATAATCCCAAGGCATAGTTTGTAACGAAGTTATTTTGTTATCGGCAGTAAGCCCAATCCAAGCGTTCAAACCTGCATCTGGTTGTCCTTTTAGTCCAAGATGATTCCAGTCATTCTTATTTGAGTTTACCCCAAGTAACTTTAACCAGTAATCTTTATCTGGTGCTTCATCATCTGGCTGACACCATCTTTTTAGTACATCTGCGCCCCAACAACCTACTGAGTGAATAAGAATACCCTTAATCTGCATCCTTCTTGTATTCCTGTAGCAGTTTGCATGTGACATTAGCATATAAAGTGGTGGTTGTGCATCATTATATGCAGTGAACATTCTTTTAATAGCCATTTTTATTTTCCTACCTTTCTATTCTAAAAAAATTTAGAATTATATTTGACTAAATTATATCATATATTTATAGTAAAGTCAATAGAAAAAGGGTATCAAAAAGATACCCTTTTCTCTGCCACATTATTAAATTGTTCTTTCCCTTAAAGGCTATTTACTCGAAGTAAAGTTCTGGTTGTCTATCTAAACATCTGTAGTAATTATCTATTGCTGTAATTATCTCTGCATCTGTATTTTCTTCCTTAACTAAATTGTTTATCATACCATAAAGTGCTACACTGTCTTTGTATGTTATCTCTCTTAATATAATGTTATCTGCTAAGTATCTCTTGTAATGTTTTACATATTTTTGATGTGTGAAGTTCTGTCTTGTAGATACTACTTCCATGAAGTGTGGATGTAACATCGCTGCTGCTGCTCTTATAGGTATTAAACTACCCATTTGGTATCTAACTGCTGTATGATTAAGATTAAGACTTATATTTCTTTTTCCTTTACCCTTATATTTGAAGTGCGTAAGAGCTGTATAAACCTCTTTGTTCTCTCCGCAAGTCATACAACATATCAACTTGTGAAGACTTATTGGTACTGTTGCTCCATCTACCTTTAAAGTAATCATGTAATACCCATTAGATGTATTCTGTCTTACCAGTTTTTCTAATGCTTTATTTGAGTTTCTTCTACTGCTACCTGTAACTTTATGTATAACATCTGCAACTCTAGCACTATTTACAGTATCTCTAAGATTGATACAATAAGTGTCATCGTCATCATGGAAGATAACCTCATTGTAATACCCTTCCTCTGCATTGTAATCCATCTGTACTGCTGTCTGTAACAGAATACCTATAGCTTTATCTGCATCTGTCATCTTCTCTGCTGGTATAAGTGTACCTTTATTCAAAAGGTCTTTAACAAGATGTTCTATCTCTAATATATTATTCATAATGTAGTCCTCCATCTGCTCTACTGAGCTTTATTCTTTGCTTCGTCAAGTTCTTTTTTGAGAGAGTTAATATATCTTTCTGCATTTATCATAAAACTTTCTGTAGTTTGAATTATCTCATCTGTACTTATCTTATCTTTCTCACCTTTAAATATTCTGTCCATTAAATTCTGTAAATTATGAAAGCTACCCATGTAACGCATAAGGTTCATACTGGTGTTATCTGGAAGTTCATTACCCATATCTGTCACCTACCTTATCTCATAGCCTCTGATTATACGAGCATCATACCCTTTGATGATTGCTATATCATAATCATTACCAAAATACTCTTCAATAGGCTTTGCCTTAAAGTCATCTCTGCCCTCACCATAAACCTCATTGTGATAAATATTAGCTTTATACTCTGCCTCTGTCTTGCTTTTTGCTCTTGCTATCATAACAAGCTCATCTTTTGTTGTAACTACCCATATCTTTTCCTGTCTTCCGCACATAATGTAGTCCTCCTTTATTACATATTATAGATGTCATCTTCGTCTGAGTTACAATCATTGTCATCATCTATGAAAATGTGTGTTGCATTTCTCTCTATGCACAGGCTATCTTCAATACTCCTAAGTCTACCTGATTGACAATCATTCCATATTCTGTCTTGTAACTCTTTAAATCTTGCTTCTTTTTCTGAGATTGCTTCGTTTTTCATTTAAGTTACCTCCTGAACTGTTCCTTGTATGAGAGTAACTCAACTAAAGTTTTACTCTTAATGTCTTTGATTAACTCTTGATACCCTTCATCTGTTACCTCTTTACTGTAAATGAGACTTTTTGTAAGTTCTGAATCATCATAAAGATAAACCATAAACATCTGCTTAACTTCGTTCTTAATGTTCCTGTAGGCTTTGAATATGTCGAGTCTAAAATTACTATCTGCAACTCTATATGTACATATGTACTCATTTGTGAGGTCTATAATAAACTCCATATTCTCACCTCTATTCAATTATACTTTCTTTTTGAATCTGTTTTTCTTTTTAGCCCAAGCCTTGACATCTTCATATCCACAAGGCTGTAAACCATCTCTAATTTCATCTGCCATTGTTATTACTGTTCTATCTGATATATGTAAATCTATCAGTATCTTTTGCATTAAAAGTCTATCATCTCCACTGTTTAATGCTGGGTTTGTCAAGTAACTGTGAACATATTCTATGAACTTTGTCCTTGATTTGTTCTTTTTCTCTGCCATACCCAACTTTTGTCTCTCTTTTAGACTCTCTTGTGCTTTCTGTATTTGCTTATTTGTAAATTGCTCTGTTCTAAGTGCATCTGCTGTACAATTTGCTCTATCTGATTCATCTTGTATTCTTTTATTTGCATCCTGTAACTGTTTTTCTAACTCTTGTACTTTCTTTTCTAACTTTCTAACTGCATCTTTGTTAAACTGATTTGTAATACCATTATTTAATTGTAATTTCTTTAACTCTTCAATATCTTCTGGTACTAATTGTAACTTTCTTAATCTTTCATTTTCAACTTTCTGTAGTAAGATTAGTTCTTCATATTGTTGTTGAATCTTTTCATAATGTTGAATTACTTTTAAATTATCAGCTATCATACTACTAATTATCTGCTCATTTGTTTTCAACTCATCAGCCATATGCTTTCCTCCTTTCTTGATTGTGATTTCATTTTATCATAAATCTTGATGAATGTCAACATAAATTTATGAAAAAGTTTATAACTTTTTCTTATACAATATTTAGTGTACAAATATTTTATAGATACTATATATTGTGGTATGTCTTTAATACATTATGTAAAAAGTTAAAGTTCTTCTTATAAAATAATATTTTACATCAGATGCAGATTAGTTTATATCAATATCAGAGTATGTGAAATATACCTCTTGACAAATCTTGCAGATGATGTGTGTGGCAGTAAACAGGCTTATATTTGCCTCATATGACGATTTAAGCACATTAACGCATAAATATAGCCTCTATACAGCTTTGTGGCTGTATGAGGCTCTGGCGAGGTCACAGAGGTATCCTGTGATTGATGATATATGAAATATGCGAATTGTAGAGGCTATATGCGTCTTATAGGCTTATATGTGTCTTATAGGCTATATAGTGGCTATATGCGTTATATAGGCTCTGTGTGGATATTGTAGAGGTTATATGCTTAGGCTGGCTGTCTGTCTGCCTGTCTTACTGTCCTTCGGACATAAGAAAAGCCCCCACCTGCATCTGCAAATGAGGACTCCTCTATGCTCTCATAAAAGAAGGACTACATGGAACTAAAACGAAGCAATCTCAAACCCTTAATTCATCACATATTCCTATTCATAATATATATGAAAATCTGCCATTATTCAACATATTGTAAATATACTTTTAGTTAATCTGTTGTTTATTTTAGTCAACTAATATTTTATATGTAAACTAATTTTATGTTTTCTAAAACTGTTTATATTTTTAGATTAAAATTTGAAAAGTTTACTGAAAATGAATAGGACAGATGCAAAATATTATTTATGATTGTAGATACCCAAAATAATATTATGCAGATACTCGGCAGATTCAGAATACCCTCTGTGAGTGCCTGAGATGGCTCAGGATTGATTTTAATATTGTAGACGATAAAATATGCCTTAAAGGGCTAAAATCGCTCTACGGGGCTTCTGGGATGGTCTACGAGGGTGGGCTTAAAATAAAAGTGCAGGCACAGAGTAATTACCCTGCACCTGCTATATAAAGAGGAAAATGGATACCAATATGATAGTTTATTCGTTTATATCTTCATCTGCTTTGTTATCTTCAAAATCTTCATCTGTAAATTCTTCATTTTCATATTCTTTTTCTTTATCTGCATCTGTTGACTGTTCTTTAGGTTGTTCATCTATTGGTTTATTTATTTTGTGTTGATTTCCCTTAAAGACATTTATTATCTCTTTGATATACTCTACTAATTTTGTTGGGTTTTCTTCATTAGTTGTTGTATCAACTACTGTTTTTAACACCTTTTCTAATGCCTTTGGTATAGGTACTCCTAAAATATGTAGGTTTTCAAAGCAACTGAGAAGCTCACATATACTGAAGTATGATAAGAATAAGCATCTTATTGTAACCTGTTTACCTGCTATAACAATACCCTCTGGCATTGCATCTAATATACAGATGTCTATCCTAACTGCTATTGCGATTACTATGAATATACCTATCTTTCTGAATATACCCTTACGCATCCTGTCTGAAGATAATGTTTTTGTGTAACAAGCATCTGCAATACCCAACAGGATGTCTGCTATCATCAGTATAAGCAAGAGTATAAACAAGTTATCTACCTTTCCGAACAGAAAGTCAATAACACATAATGTACTTGCTCCAATTATCTTCAAATCTGTTTTGTTTATCATCTCATATACCCTCCTTACTTGCCTATTGATTTGGCTGGCTGCCGTTGTAAATTGTGTAAGTAACTTTCATTGTACCATCTGCTGGTTTTGTCAGCACTTGGTCTAAGTTTGCTATTGTAGCTAAATATGTTGCATTTATTACTGGCATATGATATTTTGAACCATTACCTTCATTGACTAGGACTGGTTCATCAAGTAGTGGTGACTTATAGATATTTACAAACCCATATTGTGCTGGTCTGCCACATCTTATTTGTAACTCTGGTACTTGTGTTAAACCTAATGATGGTGATACCCTAAACAGATTGTAACCGTTCATACTGAACGCTGTAAATGAAGGTATGTATAAGCTATCCTTTATAAATACCCAAGTAGCAAAATTACTTTGGAAACTACTTTCATTCATACCAAACATAGATATTGCATCTGCTGTAAGTGCTACATCTGAATAAGTCCAAGTTTTGTCTATTATATTACATTTCCAAAATCTGAACCCATCTTTTGTACTGTTTAATGCAAATACATAGTGATATGGAACTCCATTTTCATAAAGTACACAACTTCCTACTGCACTTGCTTTAGAATAGTTGTTAACTGAGTCAATATAGTCTGGGTCAAATTGTCCTAAGTTTGTATCTGTTCCATCTGCTAATGAAATCTGATGAATCTCATAGTCTGTTCCTTTACCCCATTCTCTGTGTGACCTGTACATATAAGGACAGTTTATACCTCTTGTTTTAAGCCAATTAAAACCATCTCTTAATGTTGATGCTCGATATGAATTTTCTTTTGCTGCATCTGCCATACCAAACTTTGCATCATAGTTAGCATCTAGCTTAAACTTATTAAGGTCTAATACCCTTGTGTGTAAGGTATCTATGTAGTAGTATGCTACTGTTAATGTGTTGTTTGTTTCATCATAGTATGTTGCTGAATTAGCCCAACCTGCATCAGATGAACTCGAAAACTTTGTTAACGCATCATAACTTGAACCATCATTATCAGGTTGTACTGTATTAGTTACATCCCACATTGTATCACCCAGTCTTGAACTGATAAATGAATCTGCATACTGATTACTTTCTATTGCTGTATTACCCAGACCGTGTTGACCACCTGCGTCTGATGTAAGTGCAAAAGCACCTATATTTTGTGCATATATCTGTCCTGCACTGAAGTTCCATACGAACTTTGCATAACTATCTGTAAATTCAGACTCATTTGTATTGAAAGTACCCTTCATAGTGCCTACAGATGATGTTTTACTGTTTGCACAACCTACATACTTACCTGCATCTTCAGCAGTTGCCAGCAGATGCGAAGCATCTACATTTGAAAGGTTGTCATTAAATACAAGCAGACCTCCAAATAATGATTTTACAAGTGACTCAGGCATCGTAAATAAGTTATTTAATGAGTCTCTATAGTTATAGACATTATTTTTTCTTACAATACTCCAATAATTTGTAAGTGTCTTAAAGATATTCTTGTAAGCGTTTGTTACGAGATTAGTTTGCTCATGAACTTTTGTATTACCCTGTGAATCTGTAATCTCTACTCTTATTTTACCCTTCATTCTTCTACCTCCATTCTATAATATATGACTATCTGTGTATTTATGAAGTAATCTACCCATCTTATGATGAGTAGGTTACTTCCAGATGATTTACTAGAGGTGACCAATTATCTAAGTCATCTTTTGTACCATCTAATGTATATCTTATTGTACTGCCACCTGTAACTGGATGATTAGATACTACATCATATTCTGCATATACAGTAAATGAACCTGAGTTATATGAAGCCTCTGAAACTTTGGTTGAATCTACCCATATTCTAAGTGTTCTTCCTCCATTTGTAGCTAAACTTATCTTTATTGATACTTTATTAGCCCAGCTTGGTGCTGTGTCATCTATGTAGACATTACCCAAGTAATCCCAGTCTTTACCATCATCTGCACCACTATTGCTTCTTAAAGTTGCCCTATTGTTTGATATGTTAGTATCTTTTGTAAACTGTGTAGCTGTGAATACCCTTGTCTCTGTTCTTGTATCTGAACCTATAAGCGTATCTACATTATCTGCAAGAGTACCAAAGTTAAGTGCATCTAAGATGTCAAATGACTCTACATAATCTTCTACCTCATATAATCCTGTCCATTGAGGTGTTGTTTCATGTACAGCAGATGCAGTAAGCAGAAGTTGATAATCATTTATAGCAACTGAAGCTGCAAATGTATCAAGAGATATTAAACTTATTACAAGTGAGTGCTGCCCATCATAATCAAATGAACCTGTACCAAATGTATAACTGAATGTGTAATACCCTGTATCTGCTACATATTGCTTTGGCTGTGTAATGTAATCTACACCATCTAACTGTATTCTAAGTCTATATGTACCTGCCGATAATACATTTAATGTGGCAGATATAGTAAACATAGACTCTATATCTCTCTGCAATATATAGAATACTGTGAACATCTTAACAGTACCCAACTGTGATAGTGTTAAAGGTAATGCACCAAGCGTTCTTATGGTTGCATTGACAGGTGCAGATGTTGACTGTTGTTTAATCTTTGATGTGTTCTGAGTCTGCTTGTTGGCAGATGCTTTAGCGTACCCTAGAGATGTGACAGACGCATAAGTTTGATACTTCCAACTGTACTTACAGATTAAGATGTCTGAATATGTTTTATCTACTATCTGGTCTGTTACCCTATCTATCTGCTTTACTGTGACAGTAATCTTATCTCCTATCTCAAAATCTGGTCTGTTAATTATTTCATAACTACCTGATGTGAATAAGAGTGTATCTACGGCAGATAACATACTGTTTATTATCTGCTGAACAGATGCAGGTACTTGATTTGGATTATCTGGGAACATATACCTTACAAATGGGTTCTCATTATAGAACATCTCTGCTCTATTACCCTGTAACTGTGCAGATGAATTAGCTGTTACATTGAAAGCAGCAACATTCATAGTTACTTTTCTTGTTTGGAAGGTTTCATTACCCTGTGTATAGTCATAAATCTTCGTATGAGGCAGACTGGCTACTGATGATTGTGCATATTTCTTAAAAGCCAGATTTCCATCTGCATTTAAGTAGAAAAATCCACAGCCAATCTGTGAAAGATAACCTAAAACCTCTCTGTATGTTTGTGGTGTTAAATCATTACTGTAATATAGCGGATTACTATTATTATCTGGCAGAACTGTTATGTCGGCAGATATACTATATGTGTCAACAGAACAAGTATCTGCATATCTCGTCATATACTGTGTGATTGTAGCACCTGTAGCATACAGATGTTGTAAGTCTATGTTAGATACTGCGGTTTCAAAGGCTTGCATACCATCATATGCCTCTATCTGCGTATCAAAATTATTGTCTTGAATCTTGTCAATATAGAATATACCTAATATAAGTCTGCCAGATGTATTTTCTGTATCATTAGTGTTAAGTGATGGGTCAACTTGTGATTGTGATGGGTCATCTGTTTGTAACCATACTTTGACTCTAAAGACAGATTTTTTCTTTAGCAGATGTACGGCATTAAGTTTATTTATACCTTGTACATTTATATTAAATTTACATTGACTTGATGAGACACCACCTAATATGAAGTTATCATTGCCTGTTGTCTGACTGTCAATCTGCAATGTATTTTCTATTAGGTCTTCATCAGATAGAGTTACTGCCACGGCAGATGTCTTATCTGAAGTGAAAAACTCTATCTTTGTCTTCCACTTTAGGTTATCTTGGGATATTTTATTTGAAAAGTAAGTTGAAGGAATTTGCATCTATTTACCCTTTTATCCCTTTCCGACAGAATATGCGTTATTGACATATAGTATATACTTTATCCTGTATGCTTTTTTACTGCAACTGACTGTAAAATACCCTTGTCAATATGCTTTATTCTACCTATTTTATATTATAGTTAAACTATTTTATATTTATTAAACAGTTTAACTATATTCTCTTTAAAACTCTACAAATGTTATTGAAAAAGACCAATAATCAGTTGTATCATCCTCACATACTATTAACTCTGCCTCTTTATTCGCATCTGCGTACATAGCAGATTTAGTAGTGTACATATTAGTTACATTCAATGGGTCTCGAAATGTTAAACTAAATTGTTCAGCTTGACAAGCAGATAAAAGTCTGTGTAATTGTGTGTTATTAAGTCTATCCCAACTGCAAGTTACGCTATAAACATTCTGTCTTATTCTATTTCTTGTTAAAATTGCAGATGTTGAACGCTTGTCATCCAAATCTACATCAGACATAAGAACAGAATAGCTAGATGGGTTAGGAATATAGTTAACTCCATCAACAGGCATCCCAGTACGAACATTTGAGTCAGGAAATATTAAAAATGGATGTGTAAGTGCCATAAATATCACCTCACTGTATTTTATATTTATTTAACATTGTATTTATGTCATGTAGATTATATTTTTACTATAACAGATGACTAAAATACTATGTATATTGCCAATTTTATATTAGTTCATATAAAATTAACTCAGATTTTACTCTTTTTTACTTATTTATATTATACACTACCGAGGCTAATTTGTCAATACCTTTTAGCCTCGGCAGATATAATATTTATTTTGTTAGAAGTTTCCTGATTTTATAACTGAACCATTTACAGTATCAATTATAAACTCTCCTAACTTATTATTTGCATCTAAGTAAACAGCTACCCTCATGTTATTGCCTTTACCTGTATTTAACTGATGATTAAGCAGAGATAAGGCAGAACCTAAACCTGCTGTTGACTGATTTTGTGCAAGTAATGATTGCATCTGTGCTTTTTGTACCTCTGGAGATATAGCTATGCTTCTTGGTACTCCACTGAAGTCAAAATAATCAGACATATCATTTACATTCATAGATGAAACTATAGCATCTTGAATATCTGCCATAGCATCTATTGCCGCTGATTCTTCATCTGTTATTCCTTCTGCTATACCTAGTGTTACCCATTGACCTACATCTTCTTCCATTATCTTGGATGGAGAGTTAATCTTTAAAAGTGTTCTGAACTGTTTAGGAATTAAAGCAGACATTCTGTTTATTGCCTCTTGAAGTATAGCCTTTCTATCTTCCATACCCTGCTTTACACCATCTATAGTATTCTCTCCTACTGATTTACCCTCATTGTAAGCCTTTGTCTTTGTATCATTAGGTATTGTTATACCAGCTTCGATTGATTTATGAATATCACCATTTTTAGATTGTACACCTGTTACCTCACCAGTTACAAGTGTCTTACCTGCTGTCTCACCTGACTGCTCAACCATCTTCAACTCTGTGTCAGTAAACTTAGTTCCAACCTTGAACTTGTCAAACTCTACACCAATATTATCAAGACTAGACTTATCAAGGTTATCAACTGCTGCCTTTGAGTTGCCGATTTCAATATTACAATCTCTAGCTGCTGCCTCTATCTCTGCAAGTTTCTTTTCTTTATCTGAACCTAACTTCAGACTATCATACTCTTCTATTGATGCTCTGAGGTATTGTACTTTAGTATTAGCACCCATACCTGCTTCTTCAAGTTTGTTGAGGTATTTTCTCATCTCATCGACTTTCTTACCTCTTGCACCTAATCCATCAATATCTAAGTTAATTTCATCGAAACTTGTACTTAATTCATCTAATTTGTCCTTGTATTGACCTATAGTCTTTGATTGGAATAAGATTTTACCTTCAGCAGCATCGAATGTGTCTGAAACTCTCTTACCCCAAACTTCCTCTGTGTGGTCTGCAAGGTCATCTAACTCTGTTAACTTATCTTTTACGCCAGATACTATAGCATCTCCTACAGAAATACCCATCATTACTGCTGCTGCATATACACCTGCTGTGCCTAATTTTGTAATTAAGCCTATAAGACCTGTACTAGCAGAGCCTGCAACTGTACTTACAGCAGCTTCAGTACCAAGAGATGAAGCAAGAGAAGCTACAAGTTTATTACCTATGGCAGTTGCTAAAGCAGATATACCAAAACTTGCTAATTTTTCTATAAGTTTTCCACCAAACAGTATTGAAAATGCTGTTATAAGGAACTGCATACCATCTGGATTTTTACTTATAGCATCACCGATACCCTTTAATATTGCTGAACCTACCTCAAGCCAGTTAATTTTCTTTACTGTCTGACCCATCAGATTTGCAAGTGCTAAGAAGAAACCAGTAACACCTTTGGCTACATTTGTTAAAGCTCCACTATCTGCAAGTCCATTTACTGTACCTGCAACTGCATCTGATATAGCACCAGTGTTCTCATTTATTGTATCTGCTGCTGTATTAAGTAAATCTCCAATAAGATTTGCTATATCTACTGCTGCATCTTTCATCTTTGAAGCATCTACATTCTGTACTGCTGTTGTTATAGTAGTCTTGATAGCCTCAAATATTTTTTTATTTGTTTCACTATCACCGATAGCACCGTGTATGAAATCAAATGCCAGATTTATAAGACCACCTATAGACTTACCTATATCTTCTGCTCCACCAGAGCCAAATAGTCTATCAATAGCACCAACTAAGAACTCTTTTACAGCAGTTCCAGCTTTAGTACCCAAGTCAGATGTTTGTGCTTCCTCTACGAAACCTGCGAATATATCTATAGCTACCCTGAACTTTGTTGCTAATGCTTGACCTAAAGCTGTCCAGTCAGTTTCGTCAAATATACCATCAAAGAACTGTGCTATTCTTTTACCTGTAGTTTTTAATATATTTTTGTCAGATAACTGCGTATATAAGTCATTTATAAATGTAGATATAAGATTTACACCTGCACCTATATTACGACCTATCTTATTTGTATCTATATCTAGTAATCCTTTGAAGAAATCTGTCAAAGCATTATTAAAACTGTGTATCTTTTTAGGTATCTCAGGATTAGTTAAGCCTTTGTATATAGCATTTGACATTGTGTTAATACCATTTTCTACATGTTTACCTGCTTTTTCCCATTCACCATTATTCATAAGGTTAAATAAGTCTTCTAACCATTGAATTTTCTTAGGGTCTTTAGGTAAATTCTTAACTGCCTTAGATATTCCTCCACCTCCGCCTCCACCAGATTCAGAAGCGTTATTATTGAGTTTATCGAAGCTCTGTAATCCTATCTCTGCTTTCTTTGCGGCAG